>Ga0209450_10001747_pt1 | contig 10910 bp, 8 predicted proteins | sample FrelakmetLWP11LW_FD_187149 | JGI IMG/M metagenome (GOLD analysis project Ga0209450, IMG submission 187149) | Freshwater lake sediment microbial communities from the University of Notre Dame, USA, for methane emissions studies - LWP11 LW (SPAdes)... | ecosystem: Environmental > Aquatic >... | reverse complement strand
CCACTGCGGGGTGAGGTAATGGTCGACCTCGGCGCTGGCGATGGCGAGATAGCGGCCACCGATCGTCGCGTTCGGGATCTTCACGCCCAGGCTCTCGAACTTGTAGCCGCGCACCGTGGTGTCGCCGCCGGTGCGGAAGAGCAGCGGCGACGGGACGCCCTCGCGGGTGGCGGCGATCACTGCGCCGCCTTCCGCGCGCAGCTTGAGAAACGTGCTGCTGCGAAGCGGCAGCCAGTACGCGTACTGCGCAACGATGCGGCCGAAGGGCTCGGTCGACACCCCGGGGAGTCCGCCACCCCAGCGCGTGGCGAGGACGAAACCTCGCGTCGGGGCGATCAGGTCGTCGACCTTGCGCCAGGTGTGCTCGTACTCCAGGTACAGCGCGCGGGAGCGGATCGACGTCGCGTTGTCCGGCTCCTCCGTGTCGTAGTAGTAGGAGGCGTGATAGGCCCGCATGTTGCGCTCGTCCAGCGTGCGGCGCGTGACCCCCCCGAACGCGGTCTTCGTCACCAGCCCCTCGATATTGGTACGTTCGATCTTGGCCTCGATCGCGTCGAGGTAGCCGGCGGCGGTGGGTGGGCGCGTGAAGCGCACCGAGGCCTCCTGGATCTTGGGGTCCACGCGGGCTTCAGTCAGGAACTGCAACCCTTCGTCATCGAAGTCGACGTCGTTGTAGCGGAGGCTGGCGCGAATCCGGGTGTCGGTCGAGTAGCCGATGCCGCCCGACAGGCTCTTCGGGCGGGCTTCGATCACCCTCACCTGCAGGGTGGCCTCGTCGGCTTGCTCCGGGTCGGGGTCGATCCAGGCGTGGACGCTGGCGAAATAGCCGGAGGTGTTGAGGCGGCGGATCGTCTGCTCCAGCCTTTGCTGCGAATAGGGCTCACCGACCGCGATGTCGCTGAAGTTGCGCACGACGGACTCCGAATGGCGCTTGAGTCCGGCGACTTCGATCCGGCCGAAGGTGAAGCGCGGGCCGCTCTCGATCACCACGGTCAGTTCGGCGCTCTGCTCGTCGGGGTCGATCCTGGCTTCGCTGTGCGTGATCCGGGCCGCCGCGTAGGGCGACGCAGTGAGGGTGGCGGCGGCGACCGTCTTCGCTTCCATCCAGGCCTCCTGCCGAAAGACTTCACCCACGCGCAGCCGCCAGCCTGTGCGCGCGAGGGTGATGGCGTCGGTGCCGGCCGGCGAATCCGTGGCGGCGGGGCCCACGACCTCCACGGTGACGCTCGTCACGCGGGTGACGGGCCCCGGGTCGACGACGACCCGCAGCGTGAGCGGCTCCGCGCTGCCGGCGGCCGGGCGCTGTACGGCGATGTCGGCGGAGGCGGAGAAGAAGCCCTGCGCGGCGGCCACGCCCTTGACCTGCTCGATCGCCTCCTGGATCAGGCGATCGAGGAGGTCGTCGGTCATGTCCTCGTAATCCTGCCAGCGCACGAGGTCGAGGCCCTGCTCCAGCGGCTGCTTCAGCGCCGACGGCGCATCGATGACCACCCGGTACGCGAGCTTGACGTCGGCGGCCGCGACGGGTGCCGGGGCGGCCAGGCCGAGGATTGCCGCGAGAAGCACAAGCAGCCGCACGATCGGTGTCGGCCGCTGCGGCCCGCTCAGGACCGGGAGCGCTTGTGCGAGGGCATTCATCGGCCGCGGCGACGCCGCACCAACGGGTCCGGAATGGGGGAGGCGGAGCGGCACGACGCAATTATCGTCCAAGCGCGCCGACGCGCCCGCATGCTGTTTCGGGTCGGCCGCCCTCGCCCGGCGAGCCTGAAGACGAATGACCGAAACGCCTGACCCGATGTTCGGGCGGACAAGGCCGGTACGGGGCTTGCGCCGGGTGAGTCCCAGCGAGAGGCGCCACCGAGTTTCGTCGCGGGAGCGTAACGGCAACGGGGACGGAAAACGCAAAACGAACGAGCGCGAACGAGCGCGAACGAGCGCCGATCGGCGTCGAGGATGCGACCGCAATTGTGGTCCGCGTGACATTGCGGCAGAATGCTTGCCACCTGGCGCGGGATCGACGGACATTCTCTGGCGTTTTCGCAGGCACTTGCGTTGTCGCGCGGTCTGTCGCCCTTGCCCGGCCTACGGCGAAGACATATCGGGTCGGCTGTATGGACGGCATCCTTCGCAGGTCAATGCCGGCGGATCTCCCGGCCGAGCAGCGGAATGGGAGTATCCCCGGCCCGCAGCGCGCATAGTCGAGTCGTTAACCAACGCAGGACACTTGAGGAAGCTACGATGATGACATCCACGATGATAGAAAGTCCTTCGCGCCGCAGCGCGCTGGGTGTTCTGGCGGCGACTGCGCTGTCCGGGTGCGCCACGCAAGCGGTCTCCCCGGCCGAGCCGGAGAGGCTGGTCGCCGAGGCGCAAACGACACTGAGCAATTTCATCAGCGATCCGGCCCAGACGTGGATCCAGGACAACCTCGGTCGGGCGAGGGCGCTCCTGATCGCGCCGACGGTCGTCAGGGCGGGCTTCATTTTCGGTGGGTCGGGGGGGCGTGGCGTCCTCGTTGCGCGAAATGGGCGCACCTGGGCGGGACCGGCGTTCTACAATCTGGCGACTGCCAGCGTGGGTTTCCAGGCGGGGGTCGACGTGTCGGAGGTCATCATCGTTGTGATGACCGAACGGGGATTCAATTCACTCCTGGCGACCACCTTCAAGATCGGCGGCGAAGCAAGCATTGCCGCGGGTCCGGTGGGTGCCGGTGCGGCGTCCACGGTCACTGCCGACCTGATTTCGTTCACGCGCGCCAGGGGGGTGTTCGGAGGTCTCAATCTCGATGGCACGGTGGTGAGCACCAATGTCCCGTGGAACGATGCGTTCTTCGGTGGGAGCAATCTGCTTCCGCCGGACATCCTGATCCGCAAGACGGTGACCAGTCCCAAGGCCGCCTCCTTCTTGGCCGATGTCGCGAAGGCGACGAAATAACTCGCGGGTCGAAGCGCTCATGGTTCCCGGCCAGGCAGACTCGCAGGAGGTCGGGACCCCAAGGGGTGCGACATACGTTCCGGACTTGCCGAACTGCGCAAGTAGCGCCAGAACGTGATCGCGGGCATCGCGAATCGATCCGCGCAACCTCGGTCCCCGACACCGGGCGGGAGGCGCCGGCACGCTCAGGCGTGCTGGCGCTGAAGCGGCTCGCGGTTGAATCCCGGAATCCCGCCGCCGGGTGCCATTGATAAAATACCCCATGGATACGCGAGCGGAGGGAGGCAAGCCGTGAGATACATCTACATCGCACTCATCGTCGCCTTCACCGCGCTTGTCCTCATGTTCAAGGTCCAGAATTTCGAGACCGCGACCGTGACGTTCTTCTCGATCAGCATCACCCTCCCCGTCGCGTTGCTGCTGATCGGCGTCTACGTGCTGGGCGTGGTGTCGGGTGGGGCCCTGCTGGCCCTCCTGCGAAGCTGGGTCAGTGGCGCGCGGGCCCGCGAATGAAACTCAGAGCCTGTGAATAAATCTGTCGCGCGGGCGGTCTGCGTCGTTGCTCACTCGCTCACTCCTCGCCTATCTACTTGATATGTGTCGTCGTTCGCTCGCTCGCGCCTAGCATCCCATCCCGCTCGCGACGATTTCTTCACAGGCTCTCAGTGCGTGAGAAACGACGCAGCCCGCCCGGCGCGAGCACGGGCAGGGTCAGCGCTCGAGTCGGCGCCGCAGAATCGCGTTCACCTGAGTCGGGTTGGCCTTGCCCTTGGTTGCCTTCATCGCCTGGCCCACGAGCGCGTTGAATGCCTTCTCCTTGCCGGCACGGAACTCGGCGACCGTCGCCGCGTTCGCCGCCAGCACTTCGTCGACGATCCGCTCGATCGCGCCCTCGTCCGAGATCTGGCGCAAACCTCGGGCGGCGATGATCGCGTCGGCGTCGCTGCCGTGCTCGCCCGCCCACGCGGCGTCGAAGACCTCCTTGGCGATCTTGCCGGAGATCGTCTGGTCCTGTATCCGCGTCAGCAGCGCGGCGAGCTTTGCCGCCGGGAGCGGAACGCGCTCGATGCCGATCTCGGCACGATTGAGCGCTGCCGCGAGCTCCCCCTGAATCCAGTTGGCGGCGAGCTTGGCGCCGGCCGCGTCGCCGTTGACCCCGCGGGCCACGTCTTCGAAGTACGCCGCGAGGCCGCGCGACGCTGTCAGCGCCAGCGCATCCGCCTCCGGCAGCGCGTACTGGGTCACGAAGCGCTGCTGCATCGCCCGCGGCAGCTCCGGCAGCGTCGCGCGCACGCGCTCGATCCAGCCGTCGTCCACGACCAGCGGCGGCAGGTCGGGGTCCGGGAAATAGCGGTAGTCCTGTGCGTCTTCCTTCCCGCGCATCGACCGCGTTTCGTTGCGGTCGGGGTCGAACAGCCGCGTTTCCTGCACCACGGCGCCGCCGTCCTCGATCAGCGCGATCTGCCGCTGGACCTCGAAGTCGACCGCCGCCTGCATGAACCGGAAGCTGTTCAGGTTCTTGATCTCGCAGCGGGTTCCGAGCTGCGTCTCGCCCAGCGGCCGGACCGAGACGTTGGCGTCGCAGCGGAAGCTGCCCTCCTGCATGTTGCCGTCACAGATGCCGATCCATTGCACCAGCGCGTGGAGGGCCTTGGCGTAGGCGACCGCGTCTTCGGAGCTGCGCAGGTCGGGTTCGGTCACGATCTCGAGCAGCGGCGTGCCGGCGCGGTTGAGGTCGATCCCGGACATGCCGTGGAAGTCCTCGTGCAGACTCTTGCCGGCGTCCTCCTCGAGGTGGGCGCGCGTGAGCCGGATCGTCTTCTCGCCCCGGGGCGTGGCGATGACCAGCGCGCCGCCCTGCACCACCGGGATCTCGTACTGGCTGATCTGGTAGCCCTTGGGCAGATCGGGGTAGAAGTAGTTCTTGCGGGCGAACACGCTGCGGCGGTTGATCGTCGCGCCCACCGCGAGGCCGAAACGGATCGCACGCTCCACCGCGCCGCGGTTGGCGACCGGAAGCACGCCCGGCAGCGCGATGTCGACGGCGGCCGCCTGCGTGTTCGGCGCCGCGCCGAACGCGGTCGACGCCCCGGAGAAGATCTTGGACGCCGTCGAGAGCTGCGCGTGCGTCTCGATGCCGATGACCACTTCCCACTTCATGATCGTGCCTCGGCGTTCAGGCAAACGGCGCCGGCGCCCGCAGGTGCCAGTCGGTGGCCTGCTGGAACTGGTGCGCCACGTTGAGCAGCCGCGCCTCGGAGAAGTAGTCCCCCTGCAGCTGCAGCCCGATCGGCAGGCCGGCGCCGGTGAAGCCGCAGGGGATCGACATCGCCGGCGCGCCGGCGAGATTGGCGGCGACGGTGAAGATGTCGCCCAGGTACATCTCGACCGGGTCGTCCGACTTGGCGCCGATCCGGAACGCGGCGGTCGGTGCCGTCGGCCCCACGATCAGATCGCACGCCGCATAGGCGCGGCGGAAATCCTCGGCAATGAGTCGCCGCGCCCGCTGGGCTTTGAGGTAGTACGCGTCGTAGTAACCATGGGACAGCACGTAGGTGCCGATGAGGATTCGCCGCTTGACCTCGTCACCGAAGCCCTCGCTGCGCGTTTTGCGGTACATGTCCGCGAGGTCGGCGTAGCGCTCGGCACGGTGGCCGTAGCGCACGCCGTCGAAGCGCGACAGATTGGACGACGCCTCGGCCGGCGCGAGCACGTAGTAGACCGGCACCGCCAGTCGCGCGTTGGGCAGCGCGACGTCGACGGTCGTGGCGCCGAGCCGCCGCAGCACGGCGAGGGCGGCCTCGATCGCCGCGCCCACCTCGGCCTCGACGCCGGCGCCGAAGTACTCGGCGGGCAGCCCGATGCGAAGGCCGGCGAGCGGGCGGGCGAGATCGCGGGTGTAGTCCTCGACCGGCCGCTCGATCGACGTCGAGTCGCGCGGGTCGTGCCCGGCCATCGCGTTCAGGAGCAGCGCGCAATCCTCGGCCGTGCGCGCGAACGGGCCTGCCTGGTCGAGGCTCGACGCGTAGGCGACAAGGCCGTAGCGCGAGCAGATTCCGTACGTGGGCTTCACTCCGCACACGCCGGTGAACGCAGCCGGCTGCCGGATCGAGCCGCCGGTATCCGTACCGGTGGCGCCGGGCACGAGGCGGGCAGCGACCGCCGCCGCCGAGCCTCCGGAGCTGCCGCCGGGCACGTGATCGCGCTGCCAGGGGTTGCGCGCCGGGCCGAACCAGGAGGTTTCGTTGGACGAGCCCATCGCGAACTCGTCCATGTTGGTCTTCCCGACCAGCACCGTGCCGGCAGCCTTGAGTCCGGCGACGACGTGCGCGTCGTACGGCGCGGTGAAGCGCGCGAGCATGCGCGACCCGCAGGTGGTCCGCAGGCCCGCCGTCATGAGCACGTCCTTGTGGGCGATCGGCACGCCGGTCAGCGCGCCGGCCGTCCGCTGCGCGAGCGCGGCATCGGCCGCCCTCGCGGCGGCCAGCGCGCCCTCTTCGTCGACGGTGACGAAGGCGTTGAGCGCAGGATCGTGCTCGGCGATCCGGTCGAGCACGCCGCGCGTGAGCTCGACGCTGGAGATGCGACCGGCGTGCAGCGCGGCGGAGGTTTCGGCGAGGGTTGCGGTGAGCACGGGAAAGAAGGGCGTGGGAACAGGGCCGGCGGGGAGCGCGGGCTCGGGCGTGCGCGCGCGGTCCCGGCTACTCGATCACCTTCGGGACGAGATACAAGCCTGCCTCGACGGCCGGGGCCTCGCGCTGGAACAGCGCGTGGCGGTCGGTCTCGGTCACGACGTCCTCGCGCAGCGGCAGCGAGAGGTCCTGGGCGTGCGCCATCGGCACGACGCCGCGGGTGTCGGCCGCGTCGAGCTGGTCGATCAGGCCGAAGATCGCGTCGAGCTTGGCGCACACCGCATCCACCTCGCCGGCACCGATCTCGAGGCGCGCGAGGTGGGCGATGCGTTCGACTTCGGAGCGGGTGATGGTCATGGTGCCGCGGGCCACGAAGTCCCGCGCGAGCAGCGGCCGGTTCCGGGCGCAGCAGGTGCAGCGCAGGAGAAAAACACGTTAGACTATCACATCGTGGTCTCTCCGGCGCGCCGCGACGACGCTCCTTCCGTCCCCGGGGTCGCCCGCTTGCCCGCCGCCCCCAACTCCGCAGGTTGACGTCTTCATGTTTCAGTACCTCAAGGGTTATTTCTCGAGCGACCTCGCCATCGACCTCGGTACCGCCAACACGTTGATCTACGTGCGCGGCAAGGGCATCGTGCTCGACGAGCCGTCGGTAGTCGCCATCCGCCAGGAGGGCGGGCCCAGCGGCAAACGAGTGATCCAGGAAGTCGGTCTCGCCGCCAAGCAGATGCTTGGGCGCACGCCCGGCAACATCACCGCGATCCGGCCGATGAAGGACGGCGTCATCGCCGACTTCACGGTGACCGAGCAGATGTTGAAGCAGTTCATCAAGAAAGTGCTGGATTCCCGGCTGTTCTCGCCCAGTCCCCGCATCATCATCTGCGTTCCCTGCGGGTCGACGCAGGTCGAGCGGCGTGCGATCCGCGAGTCGGCGCTCGGTGCCGGCGCCTCGAAGGTCTATCTCATCGAGGAACCGATGGCCGCGGCGATCGGCGCCGATCTCCCGGTCTCCGATGCCACCGGGTCGATGGTCGTCGACATCGGCGGCGGCACGACGGAAGTCGGAGTGATCTCGCTGGGAGGCATCGTCTACGCCGGCTCCGTGCGTGTCGGCGGCGACAAGTTCGACGAGGCGATCGTCAATTACATCCGGCGCAACTACGGGATGCTGATCGGCGAGACCACCGCCGAGGTCATCAAGAAGACGATCGGCTCCGCGTTTCCGGGTTCGGAAGTCAAGGAGATGGAAGTCAAGGGGCGCAACCTGGCCGAAGGCATCCCGCGCAGCTTCACGGTGTCGTCGAACGAGATCCTCGAGGCGCTGACGGATCCGCTCAACAGCATCGTTTCCGCGGTGAAGAGCGCGCTGGAGCGTACGCCGCCCGAGCTCGGCGCCGACATCGCCGAGCGCGGGATGGTGCTGACCGGCGGCGGCGCGCTGCTGCGCGACGTCGATCGCCTGCTGATGGAGGAAACGGGGCTGCCAGTGATCGTCGCCGACGAGCCGCTGACCTGCGTCGTGCGTGGGTGCGGGCGAGCGCTCGAGAACATGGAGAAACTGCAGACGATCTTCACCACGGACTGAGAGGCTGAGCGGGATTCGTCGCGAGCGGAAGAGGATGCCAGGAGCCGGTCGAACCGAGCTCGTCGTTGCGAGCCGGATGCGCGCGCGACGACGAAACGGCCACGGTTTCCGCGCGCAGGGCGGGGCGGCGTGACGACGAATCGGGGCCTGCGAACCGCCCACCCACCGGCGCGGTCGTCGAACCCCAAGTCCAACCGGCTCCTGGCGCCGCCCGCGACTGACGACGAGCGTCTCCGATGGGACATCTTCCGGCTGAACCCCCGCCGTTCTTCCATCGCGGTCCGTCGCCGCTCGCCCGGCTCGCCTTCTTCGGGCTGGTCTCGCTGGCGCTGCTGTTCGCCGACACGCGCTATCGCACGCTCGAAACCCTGCGCGAAGGCGCCGCCATCGCCCTCTTTCCCCTGCAGCAGGCGGCGCGGGTTCCCGGCATGGTGCTCGGGCGGATCGCCGCGAGTTTCGCGAGCGTGAGCGCGCTCGCCGAGGAAAACGCGAAGCTGCGGCAGCAGCTCGCCGCCCAGGCCGCGAACGCCCAGGGGCTTGCGAGCGAGCGGCTGGAGAACGCCCGCCTGCGCGCCCTGCTCGGGATCCAGGGCGACGACGGCGTCGACGCCACGGTGGTCGAAGTGCTGTTCGCCGGACGCGATCCTTTCAGCCAGAAGCTCTTCGTCGGCCGGGGTTCCGAAGGGCCGGTCCAGCTCGGCGCGGCGGTGATCGACGCCGACGGCGTCGTCGGCCAGGTGACGCGCGTCCACCCTCACCTGGCAGAAGTGACGCTCATCACCGACAAGGATCATGCGGTGCCGGTCCAGGTCGAGCGCAGCGGAGTGCGCTCGGTGCTCTTCGGGGCTGGCACCGGCCGCCTGCCGCAGCTGCGCTTCATGGCGCCCAACGCCGACGTCGAGGTCGGCGACACGTTGGTCACCTCCGGCATCGACGGCACGTATCCGCCGGGCCTTGCCGTGGCGCGGGTGGTGGCGCTCGAACGCGACGCGGGCCAGGTGTTCGCGCGGATCTCGGCCCGCCCGCTCGCGGGTGTCGATCGCAGCCGTCACCTGCTCGTGCTGTCCGTGCCGGTGGCGCTGCCGCCGCGGCCGGAGGAACCCGCCGACGCGGAGGCGGCGCGCAAGCCGGGCAGCGGCAAGGCGAGGCGGCCGTAATGGCGCTGCCGCGCGTGCCCCCGCTCTATCCGGCGCAGCCGGAGGAGATTCTGCGCCCCGCCCGGCCGTGGTTCGTCGCCCTCACGCTGGCGCTCGGCCTGTACGCCAACCTGCTCCCCCTCGAGGGCGCGACGCTCGCGCTGCGTCCTGACTTCCTCGCGCTGCTGCTGCTCTACTGGTGCATCAAGGAGCCGCGCTACGTCGGCGTGGGGGTGGCGTGGTTCGTCGGCCTGCTGATGGACGTGGGCGACGCGACGCTGCTCGGCCAGCACGCGCTCGCCTACGCGGTGCTCGCGTACGCCGCCGAGTACTTCCGGCGCCGGGTGCTGCGTTTTCCGCTGTGGCAGCAGGCGGCGCAGGTCGCGGTGCTGCTCGTGCTCTGCGCCGCCCTGGTGCTGCTCGTGCGCGTGGTCGGCGGGGCGCCCCTGCCGCGCTGGACCTACGCCGTGGCGCCGCTGGTGGGGGCGCTGCTGTGGCCCGTGATCTCGGTGGTCCTGCAATGGCCCCAGCGTCCGACCCGCTCCCCGTCGGAGCTCTGACCCGTCCTGCCTGCGCCCGCCGCGATGCCCTCCCGCTACCTGTTCTTCCGTCAGAGGCGCCGCCGTTCGAACGGCGCCGAGTGGGGCGCCGCCGAGGCCAGGACGCCCGAGCAGCAACTCTACCTCTTTCGTCGCCGCGTGGTTGTCTCGGGGGCCCTGGTCCTGCTCGCGTTCGGCGCGCTCTTCGTCCGCTTCCTGGTCCTGCAGGTGTTCCGGCACGAGCACTACCAGACGCTGGCGGAGACGAACCGCATCGCCGTCGTGCCCATCGTGCCGAACCGCGGCGTGATCACCGATCGCAACGGTGTCGTGCTCGCCCAGAGCTACTCGGCGTACACGCTCGAGCTGCAGCCGTCGCGCATCCGCGGTCTCGACGAGACCATCGACGCGCTGGCGGCGATCGTCGACGTCCAGCCCCGCGACCGCAAGCGGTTTCGCAAGCTGCTGGAGGAATCGCGCAACTTCGAGAGCCTGCCGCTGCGCACCCGGCTCACCGACGAGGAGGTCGCGCGCTTCGCCGTCAACCGCTTCCGCTTCCCGGGCGTCGAGATCAAGGCGCGGCTGTTCCGCCAGTACCCCTACGGCGAAATCGCCTCGCACGTCGTCGGCTATATCGGGCGCATCAACGACCGCGACCTCGCCCGCATTGCGGACTGGGATGAAACTGCGAACTACAAGGGCTCCGACTACATCGGCAAGGTCGGCATCGAGCTTTCCTACGAGCGCGAGCTGCACGGGGTCACCGGGGTCGAGGAGGTCGAGGTCGACGCCGGCGGGCGGGCCGTGCGCACGCTGTCGCGCACGCCCCCGGTTGCCGGCAACGACCTGCGGCTCTCCCTCGACATCGGGCTGCAGGAGGTCGCCGAGGCGGCGTTCGGCGCGCGGCGCGGCGCGTTGGTCGCGATCGAACCTGCCACCGGCGACGTGCTCGCCTTCGTCTCGCGACCCGGATTCGACCCTAATCTCTTCGTCGAGGGCATCGACGCGGTCAACTGGGAGCTCCTCAACGACTCGCCCGACAAGCCGCTGCTCAACCGGCCGCTGCGCGGCGCGTATCCGCCGG
>Ga0209450_10001746_pt1 | contig 10911 bp, 13 predicted proteins | sample FrelakmetLWP11LW_FD_187149 | JGI IMG/M metagenome (GOLD analysis project Ga0209450, IMG submission 187149) | Freshwater lake sediment microbial communities from the University of Notre Dame, USA, for methane emissions studies - LWP11 LW (SPAdes)... | ecosystem: Environmental > Aquatic >... | reverse complement strand
GATTTGTATTTTTTAATTAATCCTTGTAAACTAGCAAGTTGTGAATTTAAATCTTGAATGAGTTGAAGTTTGTCTTCCAATTCCTTAGATACCTCTTTGACCTTGTTTTCAGAGATTTCTTTGATTCGATTTACTTCGTTTAATGCATGGTCATATTGAATTTTCAAATTTTGATATTCCTTTTTCACTCCATCCAATTCATTTTTAAATTGATGTAAAGTGATATTCTTTTTTTCTAAAATATTGTTTAGTGATATAATTTCTTTGTCCTTGATATTTACTTGATTAAAAATATTTATAATTGTTCCTGATAAATCTTTGACCTGGGTGACATAGTTTTGTATGACTTTCTCATAGGTCTGTTTTTGGTTTTGTAATTCCTGTAAAGCTTTATTCTTTTCTAATGTTGCATCCTCAATGATATTTTTAGTCTGAACTTTTAAATCCTCAATTGTTTTCTCTTTGATTTCCAAAGCCTGTTCAATGGTTTTCTCTTTGATTTTTTCAGCATTTAAATTGTCCTTCCATTTTGAAACCTCTAGAACATAGTTTGCTACCTCTGATTCTAATTCTTTTCTTTGATTATCTACAGAAATAAAATTTTCTGTTATTTCATCATACTTTTTCTTTAAATCTTGAATAGTTTCCTTGATTAAGGCAGTAGATGTCAAATGTTGCTTATCATCAGAGGATTTTTCAACAATCTTTAAATTCTCAGTTAAAATATCAAATGGATTTGAAGCAATTACTTTTTTCTTTTTTGGCATTTTATGGGTTAATAAAATTCCAACACGATTTTAAATTTGGTCATAAAATTAAATTTTGAAATTTCTACTAATGCACCATAATAATTTCTATTGCTAGAAAAGCTACAATCTGGAGGAAATAAAAGTTCTTCATTTGATAAAACAGATGAATTAAAATTAATGATTGGTAATTCAAATGGGTCATCTAATCCATTAAATACAATTATTTTACCCTTAGCCTTGTAAACTATATCTTTACCTTTAGTTCTATCTTCTCGAATTTTAATTTGTTCATCTAAATCAAGATTTTTGTTTTCCTCAATAGGTCGTGATGTCACACCAATAAAAACATTATCTAAATTGGGTGAACGAACAGAAAATCTATCTACATCTGTTTGAAATATCATATTTCGAAATATAGGGCATTGTTGTTGTTCAGGAAAATTTGCTCTGATAAATGTATCTGCATTTTCTGTAATAATAAGTTGATTATCGAATGATAGATTTTCACATTTAAATTTTTGATTATCAATGATTTGAAATGAACAAACGGATTGTAAACGATGTAATATATTTATCTTCTTTTTCTCCATAAACATATCATATTCTTGTATCATATTAGCTAGGTAAACTGCATGTTCTTCGAATATATTTGGATTCAAATCTAAGGTAATAATAATAGTGGATATCATTCTTTCCAAAAAAGAATCACTCAGTGAGAAATAATTCATAGCGTATAAAGCATCGATAAATTTATCTACTGAATTTGCATTGAGTGAATGATCATCACCGTAAAAAATCTTTAGACATATGTCCATTGCGTCATGGGAGAATGGAATTATCATTTTGTAAACCAAGTATGGATTTTCAAAAGTAAAAGATTCCCTCTTGAAAAATATATGAAAAAAGCTTGAAAAATTAGACAAGATAATTCGATGCACGGGATATTTTTTGATAGTTTTTTCAAAATCTTCTACTACAAGTAAACAGTCGTGAAAATGTTCAAGAGTATTTTTTAGGATTGGAATTTGATTTTCTTGCATTTTCTAAAATTTCTTTGTCTGGTAAAGAAATTTCAATTGTTAATAAAGATGAATTCAACAAGTTATTTATCTATACCCCAAGATACATTCAATCAAATTGTTTTTTATGCAAGTTTATTTTTTTTCATAGCTGATATTTACACGAATTATTGTTTTAATCAAAATCTTGTCTATAAAAAGGATTCTATTCTAAATAAGATTACTATTTTAGAATTATTATTTTTTCATCATGTTTTGGCCTTTTATTTATATTTTGGATGGCTAAGTTCATCAAGCTTTTATTTAAAACTATATGTTTCTTTGGTGCTAATAGTTATTCTTCATTGGTTAACAAACAAAGACAGATGTATATTAACACAAATCATCAATTGGTATTGTGGATATGAAGATGCTGAACCTTTTCATGATATTTTTTGGTTTATTGATTTAAAATCTAAAAAATGGTATGACATATTTATCATTTGTTATTTAATGGTAGGATTAATCATAGCAATGATTAAAATCTCCTATTTGTAGAAAATATTATGTAAATAAAACAATCTATATATAATTATTATAATAAGCTTCTAAAAAACTTTTTGGTAAATCATGGTGTTTTGGCACAAAACTTTTTGGAATTCTAATTCCCACGAAAAAGAATCTCATTTTAATAACATAAAAATATTTTTTGAATTAAAAACAATGCAAAAAGAAAATCAAATTCAAAGAGCTATCACCCAAAAACCATATTATTATATCGCTCCAAAAAGAAGAAAAAGAACAAGAACAATAATACAAGGAAATGTTTATATTGTAGAGTTTGAAATTATATATTAACATTTAAAATTAATTTTTATATAAAATAAAATGGGTATTGCTTATTTTAAGCAAGCTTTCAAGAAAGTATTTGAATCCAATAAAAACACAAGATTTGTAATGTTGGGATTGGATGGTGCTGGAAAAACTAGCATATTATATAAAATGAAATTAAACGAAATTGTAACAACTATACCTACCATAGGATTTAACGTGGAAACATTCAGTTACAAAAACCTATCCATGACTATATGGGATATCGGTGGACAGGACAAAATAAGAAAGTTATGGTCATATTATTATAGTGGAACAAGTGCGTTAATCTATGTTGTCGATTCTAGCGATTTAGATAGAATAGATGAAGCTAGGGATGAAATGTGGAGTGTATTGAATAACGATGAAATGGAACATAAGCCCGTGATGATTTTTGCAAATAAACAGGACCATATAGATGCATTAAATGCAGTTCAAATTACAGAAAGATTTGGATTACATAACTGTAAGTCTCATCCTTGGTTTGTTCAACCGTGTTGTGCTACGAATGGTGAAGGATTATATGAAGGTTTGGAATGGGTATCTGATGCATGTGTAAAATATGAAAAAAATAAAGAAAAACTATAAATACTAGCATTTATCATAAAATGGAAGGAACCAATGAATCCACCAAAAAGAAATCCAAATCCTCAAAATCAAAACAAATTGTATCAACCACAGAATCAAAACCAGTTGAATCTAAAAAGCCCATTCATGTTTTGTTCTATAATACCAGTCTGGAAGTAGATTCTCTTTTGATTGAAAATTATGATTTTATTCAATACAAATTATGTGATGTTTTTGATAAATGGTATGATATAGATAAAAATACTTATTTTTTAGACAAAAAGGCTACTCAAGAACAATTGGATGACAGACACGGTCTTGAACTAATAAAGAAAGACAAGTATCATTTTCAGAGTATGAATAAGGGATGGTTGGTGGACCATTTACAAAAATCGGAAATAAAAAATGACATGTTGATTCTTGCAGATGCAGCAAATTTGATTGACATCTTTTATGATTGTAAAGCCATTCGAAGTCTTTTTGATGAAGATATTAAAGATTTATATCAAAAGATTAAGGACTTTTATGCTGGTCTTCGTCCCAAAGGAGTGGTCGTGAATATTTATTATAATGAAGTAGATGACACGATTTGTTTTGCAAAATTTGATATGTTCTACAGTTATAGTTGTATCTGGTGTTTGGACATTTATTTGTTCCTACTTAAAATTATGAATGAATTGTTTGTCATGTTGGAACCTGGTGTCTATGAAAAGAAGGGAGTGGAAGATGTTGATGGTGTCATTGAAAAATGCTACAATAAGACATTGGAAGAGCTTTTTGTAATTTGTGAAAGCAAATTAGATAAACCCAAAGAGCTAGTTGCTGAAATTGATAAAAACTATTTTAATGGAAATCTAGAGAAAAATACAAAATACAATTTTGAACGACCTATTGTTGCAAATGCATCTGCTCTTATTCAACAAATGTTAAATATGGATGAAGAACAAGAACATGGACACGGTAAACAATCTCAAGAGGCGATTCAACTTTAAATTCTACTAAACGAATTGGTAGAATTTTTATTAAACTAAGAATTGGTTACAAATAAATTTTGAGTAGAACAAGGAATGTTGGGTATGGTTCGAAAATCATTACAAGAAATATCTATCTTGAACATATTTTCTGGAAATTCAGGAAATTGAGAAATAAAGTTTGTCTTTGCTTCAAAGATTTGAAGAGTTTTGGGGAAATGTTCAATCTTATGAATCAGATTAGTCGAAATATTCAAGCGTTTAAGATTTTTAGAAAGCTTTGGGACTTTTCTTAATCGATTAGATTTACAATACAAATGAACCACACAATCTGGAATTTCCGGCAACTCTTTGATTCTATTATTACTACAAATCAATGTCTTCAACTTTTTAGTTGGAAGATTTGGAAGTTTCATCAACAAATTGTTCGATAAATTGACGTGCACAAGATTTTCTGAAAAGTCTGTAATCTGCGTCAATTGATTATTTGAAAGATGAAGCTTGGTGAGATTCCAGAATTGTTTGATAGAAGGTAAGACTTCAAATTTCAAATTGGTTAAAATGATTTCCTCTGTATCCAAAGGTAATGATGAAATATATTTTTCTATGTTAAAAGTATTCATTTTAGAAAATAAATATTTTGAATTAATTTTTATCAGATTTACAGATTTACTTTCGTGCAAAAGCCAAACACAAAATTCCATAACCAATTAATCCGATAAAGAATCCAGTCCAAAATTTCTTCATCATAGAATTATATTTATCCAACCACAATTTAGCTTGTGTGTTATTTGTGATATAGTTTAACATATAATCTGATTTAGGATAAATCATATAGACTATCCATTGAGTGATAAAGAAAATAAGAACAGAAGTGCAAACCAAGGGCCATGTAGATTGTTTCTTTTTCATCCAGAACAAATAGATTAATCCAAGTATGGCACCAATTATACTAGCTATCCAATATATTTTGGTTCTTTCTTTAACAATTTTTTCATAGATAGGACCAAGCACAGCGTCAGAGACATATTTTTCCTTTTTATTAGTAGTCAGCATAATATAAGCAGAAGCAACTAAAAACGCAACAGCAAAAGCGCAAGTAGTGTAACAAACCATGTTTTATTTTTCTTGGGAAATAAAAATAAAATGGATGTTGTAAAAGCTCCAAATCTTAAAGATGCATTGTTGATTGGATTGGTATTTGCTGCATCCTTTTTCCTTGCGAATACTTTAAATCAAACAGCAATCGTTATATTTCAGGAAAAATTTTCTAGTGAGAACAAGATTAAAGATTGGTTGATTTATTCAGTGGTTGTAGTCATTATCTATGTTTTATTCTTTATTTTCATTAGAACATTATACTCAAAATAAATTTGAAATTAATAAATTCAAAACGTTTTGTTTGATAAAATGGGTTTAGATTTGAAATGTGGTGATACCATAACAAAAGATATGATTCTTGCAACAATTCAGTATTTACAAAGTATAAATTTTACAGATGAATTTGAACCCCAAGAAATTATGTTTTTTTGATGTAGATGTTTTTTTAATTTTTTTAAGAAAATTTTCTATATATAAAATGGCCGATAATATTCAACATATTGTAGGATGTCCTTCCTGCGGTGGAGCCTCACAATACCGAGGTGTTAACATCAGTGAAGAAAGAAGATTTGAAGAAATTATTCCTCCTGAACAACAAATGCAAGGAGGAGATGTTCTCGAACAACAAATTGGTAAAAACTTTTATGACCGATATGGACTTAATTCTAATAAAGGATACGGTGGAAGTAATACTATCATTTGGATTATTCTTATTATCATTGTGCTCATCATCATTGGTGCAATTTTTATGAGAAATAAATCCACTCCTGCTAGAAGAAGATAAAGAAATTATAAATATTCTTTAATTAAAGAATATTTTAGAAATTACTTATATACAATAATTTTTTTACAGAAAATTTTCTATATATAAAATGGCCGATATTCAACATATTATAGGATGTCCTTCTTGTGGAGGAAGCAATCAATACCGTGGTATGAATATACATGAAGAGACACAATTCCAAGAAGTGATTCCTCCTGAAGAACCAATGCAAGAAGGAGATGTTCAAGAACAACAAATTGGTAAAAACTTTTATGACCGATATGGACTTAATTCTCCTAAAGGATACGGAGGATACGGAAATACCATCATTTGGATTATTTTGATTATTATCGTTCTAATCATCATCGGAGCTTTATTCATGAGAAACAAATCTACTCCTCGACGAAGATAAATAACTTTATAAAATATTCTTTGAATAAAGAATATTTGAAATTACTTGGTTTTCATCAGCACATCATACATTTTGCAATAATCGTGCCCACCCGTATGCACAGTTGACCCAAGAATGTAGTTCATATAAAACAAACAGTTTTTAATATCTTTTTCTGGTAAATCTTTCACAAGAGTTACAGATTCATATGGGCTTGAAACTTTGGATTTATCAAATACCATTTCTAAATTCAAAAACCATTCTATGATTTTGTAGTGAAAATTATATCCATCCAAAACACCTCCTCTTTTTTTATAATCTTCCAAAAAAACATTTAAATTAAGCATATCTATTGATTTTTCTACAAAGTTTTTTAAACCTTTTGGCATTTTCTTAGCATACTCGTCTACTTGAGATATTGGAATTCTTTCACTCGACATGATTTCATAAAGTAAAATTTTATTTTAAATAAATAATGTCATGTATGTGTTGATTTATAATTCATGATTAACATGCAAATATACAATCTATAAAATTCAAAAATGATAGTATACATCAAGTTTATGAGTTCATCTAAAATTATTATTTCCCCATTAAATAATAATCCATACAAAATAAACTTTTGATATAACAAAGGTTCAGGCTTTGTTACTTCTTCATTTCTTTTTCGATACAGCATATACAGGGGTCGAGTATTCTCAAGTGGATACTCTCGAGGAATTTTATAGAATTTGTTCTTCTCATAATATTTTACCAAATAATTTTCACATTCTAATATACAATATTTGTAATCTGGAAAAAACTTTTTACTATCGTTTAGTTCATTTAAAAACATTTTTCCAAATCCTCCTTTTTGAAAATTTTTATCTATACATAAATAATCAATAAAGATTGTTTTTAAAAGTTGATTAAGTGAAACAAGACTAAATCCTATCCACTGATTATGCTTTTTTAACGATAATACCTGATATGTATAATTTTCTATACGTTTTTTAAGTTTGCGATGTGGAATACGGACATGAGGTGAAAAGTTTTCATCAAACAGATGAATGATTTGATTCATTTGTTCATTATTGACTTTGGGTTCATATACAACTTCGACTTGCATCAATTTTTATAAATTGATTTTTTTCTAAAAAGGTTTTTAAATTCTAATCGTCTTTGTCATCTCTGGACTACAAGGTCCGATTGAGTCTATTTCATTATAGGTAAATCCCATTTTCAAATATAAATTATTATCTAAACCATATCTATCACTCATATCATCCAATAATATGTCAAATAAATAGACATGATTAGACTTCATTACTTCAATACAGTAACTAAACATTTTGATGAATAGATTTTCAGCAAGCCCTTTTCCTCTCTTTTCTGGATTTATATAAATGTATGAAATAATGACTTCATCATCATGGATACTAAACTGAATATACCCAATGTCTTGAATTTCATCAGATAATAAAATATGTTTTTTGTGTTGTTTACTATTTGAATAATAGATGAATGTGGAATCTTCAATATTTATGGTTTTGATTTCCATTTTAAAAATTTACTTTAATAAAAACAAATTTATCATTTTTACTAAGCGTGCGCGGTTCTTGCAATTGTAATTGGATAAATCTTATCCTCTAATTTTAAAATGATATTTCTTTTCTTGATAGAATACGCAGATTCCCCTGTTCCAAGATTAATTTTAAAATTTATTACATTTTGCTACCATTTTGCATTTGTATTTTTTAAATACAAATAAATAATTCAATCGTACATTTTATTTAATGAAATAATTTCTATAGTTTTCATCTACGGATTTCATTTGAATCCATTTTAATCCTGTTCTTCTATCCTTTTTAATTACTACCTGTCCTAACAAAGCAATTAGATTCCATTCTGGTCTTTTGGACCTTGGAATATAGGATAAATTATTGTTAAAATCTTTAGATATATTTTGTATAGCTATGGTTTTGGTAATCCTTTTAATTTTAGGTTTTTGAATATATCCTAAAAAATTGTTATCAACATCATATAATTTGTAATCTTGTAAGAGTGTTTGAACTATAGGAATGGTTTCTGTTATTTTTTCCTGAACAAATTCTATCTCTCCATTTGAATTGATTCTAGATTTTAATTCTATTCTTTCTTTATTCTGATAGGTAACAAATGTTTCTTCAACTTCAGTTTCTATGATTTGATTTGTATAAATTGGATTCCCAAAAGAATCTTTTTCATATTTATATTTCCATTCATCTTCATATGCATTTCCTATAAATCCAGAGCTATTAACAACTACTCCAAAAACTTCAATTTCATTGGGGACATCTTTAGATAGCATAATTTTTCCTAAATCTTCTTCCTTGAATCCATTTGGAGATTCCTCAAACACTAACAAAGTTGTATTAATAATTTTTCCAATAAACCTTGCATCAATCATACAAACAGTTTCTCCAGGTTCAAATTTATCTGTATAACTGGAATGACTTTCAAAATATTCAGAAAAATCTGCACCTCCTGTTACAAATGATGCATTGGCTACACATAATCCCTTATCATTTACTGAAAACCCATTTCTTCTGTTTACACCTGTTCCAGTGCCAATACCTACAGTAAAAATTCTAAATCCTGCTGTGGCACCAGTTCCTGTTATACCTTGTAAGTTAAATCTTCCAAATGCAGCACTTGGGTAATCATATTGTGTTAATTCTAATCCTTCACCACATGCAAAAGAATTTCCAATTGATATTGTATTACCATTTCCACCAGCAATAGTGGAAAAAACTCCTGTAGGTCCATCTATTCTATTAGAAATTCCTCCAAAAATTCCTGAGTTATTTGCAGATATAATATTGTTGAAACCTGCACCAATTATACTATTACTAATTCCGGATAAAATAATATTATTTGAACCTGAAAGAATGGCATTGTAATTTGCAGATACATTTGAAATTGAATTACTAATTCCACCGACAATGGCATTTCCTATGCCAATTACTGTTCCAGAAAGTCCTGCTCCAATAAAATTAGCAGTTCCGCCTGCAAAATTACTAGCTCCGGCAACAATAGCATTGTTATCACCTTCTATTCTATTTGCTCTACCTGCTCCAATCATTCCGTTTGTACATGTTGATGAAATAATATTACTTATACCTGTTAAAATTGCTGTATTTCTAACGTTGCTATTGGTTATTCTATTAGTTTCTCCTGCTAAAACTGCATTATATGAACCAAGGACTGAATTTAGTGTGCCAGCTCCAATAAAATTACCCCCACTTCCTCCAGAAACTATGGTATTTGAAGAACCAGCGCCTATAACACTATTATCACTAGAGGTAACGGTATTATTTAACCCTGCTCCAATCATAACATTAACACATTTCCCATTAATTAAATTATTTTGACCAGACAAAATGGCACTAAAAGAAATTTGACTTGAATCAACTAAATTTGTGTTTCCTGAAAGTATAGCGTTGTACTCACCAGAAACTAAATTTCCAGTGCCACCACAAATTAGATTTCCACCTGGGCCATCTGCAGTAACAACATTATTTGTTCCTCCACATATTACACTGTTTATGTTTCTTATATTATTATTTACTCCTCCACCTATCATCGAATTGTTTACATTTGATAGGATAGAGTTATTGTTACCACAAAGAATTATATTATAAAGAGTATTATTTGAATTTATATTATTATTTGAACCAACAATAATTGCATTATAAGAACCAGATACGATATTGCTTGTTCCGGATGCTACAAAATTACCACCCGAACCTCCTTGACTTGCTGTATTTCCTGCTCCAGATAAAATAGTATTATTGTTTCCAGTAATAAAATTACTAGTTCCAGACCCAATAAACCCATTACTTGAAATGGAAGCTATAGTATTATTTGAACCATTTCCTATTGTATTAAAATTAGAGGAAAAATCTTGAATGATATTATTGGTGCCGTTTATGATTGTATTAAACCCACCGTTTAGAGAATTATTTGTGCCATTTCCAATAAAATTATATCCTAACCCTCCCGAGAAATTTGAATTATTTGACCCTGAAACAATTACACTCTGAATACTATTATTTATATTTGAATTGCCACCAACAACTATGGTTCCCGTTGCACCTGCAATATTTCTATTACCTCCAATAACAATAGATAATTGTGAGTTTGCGGTGTTATTTTGCCCACCTAAAATGGTTGAAAAAGAACCAGATGCAACTTGGCTACAATCTGACCTAAATACAGATAAATCTGTAGCACCAGAACCCCTAACATTACCTTTAGGCAAGGTAAGACTATCATCTCTTTGGAATGTTCCAAATATTTGATTAGAACCTTGTGTTTGAATGACTATATTTTTGGGATTAACTAAACCACTAAATGTAGATAATACATGATTTTCTTGTGTTGTTATTTCACCAGTGCAACCAGCATTCTCAATTGAAGCCGTAAATCCAGCTAATCCAAGACCAGTTGAACCTATTGGTCCCACATCACCTATTGGTCC
>Ga0209450_10001745_pt1 | contig 10912 bp, 7 predicted proteins | sample FrelakmetLWP11LW_FD_187149 | JGI IMG/M metagenome (GOLD analysis project Ga0209450, IMG submission 187149) | Freshwater lake sediment microbial communities from the University of Notre Dame, USA, for methane emissions studies - LWP11 LW (SPAdes)... | ecosystem: Environmental > Aquatic >... | reverse complement strand
CAAGGTTTTTTTTTGTGTTTTACAGGACAATTCGGCCATTGTAACTTTTTTTGTAACCCGAAAAGACTTTTTAACCCTGACTACAAGGAAAAACGGTATTGGTTCAGCGTGAACTGGACAAAAACCTTTCACGATAAACCTTCATTCTGACAGTCCAAAGCACATCACTGCTGACCGATAAACTCCGGCACCAGTTGCTTGAGCACTTCAATAATTTGCCTGCGGTTCTGGGTAGGAGCTACCGCCAGCAGCTTTTCGATCCCCTCGCGAAGCGTTTGGCGGTCTTTGGGAATGTTTTTCCAAACCGCAATCTTCGGATGGCTTGTCGGCAGCATGTTTTCCCCGACAATAGACAGCTCTTCAAATAATTTTTCGCCCGGGCGCAGGCCGCTAAATTCGATTTCGATGTCCTCGCCGGGACGAAAACCGCTCAGGGTAATCAGTTCCCGCGCCAGATCGATAATCTTGACCGGCTCGCCCATATCGAGGACAAATATCTCGCCGCCGCTACCCATCGCGGCAGCCTGCAAAACAAGCTGGCTAGCCTCCGGAATGGTCATAAAATACCGCCGCATTTCCGGATGTGTTATCGTAACCGGTCCGCCGGCGGCAATCTGCTGCTTGAAGATCGGCACCACGGATCCGTTGGAGCCGAGGACATTGCCAAATCGCACGGTAACAAAATGGGTCTTGCTGGTCGTGTTGAGGTCCTGGATGTACATCTCGGCCACCCGCTTGGAAGACCCCATCAGACTGGTGGGATTAACGGCCTTGTCGGTCGAAATCATCACAAAACACTCAGCGCCAAAGCCGTCGGCAGCATCGGCAATCGTGCGGGTTCCATGGATGTTGTTTTTGATCGCTTCGCCCGGATTTTGCTCCATCAGCGGAACATGCTTGTGGGCGGCGGCGTGGATGACCACTTGCGGATGAAGCTGGGCAAATATCTGTTCAATACGCACCTTGTCGGTAATATCGGCGATGATTGAAATCATCGCGACACCGGGGAACGCCTGCTGCAATTCTCGTTCGATGAAAAAAAGCGGGTTCTCCGCCTGCTCCAACAGCAGCAATTGTTTGGGGGCAAACGTACAGACCTGTCGGCACATCTCCGAACCAATCGAACCTCCGGCGCCGGTAACTAAAATGACTTTGTCGGTTAGGAAATTCTGAATTTGCTGCATATCCAGGCTCACCACTTCTCGACCAAGCAAGTCATTGATCTCCACATCGCGCATCTGCGATACCCGAAGTTTGCCGGATGCGATATCCGTCAGCGACGGAACGGTGCTGAAACGGATTTTGGTCCCCTGGCAGACCTGGACGACATGCCTTAATTGCTGTCGATTGGCGCTGGGGATGGCAATGGCAATCTCATCGACATCCTGTTTTTTGCAAATTTGCGGCAACGCATCAACCGGCCCCAAAACGGGAATACCGTGAATTTCCGACTCCTGCTTGGCCGGATCATCATCGATAAATCCGACCACTTCGTACTGGGCGTCCTTGCGACGCAGCATCTCGCGCAACAGCGCCTCTCCGGCATTGCCGGCCCCAACGATCAGGAAGCGACGGGCCGTTCCGCGTTTGTCGGCGAAAAACTCTTCGTGATAGAGACGTACCACCATGCGTACCGCCGATAGCATCATAATCGTCGTAAACAAATCCAGCATAATGACGCCTTCGATCATTCTCTGGGTCTGGCGGAGCTGGCTGACTTGCTTTTGGAGCGGCAAAAAACCATCGCTGTTTGGGGACATCTTTTGCAGTTTTTTTGCGATTTCATTGATCCGGCTGACATCAAGGATATCTTTCAATCCTCCCAGATTAGCTAAGCGTTGTTTAGTTTTCACCGCATCCTGATCAGTCAGCGCAGCCGTCAAATTTTGTTCCAACTCTGAAATCTGATGATGCACTTTGTTAATCGCCGATGCGGAAACAAAATGGGAACCGAAAGCGCCATATCCATACCATAAGACAATAATAATAATTGAACTGGTTATGGATGCTTTGGCGATCTTCAGAAGATCGGAAACCCCGACATATCGCCACCAGCCCCTATATTGCTTAAAATAGGCAAAAACCAGAGACTTGATAAGCAGTACAAAAACCAGCATCATCGGCAATGGATACACAATCCATCGACGAAGCAGCTGCATATTATTAGCAAACAAAAATGCCAGCGACAGCGCAACAGAGAACGTCAGGACGTGAGCCAGAACAATCATCATCTTGCGGTATTGCAGCATACCTTTGGCTATGGCATGGTCTTCGGCTTTTTGTAGGTTCTGATCCTGCTTTTTCATCATCGTATATCAACAATCAAATTAAGATAATAAACATTTCTACCGACAGATATTAATTATGTCAACGTCGCATACCAGCTTTTATTGATCGCACACCAGTTCGTTATCATGCCCCGACAGAGAAGACAAATCAACCCATATTTTTCGAATCGGTGTCTTGTCGACCTTTTTCCGCATCAGTGCATAAATGATGGTCATGCCGGAAAACACGTAACTAATCGTCATCGCCGCAATCAGCGCCGTAATACCCAGCATCAGAGCCCCAATCAAGATAGAAGCCGCACACTCCGACCATGTAGTCGGAGATGCCGGAGCGCTAAGCAGATAAAATATACTTGGCTCAGCCCAAATTCGTTCCAGTTTGCTCGGCCCGTTCTGGGGCTGATAAATTCCAAGCTGAATAGAATGATACGTAACCCACAAAACCGAAAAAAGAAACCCTCGCATAATCAGATAAAAAAAGGTGCCAAGAAGCGTCTCTACAATCAGGTAAAATAACATCCATACCGGCTTACTCAGCACATAGCTGATGGATCGGCCAATCGCATCCAATCCGGTCGTACCCTCGTAGGCAATCGCCGGAAACATCAGCCCCGTTCCGGATAACGACGCCGCCAGAAGCAGGGTAATCAAAAACCCGGCAAATAATAACGCCGGCAGCAGCAGGGCCAGAGACAATTCGCCGAACCAGGGAATATAATTGACCGCCAGCCCGCAAAGAACCAAAAACGCGGCAAACGCCCCCATCAGCATCGCCGGGATTAAAGGAGCAGAAATCAGACTCCATCGTTTCTCATAAACAAATTCCAGCGATTCGAAAAGCCCGGGCTTTTCATTATTGGCAAATTCCAGCGCTGCACATCGACAAATCGCCCCACCCGTCACGCACATGATAATAAAACCATAAACTAAGAAAATAACGCTGTAAAGGGTATGATACTCCAGCGACCACAGCAGAGAACGGAAGCAAAGGACCACATTGAGCCAGATAAGATAGATCACCCCCCCCGACTTGACTGCCTGCTCTTCCATCACGGACTTGGGGGCATCAAATTTAAATAAGGATTTATAAAAAATAACCGTTGAATCGGTAATCCGGTCGGTCCAAAAATGCCACATCGTCGAAAATACACCCTGCCCCGAGCATCGACCCTGGTTAACCTCAATGAATGCCTGAGTATGTTCAGGATATTGCAGGTAGGTCGCCAATTCCGTTCCCTGGATATAGGCGGCGGAATTGCCGCCCAAAAGACCTTTTGGCACCTTGCGGGCAGAACTAACGACAACCGAATGCGTACAACTGTCCAGCAAAATCCCCCCGGCACAAATCAGCAAAACCGCCAAAAATGCCAGCAGAACCTTGGATGGACCTACGGCCAGCTTAAAAACAAACGCAAGCCGCGGCAACGCAAGCTCATCCCACATTTGCAAGAGGCTTTGCTCCTGCATCATCATAATTCCTCTCAAATAGATAGTCGACTACCGACAATAAGTATCGTTTATTTATCTATAAACGCAACTAAAATCTATTTCGGCCAAATTCAAGAGAAACTAAACCCGATATACAGAAAATGATACTCCAACTCTACCGGCAAGGGAATTCAAAAATCACTTCTCTACATTGTGAATGCGTAATTACTTTTTATTTTTATGTATCTCAATACAGAATTTATTTGAAATGACCCATGATTTCGCTACAATGACCGCTCTGTTCTGTCGGATTTACCTCCGGCAGGCCGGGGCTGTCGTATAATGGGAGTACGCCGCGGTCGCATCGCGGAGATGAGAGTTCGATTCTCTCCAGCTCCAATCAAGCAAAATGGGGTCTCTGAGATAACATTCCGGGTATTAACAAAGCCTGAACAGTAGAATTGATTGCTTTGTGGAAAACCTGTGCATAAGCGGGTTGTAATAGCATTTTTTGATTGTATAAGGACTTATCCTATTCTAAATTTTTGAATACATCGGTTTATTAAAAAAAATAATCAACAACAAATGAACTATCTCAATAAATTATATCTATATTAAAAATAATGACTTAAAAAAAATCGGAGTGTTCTAAAAAGACAAGCATACCAACCAGTCCGTATATTTATAAAAAATCACTTTTGTTTTGAAATGGCATGTAGATAGCCCGATTAAGTGTTCATGCTTCGTGGATAACCTGATCACACCGTGTTTATGTAAGAATCTTAAAAATCGCAATTTAGGTAATATTACGGATACGCTTAGCTGCCAGTCAGGATTCTATCGATGTCCTGAACGAAGCACAGGCTTTTTCTGGATTCGGTGCCAGGCAAACCGCCGAACAAACTGCAATCGTGCGAATGCCTATCTCAAGAATTGGATGAATATTGTCGAGAGTAATCCCTCCTATGGCGACCCTGGGAATTGGATTATCCCGCAATATTTCAGCCGCCTGCCGAAGGTAATCTAATCCGACAACAGGCTCAGCAGATTTGGTTGAGGTGTCGTAAACGGGCCCCAGAGCAATATAATCGACGGGCTGACCTAATGCCGAGTTAAGCTGGGCAGTATTATGTGTACTCAGGCCCACCAAAAACGGCCGAACCTGAAGCCTCCGAGCCTGCTCGACCGATAGGTCATTTTGTCCGAGATGAACCCCATCTGCGCCGACCAAAATCCCTATATCTGGACGATCATTCACAATACTGACCACATTGCCGTCTTTGCATAATTTTGCAAAGTCTTCAGATATCGCAATTAATTCCTTGTCCGGCAGCTCCTTACATCGCAACTGAAGACATTCGGCGCCGCCGCCAATACAAGCCCTGACCAAATCCGGCATACCTTTCACATCCGAATCCGTTTTGACCGTAATCAACACATAGAGACGCACTTTTTCAAATCGCCGGGCGCCATAAGCAGCAATTGAAATATCTTTCTCAAGTGTGTAAACATCAAAACGAAGACGTTCAAATGACTCATAAAGACGCGGATCAAGGCTTTGCCCAACTTCGGCCAAAACGCGCAGCGCCTCAGTCAGCCGTTTGGACGCTGCCTGAACGCAATCTTCAAGACTGGCACGCTTCATTTGGCTTTCAACGCGAATGGCCTTTCCGATATCGCCTTGCGAATCACGACAGCAAAGCAGGCTTTCCGGGTCGAGAAAAGCCATTGTCTGACACAGCGAATGACGCAACGCCTTGAGCCGTTTTGACAACTGGCTATGATCTAAGACAAACCGGCAGTATTCCTCCAGAACCCGAAGCCCTTCCCGGGCGCGGTTAAAATTAGCATCCAGTATGCGGTAAACTGATTTTTCCATGGAATGAGATTATAGCTGTCAAAAAGCAATTTAACAGGCTTTTTTGCGCAAAAAAAAAGGAGCCCAGTCCTCACAACCGGCTCCACTCACCCTCTTCCGAAGCGAATTCGGAAAAGACAAAACCCTCTCGTCTCTGGAACAAGCCAGATCGAATATAATGACCTATATGTTAAGCAATCGTCATGCCAATACAAAAAGAACTTTTTTTTACCTCCATAGCATGTCTTTATACCTTTATCCTGTAACTACTTAAATTTATTCCGAACAGCGCTCAATTTAGGTGATCATAAATGATGAAAATGCACTGATGTTGCCATTAGTCAACATTGAAAATGACAGAACATTCGAAAAACTAAATTTTTTCGGACTTTAATTTAGGTAAATGGAGAAGTTTGGGGAACGTTGACGTTTCGCAACACATAACGCCTAATCTGTTCATTTTGTCAACATTAATCCCTTTTAAGTTAAGATGAATGATCGAATATCCGGAGGCGTGTCCGAACCGGCGATGGGCGCACCGGTCCGGACGTAGCCAAACGAGGTATGGAAACTCTCTGTTAATGTTCTGGGAATAGGATTGCGTCTGTGTTTATTACATAAATTGCGAAAAAATAGAGTTTTCTTGTTACTCAAATTCATTTGATACAGTTATCCCCCAAACACATTGGATATGTAAATCATAACAAATGAAAAAAGAAAGTCAAAATGGGACAATTACGTTAGATGCCCAGTTTTGCGATTTGCCTGGCCGCTGCCCGAATCATTTCGGGGCTGTCATAGAGACCCGAATCGAGTTCCCGGCGAATTTGTGAAATGTCGACCATATCGGTCTGAGGAGCGATTGATAACGCCTTTTGAATGCTCAAGTTGGAGACTTGATCAAGGGAATCCTCGTTCCGGATTACGGCTTTACCTTGAGCCTTCAAACCGCCCTGCTTAACAGGTTCGGTAAGTCCGAGAATTTGAGATTTTATAGAGTCAATACTCATACTTGCTTCCATTTTCCGCGCAACATCCGCTTTATCCCCCTTATTATCGTGAAACAAGAAAGCAACTTAAATTTTTTTTGAAAAATTTTCGAAAACTTAAGAATGTCTCTAATAATTGCTTTTGAGCGGCAACGCGAATTATTAGAAAACCCCTAAAACTTTTTCCTTAATCCATGGTTCCATTTATTTCCGTTTCAAATGGTCGGTTCTGGAAAGGTTGTTCTGCAGCAATCTGCGATATTCCTCAAGCATCAATTCATAACTTTGCGGCGGCATGCCCTCAAAAATACAGTTAGACGTTGAGAAAATATACCGCTTTCCTATACCGCCGTACTGCATACAGTATCGCACTGATTCGCAGATTTTCGGCTCATCAACGTCCTGCAGTAAATTGCAGGCAACATTGCCCATCAAAATCCAGTCGGGAAATTGATCGCGCACAGCCTTGATGTCCATAAATCCTTGAGGATCAACCGACTGATAGCCATCTACGCCGGTGCTGTAGAGTTGGTCAAGAATCTTGTTGATATTGCCGTCGGAGTGCAAGATGACCGGCAACCCCAACTCGTGGACAAATCCGACAAATTCGGTCATATACGGCGTGACAAACTCGGCGAAATGATCCGGCGAAATGAACGGCCCGCTGTTGAAACCGAAGTCAGAGTTCTGCACCAGAAAATCCACACCTGCATCGCGCTGCTGCTTGGCCATTTTTTTGGCTGCCTCCAGTTTTTGCCGCGCCTCGGTGTGCATTTCTTTGGGCTGCTCAAAGAGCTTGACCACAAAATCCATCATCTCATTACCGGTCGGCATCCAAAAGACGCCGTCGCCATTAAAATCAAAGATCAGCGTCTTGCTGCCCAATTCTTTTTTGAGCCGTCGGGTCTGGGAAAAACGATCGACATTTTTCACCAGCGAACAGCCGTATACCGCCGACCAACCTAACTTTTCAACCAAAAAAGTTTTGGTCTGAAGGTCTTTATCGGCGGCCGCTTCCGACGATGGGTCACCCTGATTGAATGCTGCTCGGTCAAAACCCAGATATTCTTTTTCCAGAAAGAACACCAATTCAAAATGCGGCGGATAAGCCGGTTTTTGCCCGTTGAGAATCAGCTCAAGCTGTCGTTTATTATTTTCTGGATTTATCATGAGAGCCTGCCCAAATGTTATGATTGGCGTTATGCGTCCAGCCGTCGGCCGGTGCAATATGTACATCGATAAATGGCCTGCCGGTGCGGATCATCTGCGTGGTCGTATCCCAATCCTTGATTCCGCTAACTGCATCCAGCACGCACACATTTTGATAACCCACACAGGTGGCATATTTTAGGGCATCTTCAATATCCAGACCCCGCAAGAACGCCGACAGGAAACCGGCAATCGAGGAATCGCCTGAACCGGTCGCCGAGCCGAACTTATCGACCGTAAAGGCCGGACGCCACAGTTCACGGTTCGACCAGTTGGCAGAGTTGCCAGGTTTGGCACGCCCCATCTTCTCAAACAACTCGGCATCGCCGGTCTTGACATAGAAGCCGCGATGACCTGTCTTCAACGAGGTCATTTTGGCGCCCATCGCCAGCAGTTCATTGGCGACTTTTGTATAATGAGCCGGCGTAAAGATGTCGATCAAATCGGCATTGCTGTGCTGCTTTTTAAGGGCGATAAACTCCTCTGGATAGAGCATGTAGAACGATTCCTCAATCGACGGCAGATAGATATCCACATACGGCAGCAGCGATTGCAGGATTTTGCGCCACGGCGCCTTGCCCGACGGCGAGGCCGGGTCCGGCAGTGTCATATCACACGAGGTCGTTGCACCCGCTTCCTTGGCCAGCTTAAAGACCTTGACCAGCTCCTTGCCCTCATCGGCGAACATCTTGGCCATCAGGGGCGGATAGCCAAAATGAAAGTGGCGGCACTGCTGAATCAAGTCCACATTCAGATTGGCGGCGGCAAACTGGTTGTTGGTGCCGGGGTTGTGCAAAAAAATGCGGTCGATGCCGGGCGGGGCGACCACCACCGTATAGGAACTGGCCTGGCCTTTGAGGATGTGGATGCCGTCAGCGTTACCGCTCTTGGACAGGATATCGGTCGTCATCTGTCCCAGTTCATCGTCACCTACGCAAGCACAGAAGCAAACGCTGCTGCCCAGCTTCTTGAGATTCAGTCCCGTATTGGACACCGGCCCGCCGGTGCTGAGCTTGGCGTTTTCGACATTGACCAGCTTGCCCGGCCGCATCAATTCTTCGATCTTGCGAATTCCCGTATCAGGGAACCGCGGAATAATGTCCAGACACAAATGCCCGGCGGCCATCACGTCATACTTTGTCATCATTTTACAAGTTCTCCCCAAATAGGGTAATTTCATTATATTTTGTAATGATCATCCAATTCAGATCGACTGATTTCTTCCCAAGCTGCCAGCGCTGCCTCCACATTTTCGGGTTTTGCACCCACACCAAAATCCACCTGGCCAATCACACCGCCGTTACAGTAGAGGTTTTTATAAACCTCAAAGACAGCTGCACGCACCTGCTCAGGCGTTCCCTGGCAAAGCAGATACTGGCGGTCGATTTCGCCCCAAAAGGTTATTTTCCCTGCAAATGCTCTCAGTTTATCCATTTCCATACAGAAAAGTTGAGAGTTGATTGCATCCAGTCCAATTTCAATTAAATCCGGAAAGATATCGAGAATATAGCCATCCGAATGCATAAAGATTTTCTTGCCATATCGGTGCGCTATATCAACATAGTCTTTATAAAGCGGCTTGAAAATCTGACGCCACTGATCGGGTGAAATTAGCAGCGACTGCTGCGTCCCCCAATCGTCCATAAAAAACAGCCCATCCACGTCTGTTTTAGCCCACAATTCCAGCTCTTCGGAATAAAAAGAATGGCACGTGTCGATTAAGTTTAATAGATGCTCCTCGCGAACCGCTAAGTCTATCATCACATTTTCCGTCCCACGCAGAAATTGAATTTGCTCAAACGGACGAACACCTGTTGATGATAATACAAATTTGTCGGTCGAATTGCAAAACGCATTGATTTCATCGGGATTGATCGTCAGTCGCTCTTTTGGCACTCGAATGTTAACCAAATCGCTCCAATTCTCAATCAACGGCCTCTTGACCTCACCGATAATACCCTCTTGTCGGTTTATAAATTCACACCCCCACTCATCCACATAAGTACCTATGGCGTACATATCCCCCTGCGTTTTAAGAGGAGTCTTACAATAGCCTGGAGCATGCACAATATCATCTGAGTAGCGTTCGAGCAGGTAAGCAGCCTGCTGAGGATAATGATTCTGGGCCCATGGAAGCAGCCAAATTTGACGAGTTATGCGATCCGGATCACTGAATTCAAGTGTCTCCAGCACCAATTCGCGAGGGTTTTTCATCAGAAACACACTTCCTTTCTTTTTTATTGAATCAGCTTGATGGCAGTTAACATTTTTGGGATGGCAATAATTTTCCGCCTGGTAACCATCGGGAAACATTCGAACATAGATGGCGAAAAAGAACCCGCCGTCCTGGCGACAATCCGTCATGGCTATCCCTGGCAGATTGCACCTCTGCAGGATATGCAGAACTGTCACCAGCCAACAGCATTATCCTGGATTTCTCAATTTCTGTCAATCCTTTTTCATTATAATACGTTCCTCATGACCTTACGTGGAGCCCTTGCGGCAACCAGTTTAGTCTCATGTGCGGCAAAATGGTTTCGGCCATTGTCCGAGATGATCCGCGGCGTAAAACATGACCGCTATCGGGGATTTGACGAGAGATTGTGACAGCAAAATTATTATGAACACATGGTTCGCAACGCCAATAATTACGCCCCTGCCCTGGATTATATCATCACCAATCCGGCGAATGGGGAAAGCGGTGATTTATATACTCGAGAATCAATTTAGCCGGTCATTGACCGGTCGTCTCATTAAGAAGCCAGTCGTAGCGGAGAAATTCAAATTTGACGTCGCCGGATTCGAGGATTTTTTTCTGATCTTCGGGCAGATATTCCATCAGGAAATTAAGCCAGGCTTTTTCGTCGTCTTTACGGTTGCGAAATTTTTTAATTTCCGCATATTTGGAATTCAAAAACGTGTCCCGAAAGATATTAAACTGATTGGACAGATAAACCGTATTGGTTTCTTTATCGATGATCAGGCCTTTTGGCAAAGCCAGATACTTCCGCACTTGATCGTCAAGCTGCTGATCAAGGATTTCCGCGCGATACGGCTCTTTGCGCAAGATCGCCCCGCCCTGTGCGGCGTAGCTTAAGGCAAAACATATCCGGGGATCTTTGAATCGCTGCAGAAGCATT
>Ga0209450_10001743_pt1 | contig 10914 bp, 7 predicted proteins | sample FrelakmetLWP11LW_FD_187149 | JGI IMG/M metagenome (GOLD analysis project Ga0209450, IMG submission 187149) | Freshwater lake sediment microbial communities from the University of Notre Dame, USA, for methane emissions studies - LWP11 LW (SPAdes)... | ecosystem: Environmental > Aquatic >... | reverse complement strand
GTCCTTGTTGTTGGTCAGCAGGTACATGCGGACCAGTTGATCGCCGTATTCGCGGGGGCGGTAGCGGTACTGGATCTTGACCGGAGCGGCATCGGATTCCACGGCCCGCAGGCGTTTGGACCAGCCATTGGGGATGGTTTCGGTGCCCTCGATGGTGAAGATGAAGTACTCGCTGAGGCCTTCCTTGATGATCTGCTTGGGCCCGCCACCGCCGCCGCCACTGCCTTCGCCCCGGCCATCGGCTCTGTCGGCGAAACTCAGCATCGCCTCTCGCTTCTTACCGGCGGCCTCGTTCGTTTTTGTGTCCTTGAGTATCTCCTCGGCCTCCGCGTAGGTCATCCGTCCAAGTTCGGCGATCTTTTCCACGAGGTTGATGGTTCCGACGACCAGGCGGACTTGGGCGTCTTCGTATTCCTCGCCGCTGTTGTTGTGGATGCGGACAAAGCCTTCGTAGGACAGTTTCTGCTCCTGGGGATCGGCAATGGCCAGGTAGTCGGCGCTCCAGGTGATGCCACTGGTGAAGTAGGTGATCTGGATGGTGGCCTGGCCGTCGATTTCGCTCTGGACGTTCCAATAGAGCATCTGGGGCTTGTCATGGGGGAAGGTGGTATCCAGCACGTCCAGCTTGTCGGCGGCCGAGAGGAACTTGAGCTGGACGCTGCTGGGATCGATCAGGGTGTTGGCCCAGGAGAATTGCAGGGGGTTGACGCCCTTCTTGAAGGTGACCAGTCGTGTTTCGCGGACCAGGGTCAGGTCCTCGCTGTTATAGATGGTGAGCTGCACGGTGTTGCGCTTGGGCACCGTGGACAGGTCCACGTTGCGGGCCCAGGCCGCCGCGCCGCTCAACACGATCACCAGGGCGCACAGGTATCTCATGGGGTTCCTCTTGCCGGTTTACCGGGTGACGTTGGCTTTCTCCAGCGTGACGTTTTCCTGCTTGTGGTTGCGGCCCTGCTTATTCAGCAGTTCGAAAAGCAGGTCGGCCTTCTTGCCGGCCGGCACCGTGGCCACGAATTCCACGGTCTGGTAGTCAAAGAGCGTGGCCTGCAGATCGCTGCGGAAAATGGCATGGCCGGGGAAGCTGCGTCGGACTTCGATTTCGATCTCCTTGGCCGAGTAGTTGCGGACCTGCTGGTTGTAAAGCAGATGATCATCCCAGCCGACGACCGAGGCGTTGATGTCAAAGTCGATGGCCCCGTCATCGACCCGGCGCACGATGCGTCCGCCGGACCAGCTTAGCCAGATGTTGTCGCGCCAGGCCCGCAGGGGGATCAGCTCAAAGAGGACTTCGGGGTCGGGGCCGAGGTTGATCTCGATCTTCTGGCCGATGGGGATGTACTTCAGCGACTGCTGGGCCAGGTAGGACAATCCGCCCTTGCCGTTCTGACGGAAGACACGGACCACGCCATCGGGCAGGGGGGATTGGCCGAGCTTGGCGTCCTTGTTGTTGGTCAGCAGGTACATGCGGACCAGTTGATCGCCGTATTCGCGGGGGCGGTAGCGGTACTGGATCTTGACCGGAGCGGCATCGGATTCCACGGCCCGCAGGCGTTTGGACCAGCCGTTGGGAATGGTCTCGGTGCCCTCGATGGTGAAGATGAAGTACTCGCTGAGGCCTTCCTTGACGATCATCTTCTCCGCAGGTGGCGTTGTGGCTGGGGCCGCAGGCAAAGCTGCGGCGTCGCCTTCCTGCACCGCTTTTTCCATGGCCCTGCGGCGATAGCCGTCGCGCCCTGTACGGGACATCTGCGGCACCTGCCCGACCGGCACCTGCGCCAGTTGGGCGATCTTTTCCACGAGGTTGATGGTTCCGACGACCAGGCGGACTTGGGCGTCTTCGTATTCCTCGCCGCTGTTGTTGTGGATGCGGACAAAGCCTTCGTAGGACAGTTTCTGCTCCTGGGGATCGGCAATGGCCAGGTAGTCGGCGCTCCAGGTGATGCCACTGGTGAAGTAGGTGATCTGGATGGTGGCCTGGCCGTCGATTTCGCTCTGGACGTTCCAATAGAGCATCTGGGGCTTGTCATGGGGGAAGGTGGTATCCAGCACGTCCAGCTTGTCGGCGGCCGAGAGGAACTTGAGCTGGACGCTGCTGGGATCGATCAGGGTGTTGGCCCAGGAGAATTGCAGGGGGTTGACGCCCTTCTTGAAGGTGACCAGTCGTGTTTCGCGGACCAGGGTCAGGTCCTCGCTGTTATAGATGGTGAGCTGCACGGTGTTGCGCTTGGGCACCGTGGACAGGTCCACGTTGCGGGCCAGCGCCCATCCGCAGCACCACAGCACACAGCAAACTGCCAGTATTCGTTTCATGGTTACACCGTTTCCTGTTGTTATCCCGCTCCTGGGCTTACCACTCGTTCCTGAACACCAGGTGCAGTTTCTTGACGATCTTCTCGGCCTTGCCGTCCTTGTCGCGCGGCGGCAGCTTGACGTGGAAGACCACCTTGCCGAAGTTGCTCTTTTCCTTGTCAATCCCGCCCTCGAAATCCGTCTGCGAGCCGATCTCCAACTGCACATCACGGCCGGTCTCGCTGATGATTTCGTTGCGCACGGCCCGCGGCAGCTCGATCACGTCCAGGATCACGGGCTGGTCCTTGGCGTTCTCGATTTCGTATTTCAGGATCACTTCATGGTGATAGAGGCTGCCCGCCACGCGGATGCGGTTGCTCTTCTCGACCGTGCGCTTGACGACCACATCCTGGGCCACGCCCAAGAACAGCTTCAGCTCATCGTCCACGGGGGTGAACTTGGCCCAGTCCTCGCCCAGGAAGGTGCTGGAGGCATTGGCGTTGGCGGGGTCGGCCGCCTCAATGAAGATGCGGGCCTTGCCATAGGGCAGCGGGGCCTTGCCGAGCTGGTTGGCGGCGTTGTTTTTCAGGACATAGTGCATGGGCACGCGCAGCTTGAACTGCGGCTGGTCGAGCCAGCCGAATTCATGGGGGTTGCAGCTATAGGTCTTGACCACCGGCACCTGGGTGTATTTCTCGACCAGCAGTTCCTTGGTTTCGTTCAGGCCGATGGGCTTCATGAAGAAGCGCCCATAGCCGGCGAACAGGTTGGCGCCCTGCGTGGGGTCGGCGTTGGACAGATACTCCTCGTTGGCCAGGTTCTGGATGCGCATGTACTGCCAGAGGGTGAGCGTCTTTTCATCGTGGCTGGCGGAGGCGCGGTAGTTGAAGCTCTTGGTCAGGTTGCCCAGCAGATAGCTGATGCGCACGCGGGCCGAGCCCGATTCGCTGGCGGCGACCTGCCAGACCAGGGCCGCTTCGCCGGGCGGATAGCTGACCGAGAGCACCTTGGCCTCGAGCTTGGCATCGCCGGCGGGGCCCAGCACGCGGAAGACCAGCGTGTTGGCGTCGATCTGGGTGTTGGCCCAGGAGAAGTCCACCTGGTTCACCCCCTTGACCAGGGGCACGATGCGCTCTTCTTCCACGAGGGTGGCGTTGGGATTGTCGAGCTGAATTTCCACACGTTGTCGCACCGGCAGGGTGATGAGCTTGATGCGCGCTTCGGCGGGCAGCGCCGGCAAACCCATCGCCAGCAAGGCGGCCAGAACCACGGGCAATCGCATGCGTTTCATGTTTGGATCTCCTGAGCAAAGGGCCGGATCGCCGGCCGTCCACGGTCTTAGTCGTCCAAGGTCACAGAAAGTTCCCGAGAAAATGAAATTTGTCCCGGCCACCGGCGTGCAGCCTCGCCCTGGCAGGGCGCCAGCGGGCCCTGGCGGGTGTCCGCGGCTTACTTGTCTTTTTTCTGGGGAAGCTCGACGGGGTAGAAGTCGTCGCCCCGGAGGGTGTATTTGCGGTCGTCCTGGGCCGGGGTATCGGTGGCGGCGGTCTCCAAGGGGCCGGCGTCGAGCTTGCGGATGGGGGCCGGGGTCGGGGCTGCCGGGTCGGGCACCTGGGCGGCGGCAGGCTCGGTGCCCGTGGTGAGCTTGCGCTCCAGCTCCGCCTCCAGCTTCTCCAGGTCCTTCCAATCGGCGCTGCTCATGCCGCTGACCACCGGTGTGGCTGGCCGCTTCGGTTTGCCGGCGGGCTTGGCCTGGGCCTTGGGCTCAGGCTTAGCCTCGACCGGCCGGCCAAAACCGGCGCCGACCAGCAGACTCATGATGAACGGCCAGATCACGCCCACCCCCAGCAGCGTTCCGCCGCCCCACAGGCCGATGATGGCATTGCGGCTCTGGTGCCAGGCATAGCGATAGCGCAGGCGGCTGCGCTCCAGGCGCTGCTGGAGCTGGGCATCGGAAGTCGCGGCGATGGCCTTGTCGATCCGCTGATCCTCGGCGTCCTTGACCTGCTTGAGAAAGTCCACAATGCTCAGCGGGCCCTTGATGTTCAGCGGGAAATCGCCCATGGGCAGGTAAGGATCGGGCGCCAGGAACTTGGCCGGCACCAGCGTCACCGGCACGCTGCCCTTGGTGGCGGCTACCTTCCAGATCACGATGTTTTCGTCGAAGGGGATGCGGCAGGAGATGGCGTGCGAATGCTTCACGCCATTGATAACCACGGGCGTGACCAGTGGATGCACCACCACGTCCTGGATCAAGCGCTGCTTGTCGCGGAAGGTGGCCAGCAGCAGCCGTTCGAAGCGGCCTTGCTTGAGCGTGCTGGCGGTGAGCTGGGCATCGCGGATGGCGTCGGCCATCTTCAGGCGCGTCCAGGCGAAGACCGCGCCCAGGACCAGGCCGATCACCAGCCAATGCCAGCGTTTGAGACTCTGAAGACCCATTACCATCCTACATACACACCAGAAGGCAAAGAGTTGCGTGATATCCGGCCCGAGGATTTAGGTGTCGCCCGGGCCCCAGTCGGCCACAGCGGTCAATTCGCCATCGCGCAAGGCTGATTGGTGGGCGGCGGCGCCGGCGGCGGTGTAGCGCACGGCATCCCAGGCGCTGATGGCCGGGGCGCGATCTTCGTGAAGCGCCGCCAGGAATTCATGCACCAGGTAGGCATGCGAGCCGCCGTGGCCGCCCCAAAAACCCTCGCCCAGGATTTGGCGCCAGGTCTGCTCAACGTCCGCCGGCAGGGGGTCGCGCATCTGCTGGATCGTTGGGCGATGCTGGCTCTGGTAGCTGCGCCAGCAGTCCTGCTCAAAGCTACCGGCCGTGCCGTAAATGCTGAAGGTATCTCGGGTAAAGCTGCACTGGCGGTGTTCGCAGATGCGCAGGGTGGCGCCGTTGCTCATGGCAAATAGCGCTGTTTGATTGGCGAAAACCTCGCCCGCGTCGCGGAAATATGGATCGGCCGTCTGCGGCTTCTGGCCCCAGCAGCAGACCTTTACCGCATGCGCCCCCATGACGCTCATCGGCCCGCTGACCGAGTGCGTGGGATATAACATCGGCCCGGCCCGCTGGTTGCGCTGGCGATAGGGCTGAAGCCTCGCCAGCCAATCCCGACCCGCCAGCCCCGAACATCGGGCGGCCTGCACCTGACGCAGATCGCACTGGGGGTCATCAAAACCATGGCGATATTCGCCCTCGGCATAGACAAACCGGCCGAAGTCGCCGCTGGCTGCCCGGCGGCGGCAGTACATGGCCTGGGGATGGTAGAAGGTGGTTTCGCCCAGCATGTAATGCCGGCCGCTGCCGCGGCAGGCCGCGATCAGCTTGTCGCACCAGTCCAGAACCTCCTGGTAATCCGGCCGCCAGATCAGCGGCACTGCGCTATAGACGTGTTTGCCCCGCGACAGCGCGGCGATGGCCTGCGGGGCATGCAGCCAGGGCTGGGTGAACAGCGCGACGGCGTCGAGGTCGCTGTCCAGCAGGGCATCCAGGGACAAGTGGCAGTCGCGGTGACTGAGCTTGGGGCGCAGGTGCGGGTGCGCGGCAAAATGCTGCAAGCGCTGCGGCTCCAGGTCGCACAAGGCCACTTTCTCCACCAGGGGATGCGTGGCGAAAAGTGCGGCGAATTCCGAGCCAAAGGCGCCAAGACCGACGATGCCGACGCTGAATCCCATCTTTCTATCTTTGCGGCAAGACCCGCTGTACTGTGACCACCGCGGGCGGATGCGTCAACGGTTGTCTTGCTCATCTGATCCGGCCTCACGCCAGTGCCTCCAGGCCGGCTGGCTCTTTATCCAAGATCAACACCGCTCACAACGACTCTGCATATGAAAGTGGTCCAATTGTGGCCGCATGGCGGACGGGCCGTCATGCCCAGGAAGGAGTCCAATGTGCCACACCTTCTGATTTGCGTCGAGCAGCAGCCCCCGCGACGGTGGGATTTGCAGGACGGCATCACCATCGGGCGCTCCGTTACCTGCGACCTGAGTCTTGGCGACTCCAATCTCTCCCGGCGGCATTGTCGCCTCGAGCGGGGGCGCTCGGGCTGGTTTATCGTGGACCAAAGGAGCCGCAACGGTACGGTTGTCAATGGCGAACTCATCATGCGCCGCGCCTTGCGCGATGGTGATGAGATTCGCGTGGGCTCGTGTCGTATCGTCTTTTGCCAGCCGCTGGCCGACGGTCTGGAAGATGAACTGGCGATGGCGCTGGACCGCCGCAAGCGCGTCAGCCAGACGCCAAATTCCTCGGCCACGGTCGCTACGGTCGTTGCTGCGCCCCAGGCGGCGGCTGTCCAAACCAGCGCATCAGCCTCGCCCGCGGCCGGCGCGATGTCCAGCGGCGTGGCGGATTCCCCGGAGAGCCCCACTGTATCCGTCGCAGCCATCCCCGCCGCCGCTGGCGGCGCCGCTGTCCGCCTGAACGCCGGATCTGCCACGACCAGGTTCAGACCAACGGGGCAAGATCCGTATGAATTGAGTCCCGGCCTCAGCCGTCCGGCTGTCGGCCTGGGTGGGGCATCGTGGATTCGCCAGTCCTTTGAGGAGGCCGATGCCTTGGAACACAACGATCGCAGCCAGAGGTTCCGCGGGGAGGTGGACAACAGTCACGTGCAGGTGACCAAGTCCACGTGGGTCGACCAGGTCAAGGACTTCATTGCGGGCTCGTCCACGCAGCAGAAGGCCATCGTAGCGGCGGTGCTGGCGGGCGTGGTATTGCTGGCTCTATTTCTGGTTGCCCCGCCCATGAGCGCCGGCGCTGCCCAGGCGAGGAAACTGGCGCGCCAGCCCATCGATGCCAAACAGCTTGAATGGCGTAAGAAATATTGCGCCGGCGACTAATCCACGTCCTATCACGGCAAACGCCTCGGCGGCCCGTTCCATCGGGCCGCTTTTTCTTTGAGGTTTGTTGGTGTCAACAAAGGAACGGCGTGGGATGCTTTGACTGCATCCCACGCCGTTGGGGAAGGAGACACTTGGGCTCTTCAGCGCATCGACGGCTGAGTGGTCGACGGACCGCCGGTGTTGGGCACCAGCGAATACATCTTGGGGGCCCACTCATAGTTCACCGGGTCGACGGTCTCGACCAGGTTCTTGGTCTCCACATGCCCATCGCAGTAAAGGAAGTTAGTCTTGCGATCGGCGTAGGAGGCGTCCGTGCCGTGGTTGCGGCCGACCCAGTCCAGGCGTGTCTTGAGCGTCGTAGGATCGCCACCGGCGTCATAGAAGGCCTGGGGGTCCGGGTTCAGATCGGCGGCGGTGACGAACTTGTACTTCTTGTCTACCGCCAGCTTTTCCATGTTCAAGCTGCCATCTTCGCCAATAAAGCCGTGCACCGGCCGGTGGCTCTTGCAGACGGCGTCGCTGACGGCGCGCCCAGCGTCGGAGACGATGCGCCAGTTGTTGATGAACTCGGTGGCCAGGATGGTTCCGGAGGCATTGACGGCCTTGTCAACCGCCACGTACTGGTACGTGCGCACCGCGCCCTGATAGTTGACCACGTACTTGTTGCGACCGCAGATGGCTTCATTCAGGGCATAAGCCACGCGCGGCGCCTGCAAGTCGACCAGGCCCGCCGGAGTGGCGCTGTCGCGCTTCTGGCCGGGATCGAAGTTGTCCTCGGACGGATTGGTCGGCGGCAGGCCGCCTTTGTCGAGGGACGGGCACTTGAACACGTCGGGCTTCACCTGGCCGTTACTGAACAGGATGTAGCTCCAATGCACGTAGCCCTGGGTGGCGCTGGCGGGCGTCTGAATCTGCGCCGGATTCGAGGCGCTGGGCGGCTGCGCAGGATCGAAGGCCGGATTGGCCTCGATCTTCTGGCCTTTGTAGAAGTAGCTGCTGGGCGCCATGCCGTTGTTCTCGGCGGCATAGCTCATCAGCGCCTGGCCGATGCTGCGCAGGTTCGCGGCACACTTGAGGGTGCGCGCCGTTTGCCTGGCCTGCTGCAACGCCGGCAGCAGGATGCTGATGAGGATGGCAATGATGCCGATGACCACCAGCAGTTCCACGAGCGTAAAACCACGACTGTTTCTTGGCCTCATGGGCCACTCTCCTTTCATGTGGGGCACCTGGCCCCAAGACCATGGCTGGTCCAGGTCACTTGACCCGATATCCAACCGGTGCCCAGCGTAGCCGGCCTAGATGTGGGCCATATCAATCGCCGGCGAAATGCGGGCGAACTCCGCGCAAAGAGCTTCATAGCCCGGCTTGAGCGCCATTGTCACGAATGGAGGAGATTCCCGGGGCCTGACGCCGGCCAAGGGATGCGTTGGTTTGCGAAATGATGGGTTTTGCCGCTTACGCCTTGCGCCGGCGGCCGATGCCCAAAGCCCGCAGGCAGCGGCGCCACAGGCCTGGTCGGCGCGGCGCCGGGGCCGCGGGGTCGTCCAGAGGGGCGGCCGCCGCCGCTTGCACGCGCACGCGGTCGGCCGCAGCGCGCATGGCATACAGTCCCTGGTCCAGGTTCTTGAGCACCTGTTTGAAATCGTCGGCGCGACTGACCATCTCCAGGTTCCAGGTCAGCGCCTGCTGCATCTGCTCCAGGCGGTTGTGGCCCTGCAGCAGTTCGGTCAGAACCGAAATCTGCTCGCTGAGCCGCCGCTGTCCGCTGGCCAGCACCTCGGCCAATTCCTTGCCCACGACCATCACGTCGGCCAGGCTTTGGGCGGCAGCCTGCCCGGCCTGCTGCATGTGGCTGGAAAGCTGCTGACCCAACTGGTCGCCCACCGACGCCACGATGCCCTGGGCCCCGACCGACAATCGCTCCAGGTGCTGCCGTGCGGACTGCTCATAATGAGACTGCACCAGGACCAGTTGCTCGTTGAACTGTTCCAGCAGCGCTGTCTGGTCGTGCGCCAGGTCGGTCGACTGCTGCTGCGTCAGCGTGCTGTGCCGCAGCAGTTCGGCGCCCATCGCCGTCCAATGCTGGCTCAATTGCCCCGAAATCGTCTCCAGCGACCGGCCCAGCGCTGCGCTTTGTGCGGCCAGGGCCTGCTCGATGTGAGCACAGGCGCCCAGCAGTTGGGCGGCTTCGGTGCCGCGGCGCTGCTGGTGGGCTTCGACGGCGGTTGCGATTTGCCGGGCAAGGTCCTGCTGGCCGCGACTGAGGGCCTCGAGCATCTGCTCATGCTGGCGCTTAACCTGGTCGACCAGATCCTGCCCGTGCTGTTTCAGCGTTTCCACCAGCGGTTGGATCGCGCTGCTGAGCTGCTGGGCGGAGGGCTGGTCTGCGGCGGCGGCCAATTGCTGCACCAGCGGCTCCAGAGCCTGGCGAAGCGCGATGGCCACCGCGTCGGCGCTGGCCACGGCCGTGGACGTTCCGTGGTGGGTGTCGGTCAGGACCATAGGCGGCTCGGGCGCAGGCAGGGGGGTATCGGCGGGCACCTCGGCCACACCGGACAGGACGACCGGCTGCCGGCAATAGGGACATCGCGCCGTGCGGCCAAGGTGTTCCTCGCGCAGGCGCATGTGCCGACCGCAATGCGGACAATGGATCCGGAGAATGCCTGCCAGTTGTGTCACCGCAACTCCCGCTTTACCACGATATGTCTACCATCGAACCGGCACGATGATGTGTTCGAGCGGCAATTTTATCCGGGCGCTGGGGGGCTGGCTAGACCTGGCGCGGGAACAGGGGCTGGCCTTCGCCCAGCCGGTGACCGGGCGCAAGTGACGCAGTCATAAGGTGCTGCAGCGCTTGGCCGCTGGGGTCCACGCCCAATTGCCTCAGGCCCTCGGCCGCCTTGTGCGGCAGAATCGGCAACAATCCCACCATCGTCCGATAAATCGCCTGGGCCGAAAGATTCAGCACGGTGTCCAACCGTGACGCCTGGGCGGGGTCCTTGGCCAGACTGAACGGCGCTGTCGAATCAATATAACCGTTGGCGGCGCGCGCCAGTTCCAGGGGCAACAGCGCGCACTGCTGAAGTTCCAAACGTTCATAGGCGCCGGCCAGATGGCCGGCCAACGCGTCCATGCGCGCCAGCAGGGTGCGGTCAATGTCCTGAAGCTCGCCCGCGGCCGGCAACTGCCCGCCGCGATAGCGTCCGACCATCTTCAGCGTGCGGTTCAGGCAGTTGCCCAGCACGTTGGCCAGTTCAGCAAAGGATTTGGCAAAGTCAGCGTCGGTCCAATCCAAATCGGCGCCAAAGGGCGCGGCCCGCAGCAGGTAATAGCGCAGAGCATCCACTCCGTGCAACGCGCACAGGTCGCGGATCTTCTGCATATCAATGAAGTTCCCCGCGGTCTTGCTCATCTTGCGGCCTTCGGCCGTCCACCAGCCATGAGCGAAGATGCGCTGCGGCAACGCCACGCCCAGGCTCAGCAACATCGCCGGCCAGTACACGCTGTGGAACCACAGAATTTCCTTGCCGATCAGGTGCACGTTGACCGGCCAATATTTGTCGAAGCGGGCCTGGTCATCGCTGCCCAGTCCCAGGGCGGTGACATAGTTGCTCAGGGCGTCGATCCACACATAGAGCACGTGCTGCGGATCGTTGGGCATCTGGATGCCCCACTTGAGCGTGGCCCGGCTGATGGACAGATCCTCCACGCCCGCGCGCAGCTTGCTGAGCACCTCGTTGCGCCGCGAGGCGGGCTGCACAAAGTCCGGGTTCTTCTCCAGATGCT
>Ga0209450_10001742_pt1 | contig 10916 bp, 6 predicted proteins | sample FrelakmetLWP11LW_FD_187149 | JGI IMG/M metagenome (GOLD analysis project Ga0209450, IMG submission 187149) | Freshwater lake sediment microbial communities from the University of Notre Dame, USA, for methane emissions studies - LWP11 LW (SPAdes)... | ecosystem: Environmental > Aquatic >... | reverse complement strand
CAAACGCCTCGGAATGGAGCGCGGCATGATCTCCATCCTGGACCAGAAAACCGGCGAGACATGGCTGGAAGTGGCCCGGGGGGTGGACATCGAGGGCCTCGACATCAGCTACAAGCCGGGCGAGGGAATCACCGGCAAGGTTGCCCAGACGGGACGGCCCATGGCCATCGCCAACCTGGGCAAGGAGAATCTCTTTCTCGACCGCACGGGCGCCCGGAAGCATCTGGACCGCTCCCAGTTGTCCTTCCTCTGCGTGCCCATCGTATACAACGGGAAAGTCGCCGGTGTTCTTTCGGCCGACAAACTGACCCACAAGGTCACAGACCTCGAGGAGGAAGTGGCCATCCTGTCGGCGGTGGCGGATCTCATTGCCAAGGCCGTCTACGGCCTGGGCCTCGAGGAGGAGAATCGCAGCCTGCGCAAGATGCTCAGCCGGACAAGGACCATCTCCACGGACATCATCGGGAACTCCAAGCCGATGATGGACGTGCTCAACATGATCTCCCAGGTAGCCGATTCGGGCACGACTGTCCTGATCAACGGGGAGACGGGAACAGGGAAGGAACTAGTGGCCAGGGCAATACACGCCAACAGCCCCCGCAAGGAGGGCCCCTTCGTCCAGGTCAACTGCGCTGCGATGCCCGACACCCTCGTTGAGAGCGAACTCTTCGGCCATGAAAAGGGCGCCTTCACCGGGGCCATCCAGCGGCGCCGCGGCCTCTTCGAGGAGGCACACGGCGGAACGATATTCCTCGACGAGATCGGGGAGCTCTCCCAGGCTGCTCAGGCCAAGGTACTGCGCGTCCTCCAGGAAAGGCAACTCCAGCCGGTGGGTTCCTCCCGTACGGTCACGGTCAACGTCCGCATCATCGCGGCAACGAACCGCAACCTGGAACAGGACGTTGCCGAAGGGCGGTTCCGTTCGGATCTGTTCTACCGCCTCAACGTATTCCCCATCTACATGCCGACGCTGCGGGAGCGTGGAAGCGACATCATTCTCCTGGCGGACCACTTCATCCTGAAATACGCAAAGATCCTCGGAAAGAAGGTGAAGAGGATATCCACGCCGGCCCTGGACATGCTTCTCGCCTACCATTGGCCCGGCAACGTCCGCGAACTGGAGAACAGTATCGAGCGGGCCGTGATCCTGGCTCCGGGAGACTCCATCGAGAGCGTCCATCTGCCGCCTTCGCTGCAGATGAAATCAAGTGAGTCAGCAAAGAAAGAGCGGGGAAAGCTCGAGACCCTCGTGAGTGCCTACGAGCGCTCCCTGATCATCGATGCCCTGAAGGATGCCCGCGGCAACCAGAGCAAGGCAGCAAAGTTCCTCGGGACGACGAAGCGCATTATCCAGTACAAGATCACGAAGTACGACATCGACCCGCAACGGTTCAAGGCAAAGCGGATTGCCTGATGCGATCGGCACTGGGCTGCAGGAGCACGTGTAAGCACTTGCCGGAAGCGGCTCACTGCTTTTCTGGAACAATTTTGTTCACATCTTCATCTCCTCCTGCTCGTTATGTTTGCGATTCCCTTTCATCCTCGCCCGCGTCCGGCATCTGGCGTATCTTATTTTACTCCATTACATCGGCATGTTGGAGAACAGCTGTGTGTCGCGACAGGGGCGGTATCCATGCCGGTTCACATCGTGGCACGCTTCTTGTCACTTAACGTTGTCACGGGCCATCATTCCACAACGACCAAACGGGGTGAAAAGTCATGGAAGCGAAGAAAATGGAAAGCCAGAGAGTATCTTCCCTTACCAGTCTGATGAACGCTTATGAGCGAGCTCTCATTATCGACGCCCTCGTGAGCACGCAGGGAAACCAGAGTCAGGCAGCCAAGCTGCTGGGCACGTCCAAGCGCGTCATTCACTACAAGATACACAAGTTCGGAATCGACCCGCGACGATTCAGGATGGTAAATTAGGGAACGCCGGCCGTGTCCAATAAAATTACAATTTCGTTCATCGAGATTGTCAAATGACAATATTGTTCCGTATCAGCGGGCCGACCGGCAGGCTCCCCGAATGGGAATTAAAATTCCTCGCACCAAGGTGCCAGGAATTTAGAAACTTAAGGAATGGGTGTATCTGTCATTATGCTCGCTTACCCCGCAGCAAGCCGCGGGGAATGCGCGTGCAATCGTTTTCAGAGCGTGAGATGAAGGAACGAACATCATGTGCCGACTCTTTGCGATAACAAGCCAGGATCCCCTCACCCCCATGGTCGCCCTCGAGGCGCTCAATGTCATGAAAGAAGGTCACGACGGCTCCGGTGTAGGCCTGTACCTGACCGATCTGGCAGGAGATTTCGAGCCTTACAAAGACTACCCGATTCTCTCCGGCATATTCAGCAATGCGGGAATGAAAAAGCTGGATGACTACATGCTGGCTCGCGGGTTCAGGCCCAAATTCGAACGGGCGATCCGCCCTGCAAAGCCTGCCCCGGCAGGGACGCCCCGCAGGGACGTCTACCTCATCAGCGTCTACGACTACCCGGACGACTGGAAATATCTCCCCAAGGCCGAGGTCCGGTTTCGCCTCATGCTCACGCGCGTCACTCTTCGCCAGCTAGGGCTCGAGGACGGCTCGATGATGGTCTTCAGCTTCTGGCCCGACACGATCATGCTCAAGGAGATCGGCGACCCCCTGGAGATCGCCGACTACCTCGACCTGAATGACCGAAACATCCTTGCCCGGAACATTCTGTCCCAGGGGCGGCAGAACACGAACTACGCCATCACCCTCTACGCATGCCACCCCTTCTTCGTCCAGGGTGTGGCCACAATGACCAACGGAGAAAATACGGCCTTCGTCCCCATCCGCGAATTCCTCATGTCCAGAAATTTCCCGGGCTACGTCGGTTATCAGTCCGATTCCGAGGTGTTCACCCACATCCTCCATTACACCTACTACAATCTGGGCATGGGGCTCGAGGCCTACAAGCACATCATCACTCCCCTCAAGGATGATGAACTGGCCAGGCACCCCGAGACGTCCCGGCTGAGGCTGCTGAAGCATACCTGCAGGCCGCTGATCATCGACGGCCCCAACTGCGTCATCGGGTTTTTGCCCGATCAGACCCTGTTCATGGTCCATGACAGCAAGAAGCTGCGACCCGGGGTCATCGGAGGAAAACCGGGTGTCTACTGCTGCTCCTCCGAGATTTGCGGCCTCGATGCCGCCATTCCCGACCGGGACCGTGACGAAGACTTCCAGCCCATGAAATACGACATCGTTTACGTGGACAAGAAACGCAGGGAGATCAAGAAATGGAATCAATGGGAACCCTTCACCCATCCACACTGAGCACGAAGGACCTGCACTGGCGGATCCTCTGGAGCAGGGACAAGTGTACCCTGTGCGGGCGCTGCACCGCCGTGTGCCCCGTCCAGGCCATCGAACTCGGCGTTCACCGCAAGCGCATCGTCAACGTGCCCCTGGGGATCAAGGACTCGCCCGCAACGGCCCTGAGCGTATACCACGGAATCGATCAGCGCACCGATCCCGCCTTCGCCTGCGTCGGCTGCGCCATGTGCAGCATGGTCTGCCCCAACGATGCGATCGTCCCCGTCCTCAACGAGGATGTCGACAAGCAGCGCTTTCACATCAACACCGGAGGCATCCCTCGCCGCCGCGGCGGAAGGCGCAACGCCCCCGGGAGCTTCCTGGACCAGATCAAGTTCGTCCGCATTTCCATGCTGACGGACCCTGCCCTTGACGCGGGCCGGCACGAATTCGAGATGCGAACGCTTCTCGGCCGCATCCTGCCCCCCGAGGAGGCCCTGAAATTCAGCCGCGAGAACGGATGGATCCCCCCTGTCCGGGAGATCTACCCCCTGATCGTCGGCAGCATGTCCTTCGGCGCGCTCTCGCCCACCATGTGGGAAGGGCTCCAGATGGGGGTGGCCTACCTTAACGAGGAGCTGGGCATGCCTGTGCGGATGTGCACCGGAGAGGGCGGCTGCCCTCCGAGGCTTTTGCGCTCGCGCTTCCTCAAGTACGTGATCCTCCAGATTGCCAGCGGATACTTCGGCTGGGACGAGATCATCCGCGCCATCCCCGAAATGAAGGAAGATCCCTGCGCCGTGGAGATCAAGTACGGCCAGGGAGCCAAGCCCGGCGACGGCGGCCTGCTGATGTGGTACAAGGTCAACAGCCTCATCGCAAAGGTTCGCGGAGTGCCTGCCGGCGTGAGCCTTCCCAGTCCGCCGACGCATCAGACGAAGTACTCCATCGAGGAGTCCGTGGCCAAGATGATCCAGTCCATGTACATGGCCTGGGGATTCCGGGTCCCCGTCTACCCCAAGATTTCCGGGACCAGCACGGTGCTCGCCGTCCTGAACAACCTGGCCCGCAACCCCATCGCCGCGGGGCTCGCCATCGATGGAGAGGACGGAGGCACCGGGGCGGCCTACAACGTCTCCATGGACCACATGGGGCACCCCATCGCGAGCAACATCCGGGACGCCTACCTGAACCTCGTCACGATCGGCAAGCAAAACGAGATTCCCCTCTTTGCGGGCGGTGGCATCGGAAAGAACGGAAACCTGGGAGCCAACGCGGCGGCCCTCATCATGCTCGGCGCCAGCGGCGTCCAGGTGGGCAAGTACCTCATGCAGGCCGCTGCGGGCTGCCTGGGGTCGGAGAGCGACCGCTGCAACATCTGCAATATCGGTCAATGCCCCAAGGGGATCACGTCGCAGGATCCCCGCCTCTACAGGCGCCTGGATCCGGAGCATGTCGCCCAGCGCCTTGTGGATGTCTACCTGAGTTTTGATACGGAGTTGAAAAAGGTCGTGGCCCCCCTGGGCCGTTCGACGTCGCTCCCCATCGGGATGTCCGATGCCCTCGGCATCTCCGACCGGAGCGCCGCGGAGAGGCTGCAGATCAAATATGTCGTCTAAGAGGGTGAATGACGTGGCAACCCGAAAAGCTCCCCTGAAGAAGAAAAAAGAAACCGGCCTGCCGGCACTGGTGATTCACGGTGTGGAAAGCGGTCAGCGCGTGGATTCCCGTGTCCTCGAGGAGCGCATGCAGCAGGCCGTGACGGACGGGCATCGCCTCATCGAGGTGCAGGCTTTCGGCCAGCACGGCATTGGCGGCCGTCTCTGGAAGGCCGGAAACGAACCGGTCACGTTGAAGATCACCGGCTCCCCCGGACAGCGAGTGGGCTCCATGGGCTTTCCCAACACCCTCATCGAAGTGATGGGCCCCGCGTCTGACGATGTCGGTTGGCTCAACGCCGGCGCCCGGATCGTGGTCCACGGACAGGCGTCGAACGGCATCGGGAATGCGATGGCGCAGGGGAAAATCTACGTCGCCGGCGACATCGGCGCCCGCGGGATGACGATGACCAAACAGAATCCACGGTTTGCTCCGCCGGAGCTCTGGGTGCTGGGAGCCGTGGGCGACTCCTTTGCCGAGTTCATGGCGGGCGGCACGGCCGTCGTCTGCGGCCATGATCCCCATCACGTCGACAACGTGCTCGGCCACAGGCCCTGCGTGGGCATGGTGGGCGGAAAGATCTTCTTCCGCGGCCCTCACAAGGGATACAGCGAGGAGGATGCAAAGCTCGTCAAGATCACCGACGACGAATGGAACTGGCTTGCAGGCAGCATGAAGGATTACCTCGGTGCGATCGGCCGCATCGAACTTTTCGATACCCTCACGGCCGACCGGAAGGCCTGGAAGCTCCTCGCGGCGAGAACACCCGGCGAGAAGGGCACCAGGGCCATCCGCAAGATGGAGGACTTCCGCCGGTTCGTCTGGGATAAGGAACTCGGAAGGGGCGGCCTCATCGGCGATTTGACCGACCTCGACAGGAGCCCGGTTCCGCTCATCACAACGGGAATCCTTCGGCGTTACGTCCCCGTCTGGGAAAATCTGAAGTTTCTCCCCCCATGCCAGGCCAGCTGCCCCACGGGAATCCCCGTGCAGAAGCGCTGGGAAATGGTCCGCAAGGGTCTTGTCGACGAGTCCGTCGACATCGCACTGGCCTACACGCCATTCCCCGTCACGGTCTGCGGATACCTCTGCCCGAACGTCTGCATGCAGCACTGCACGCGCCAGATCGAGGGCCTCAAACCCGTGGACATCACCGTCCTGGGCAAGGCGAGCCTCAAGGCGAAACCGCCCGAACCGGCTGCGGCCACGGGCTACAAGGTGGCTATCGTCGGCGGGGGGCCTGCGGGCCTCTCCATCGCCTGGCAGCTCTATCTGAAGGGGCATCAGCCCGTCGTCTTCGACCGGGGCGAAGAACTGGGCGGCAAGATTACGAGCTCCATCCCCAGCCTGCGCATCCCCGATGAAATCGTTCGCCACGAGATCGAGCGGGTCAAGGGACTCATTCCCAAGGTCCACCTCAAGCAGGAGATGGCCGAGGCCGATTTCGCGAAGCTCCGCGACGAATACGACTATGTCGTCATCGCCACGGGGGCACAGCAACCGCGGATGCTTCCGCTCCCCGGGATCGAAAGGGCATACTCCGCCCTCGATTTCCTGCGAGCCAGCAAGGAGAACCTCATCCGGGTCGGAAAACGAGTCGTCGTCATCGGTGCGGGAAACGTCGGTTGCGACGCAGCAGCCGAGGCGGTACGGCTCGGCGCAGCGGACGTCACCCTCATCGACATCCAGGAGCCGGCCTCCTTCGGAAAGGAGCGCCAGCACGCCGAGGCGGCGGGTGCCAAATTCCTCTGGCCCGTCTCGACGCGGGCCATCACGGCCGAGGGTGTCGAACTCACGAGAGGCGACCTCCTGCCTGCCGACACGGTCATCGTGGCCGTCGGCGACCAGCCCGACCTGTCCTTCCTGCCCGGATCCATCACGACGGAGCGCGGTTTCATCGTCGTCAACGAGCGCTTCCAGACGAGTGACCCCAAGGTCTTCGCCGTGGGCGACGCGGTGAAGCTGGGGCTCCTCACGGAGGCCATCGGGGCGGGCCGCAAGGCGGCCGAGTCCATCGACGCATTGCTGAAAGGCCGTGAGGTCACCCTCGACACGCTGCCGCCGATCCCGACAGCCCGGATCAAGCTGGAATACTACGACCCGCGGGTGAAAGGGTTCGGCGACGCGGACGACTGCGCCGGCGAGTGCGCCTCCTGCGGATCCTGCCGGGACTGCTCGGTCTGCGTGACTCTCTGCCCCCAGAACGCCATTTCGCGCAAGGACCTGGGCAGCGGCGCCTACGAGTACGCAGTGGACCCCGAGCGCTGCATCGGCTGCGGCTTCTGCGCGGGGGCGTGCCCCTGCGGCATCTGGCAGCTCGTGGAGAACGAGCCCCTCGAGAGTGTCAACGGGTCGAAATAGACGGATGAAGCGGCCGTGCCCCGGCTGAGAGGAAAGAACTTGATTTTTCGACAGGCTCTGTCAGAATCCTCTATTCCGAACCGGGTGTCGATCACGCCCGGATTGAATGAAGCAACGATTACCACATTAAGGAGGGCGTAATGACCAATATCAGAGATGCAAAAGACGTACAGAAATTCGTCAAGGACAAGAACGTCAGCTTCATTCAGTTCTGGTTCACCGACGTCCTTGGAAAACTGAAATCCTTCAGCGTAACCCCCTCGGAACTCGAGGAAGGCATGGCGGAGGGCATGGGATTCGACGGGTCCTCGATCGAGGGATTTGCCCGCATCGAGGAGAGCGACATGATCGCCCTGCCGGACCCCAAGACCTTCCAGCTCATCCCCTGGCGCCCCAGCGACCGCCCGGTGGCCCGCATGTTCTGCGACATCATGAATCCCGACGGCACCCCTTACATGGGCGACCCCCGCTATGCCCTGAAGAGAATCCTCGCCAAGATCGCCAAGCAGGGACAAACCTTTTACGTGGGCCCCGAGCTCGAGTACTTCTACTTCGCAAACGACTCCGAGGCCGAGATCATCGACCAGGCCGGCTATTTCGACGGCCTTCCCACCGACAGGGGCACGGACCTGCGCCGCCAGACGATCTTCGCGCTTCAGAGCATGGGCATCCGCGTCGAGTACAGTCATCACGAGGTGGCCCCGAGCCAGCACGAGATCGATCTGCGATACCAGGAGGCCCTGACGATGGCCGACACGGTCATGACCTACCGTGTGGCCGTCAAGGAGATCGCCAGGCAGAACGGCGTCTACGCCACCTTCATGCCCAAGCCCATCTTCGGCCAGAACGGAAGCGGCATGCATGTGCACCAGTCGCTCTTCAAGGGCAGCAAGAACACCTTCTTCGAAGCAAAGGACAAGTACCACCTCTCCGCCACGGCCAAGAGCTACATCGCAGGGATCATGCGGCATGCCCGGGAGATCACGGCCGTCACCAACCAGTGGGTGAACTCCTACAAGCGCCTTGTGCCCGGCTACGAGGCACCCGTCTACTGCGCCTGGGCCCGCCGGAATCGCTCCGCCATGATCCGCGTGCCCATGTACAAGCCTGGCAAGGAAAAGGCCACGCGGATCGAGTTCCGCTCGCCCGATCCCACCTGCAATCCCTACCTCGCTTTTGCCCTCATGCTGGGGGCAGGCCTGAAGGGCGTCGAGGGCAAGTACCCCCTGCCCGAGCCGGTGGAGCATGACATCTTCGAGATGGACGCAAAGGCGCGGGCCGAGGCCGGGATCACCTCTCTGCCCGGAAGTCTCTGGGAAGCCGTCGAGGAGTTCAAGCAGAGCGTGATGGCCAACGAGGTCCTCGGGGATCACATCTTTGGCAAGGTCATCGCGAACAAGGAAAAAGAGTGGGATATGTTCCGGATTCACGTTACCGATTTCGAGCTCAACCGCTACCTGCCCATGCTGTAAAAACCGGAAAGGGGCAACCCGACGGGTTGCCCCTTTTTTTCAAATCGTATGGAAAAAGATGGAATCTGATATATAAAACCGCCGCGGGTGCGCCCCTGACGGGCCACCCGCATACCCTTGTGTGAAGGAAAAGCCGTGCATCTTCTGAGAAAAAAGCCCAAGGCAGTCCTGGTGCTCGAAGACGGAAGCGTCTACCGGGGTTACGCATTCGCCTACGTTGGACAGTCCATGGGCGAGGTCGTCTTCAACACGGGAATGACGGGCTACCAGGAAATCCTCACGGACCCTTCCTACAAAGAGCAGATCGTGACGATGACCTATCCCCTCATCGGCAGCTACGGGATCAACCCCGAAGACATGGAATCTGCGAAGATCCACCTCGAAGGCTTCATCGTCAAGGAGTACCAGCCCGTCCCCAGCAACTGGCGCTCCCGCATGACCCTGAAGGAGTTTCTCGAGGAGCACAAGAAGCTCGGCGTCGAGGGAGTCGATACAAGGGCCTTGACACGCAGGATCCGGACGGTCGGCGCCATGAAGGGAATCCTCTCTACGGAAACGGACGACACGCGGATTCTGCTCGACAAGGTCCGGGCCTACCCGGGACTCGTGGGCAGGGACCTCATCCCCTCCGTCACCTGCGAGAAGCCCTACCTCTGGAAAGACAACGCCCCCCGGCCCATCGAACTGCTCGAAAAGGCAAAAGCGCGCCTGCGCGTCGTCGTCATCGACTGCGGCGTTAAATACAACATCCTGCGAAACCTCGAGAAGCGGGATTGTGATGTGATCGTCGTGCCCTGCACCTCGACAGCGCCCGAGATCCAGGCCTATAAGCCTGACGGGGTGCTCCTGAGCAACGGCCCCGGCGACCCGGCCACCCTGCCCTACATCGTCAACACGGTCCGTGAGCTTCTGGGGCAGACGCCCATCTTCGGCATCTGCCTCGGGCACCAGATCCTGGGTCAGGCCCTGGGCGGCTTGACTGCCAAGCTCAAGTTCGGCCATCACGGCATCAACCAGCCGGCCAAGAGCTTGAAAAGAAACCAGGTCGAAATCAGCTCCCAGAACCACGGCTTCACGGTCATCCCGGAAACCCTCGGGAATCGGGTCGTAACGACACACGTGAATCTCAACGACAACACCCTCGAAGGCCTCATCGTCCCGGAACTGAAGGCTTTCAGCGTCCAGTACCACCCCGAGGCGGCGCCGGGCCCGCAGGACGCAAACTATCTCTTCACGGAATTCACCGACCTCATGCTCAGAGAGAAACGCAGCGATGCCTAAGCGTACGGACCTGAAAAAAATCCTTATCATCGGCTCGGGGCCCATCATCATCAGCCAGGCCTGCGAGTTCGACTACTCGGGCACCCAGGCCTGCAAGGCCCTCAAGGAGGAGGGCTACGAGGTCATCCTCATCAACTCGAACCCCGCCACGATCATGACGGACCCCGAGACGGCCGACCGGACCTACATTGAGCCCATCACCCCGGAGGCCGTGGCCAAGATCATCGAAAAGGAGCGGCCCGACGCCATCCTCCCCACCCTGGGAGGCCAGACGGGCCTCAACACGGCCGTCGGTGTCGCGAAGCTCGGCGTGCTGGAAAAATACGGCGTTGAGCTCATCGGCGCCTCCCTCGAGGTCATCCACAAGGCCGAGGACCGGGAGAAGTTCCGCGACGCCATGGATAAAATCGGCCTGCGGGTGCCCCGCAGCGGATTTGCCCGCAACATGGGCGACGTCTCCAAGGTGGCCGACGAGATCGGCTTTCCCATCATCGTCCGCCCCTCCTTCACGCTGGGCGGAACGGGCGGCGGCGTGGCCTACAACCGCGAGGAGCTCACCGACATCGCCAAGCAGGGACTCGACGCCAGCATGATCGGCGAGATCATGCTCGAGGAATCCGTCCTCGGCTGGAAGGAGTACGAACTCGAGGTGATGCGCGACAAGGCCGACAACGTCGTCATCATCTGCTCCATCGAGAACTTCGACGCCATGGGCGTCCACACGGGAGACTCCATCACGGTGGCTCCCGCCCAGACGCTCACCGACGTGGAATACCAGGAGATGCGCAACGCCTCCATCGCCATCCTGCGAGAGATCGGCGTCGAGACGGGGGGCTCCAACGTCCAGTTCGCCG
>Ga0209450_10001741_pt1 | contig 10917 bp, 14 predicted proteins | sample FrelakmetLWP11LW_FD_187149 | JGI IMG/M metagenome (GOLD analysis project Ga0209450, IMG submission 187149) | Freshwater lake sediment microbial communities from the University of Notre Dame, USA, for methane emissions studies - LWP11 LW (SPAdes)... | ecosystem: Environmental > Aquatic >... | reverse complement strand
GCCTGGCGTCACCAGCGCGATGACCAGCGTGGCGAACAATCCGGACCAGCATCGGGACCGTGCGCGGCGCATTGTAGGGACCTCAGGCAACGGCGACATCGCCAGCCTGGCGCACTACGGGAGCGGCGAGCGGCTGACCGTCGAGCAGCACGACGCCGTCGCGCCACTGCAGCCGGCCTGTGGCGAACCACCGCAGGCACTCCGGGTAAATGCGATGTTCTGCTGCGAGCACTCGCGCTGCCAGGCTGGCCTCGTCGTCGTCGTCCCTGACCGGGACCCTCGCCTGTAAGACCACCGGGCCCCCGTCGAGTTCGTGCGTCACGAAGTGGACACTCGCGCCGTGCTCGCGCTCGCCGGCCGCGATGGCCCGGCGATGGGTGTGCAGGCCGCGGTATTTCGGCAGCAGCGAGGGGTGGATGTTGACGAGGCGGCCGGCGAATCGGTCCACGAACTCCGCGCCGAGGATGCGCATGAACCCGGCGAGCACCACCAGCGCGGGCTCGAAGCGCTCGACCACGTCGGCCAGGGCACGATCAAACGCGGCTCGGTCCGGGTAGTCGCGCGGCAGCAGCGCCACGGTCGCGATGCCCGCTGCGGCGGCCCAGGCGAGGCCGGCGGCCTCGGGGCGATCGCTGATGACCGCGCGGATCTCCACTCTTAGTGTGCCCGAGCGCGCCTGCCCCGCGATCGCCTGCAGGTTGCTGCCAGCGCCCGAGATCAGGACGACGATCGGCAGCCGTCCGGCCGCGTCGCTCATCGCTCGATCACGGCACCGCGCGAGCCGGCCCGCACCTCGCCCACGATGCTCGCCTGCTCGCCGCAGCGGCGCAGGATGCCGAGGGCGCGATCGGCGTCGGCCGCCGGCACGGTGATGGTCATGCCGAGGCCGCAATTGAAGGTGCGGTGCATCTCGTCGCGCTCGATGCGGCCGACGCTCTGCAGCCAGTCGAAGACCGCTGGCCGGGGCCAGCAGCGCTCGCCGATGACGGCCTCGAGGCCTTGGGGGAGGGTGCGCGGGATATTGCCGGTCGGCCCGCCGCCGGTGATGTGCGCGACGCCGTGCACCGGTACCTCGGCCATCAGGGCCAGCACCGACTTGACGTAGATGCGCGTGGGCGCGAGCAGCAGGTCGTAGAGCGGCTGGCCGTCGAGCTCGGTCGACGGCGTCGTGCGGCCCATCGCGAGGAGCTTGCGGATCAGCGAGTAGCCGTTCGAGTGCGGGCCGGAGGAGGCGAGGCCTATGATCGCGTCCCCCGCGCGCGTGCGGGTGCCGTCGATGATCTGGTCCTTCTCCACCAGGCCGACGCAGAAGCCAGCGAGGTCGTAATCGTCGCCCTCGTACATGCCGGGCATCTCGGCGGTCTCGCCGCCCACGAGGGCGCAGCCGGCCTGCAGGCAGCCCTCGACGATGCCCTTGATGACCCGCTCGGCCACGTCCACCTGCAAGCGTCCGGTGGCGTAGTAGTCGAGGAAGAACAGCGGCTCGGCACCCTGCACCACGACGTCGTTGGCGCACATGGCGACGAGGTCAATGCCGATCGTGTCGTGGCGCCCGGTCTCGATGGCGAGGCGCAGCTTGGTGCCGACGCCGTCCGTGCCGGAGACCATCACTGGCTGCCGGTAGCGGTGCAGCGGTACTTCGACCAGCGCGCCGAAGCCGCCGAGCCCGCCGAGCACCTCGGGCCGCATCGAGCGCTTCACGGCGGGCTTGATGCGTTCGACGAGTTCGTCGCCCGCGTCGATGTCCACGCCGGCGTCGCGATAGGTGGTGGGTCGGTGGTCGGACATGGAACACTCCCGTGGGCAGGCTGCCCCGGGCCCTGGGTCGAGGCTGTGGTATTTTACACACGCTCTGGCGGCGCCGAACTCCTTCCCGATCCATGTGCTCATCCATTTGCACCGTCATCCGCGGCGAGCCGGCCCTTGCGGCGGTGCTTGCCGTTGCGGCGCTCCTGCTCTGGCCGGCGCACGCGCGTCCCGAGGTGCAGCTCTACGAGGTCACCGTGCCGCTCGAGGGCACGACCGAGCCGGACCGGGCGGCGGCCATGTTACGTGCCCTGCAGGCAGTGGCGGTCAAGGCAACCGGCCGGCGCGAGGCCGCAGATAACCCGACCATCACGGCGGCGAATCCGTCGAAATACGTGCAGCGGTACTCGACGACCGCGGATCGCATGCTCAAGGTGGGCTTCGACGGGCGTGCCACCGAGCAACTGCTGCAGCAGGCCGGCCTGCCGTGGTGGCCGACCGAGCGGCCGGTCACCGTCGTGAACGCGCCGGTCGGAGACCCGCTCGAAGTGGAAGCGGCCGCACGCTGGCGCGGCCTGCCGATCTCCTGGTCGGCGGCGGACGCCGCGCCGGCCACTGCGACGCGTGCCCTGCTGACCGGGGTCCCCGGCGGGGGCGAGTTCGCCTGGACGTTTTCCCACGCGGGCAGCACGGTGCAGGGCCGAGGTTCCGTGGTGGATGGCATCAATCTTGCGGCCGACACGCTCGCGGCGCGCTACGCGCCGCCGTCCACGCGCGCGACCAGCAGCTTGACGCTGCGCATCGGGGGCATGGACGATCTGCACAGTTACTCGGGCCTGCTTGCGTACCTGCAATCGCTGAGTCTGGTGCGCGGCGTCAACGTGGTGTCGCTCGCCGGCGCGGTGGTCACGGTGCGCATGGACGTGCGCGGCGACCGGGCACTGCTGGCGCGCATCGCCGCCCTGGACGGCCGGCTGCAGCCAACCTCCGAAGGCGAGCAGGAAGCCGAGCCGGAGATGGACTTCGTCTACCTGCCATGAGCCTGCGCTTCCTGCCCAATCTGCTGTGCGTGCTGCGCATCCTGCTCGTGTACCCGGTCGCCCACGGAATCCTGCAGGGGCGCTATCCGGAGGTCATGGCACTGTTCGTCATCGCGGCCTTGAGCGACGCGCTGGACGGCTTCCTGGCCAAGCGGTTCGGCTGGCACACGGAACTCGGCAAGGTGCTCGATCCCGTGGCGGACAAGCTGCTCCTCGTCACGGTGTTCATCTGCCTGAGCATCGCCGGCCTCGCGCCCTGGTGGCTCGCGGCGCTCGTGCTGCTGCGCGACCTGGTGATCCTGTTCGGCGCGCTCACCTTCAAGTGGCTGTTCGGCCCGCTGTGCGGTGCGCCGACCGCTGCGAGCAAACTCAACACCCTGACACAGATCGTGTTCTGCCTCGGGGCCGTGGCGACCGCCGGATTCGGCGTGCCGGGCGCGGCCGTGGTCACGGCGCTCGGTGCCGTCGTGATGGTCACGACCGCGGTGAGTGGCATCGACTACGTGCTGATCTACACGCGACGCGCGGCCGTCGTGTCGCGCGAGCGAGCCGCAGCGGCGGGCTGAGACCATGCAGCAACTGCCGCTCGGCATGCGACTCGGCGAGGCCGCACGCTTCGACGGCTTCGTCGCCGGCCCCAATGCCGAGGTACTCGAGCAGCTCGCCGGCGCGGCGCCGCCCCGCGTGCTGTGGCTGTGGGGCCGTACCGGTGCGGGAAAGACCCACCTGCTGCAGGCGGCCTGCGCCGCCACGGGCGAACGGGGCGGGACGGCCACCTATCTCGACCTCGACGGCGGTGGTACGTCCGCATTGCTCGACGGCTGCGAGGCACTCGATCTGGTCTGCCTCGACGGCCTCGAGCAGGTCTGCGAAGACGCCGGTTGGAACGCCGCGATCTTCCGCCTGCATACGCTGATGCAGGACGGGCCGGGACGACTGTATGTGGCGAGCACCGCGCCGCCCGCCTCGCTGCGGTTCAGGCTGCCCGACCTCCGGTCGCGGTTGCTGGCGGCTGCCGTACACCAGTTGCGGTCGCTCGACGAGGACGGCCAGATCGAAGCGCTGGAGCGGCGCGCTGCGCGACGGGGCCTCGAACTGTCGCGGGAGGCCGCTGCCTACCTGGTGCATCGGATGCCGCGTGACATGCATTCACTGTGTGGGGTGCTCGACAGGCTCGACGAAGCCGCGCTCGCAGCGCAGCGTCGCCTGACCGTGCCGTTCCTGCGCCAGGTGCTCGAGACCGATCAGCCGTCCGGCGTCGGCTGATCGGTCGGCGTGGCGCCGCGCGACAGCCGCAGGTAGCCGACCAGCGCGACGAACCACGCCAGGCTCGCGAACAGGATCGCGCCAGCCGCGCCGCGCACCGCCGGGTTGGCGATGACTTCTGTCACGCCGTAGGCGAAGTAGGGGGCGACGCAAAGCGTGGCCCAGGCGTAGGTGCGGCGTTGGCCGCGGATCAGGCCGGGCAACGGGGCGATCACCGGCAGCAGCAGCAGCAGCGTCCAGAAGACATTCGCCGGCCACGGTGAGGACCGCAACGACACGGCGGCGACGCAGGCGGCGAGCAGCACTGCCGAGGCGAGCGCCAGCGGGCGCGCCCGCGCAAGCGTGGGTTGCGCTGTGCCGGAGGTCGTCATGCCGGTCGCGACATGGTCGCGATGGCCAGCTCCGCAACCCGTCGACCGAGCAGGCGCGCCAGTTCGCGCTCGTCGTCACTCAGGCGCGCTCCGCCCGGTGCCTGCGGCGCGGCGAGGTGACTCGCCCCGTAGGGAGTGCCTCCGGTGCGGGTGCGGTTCAGGCCGTCAGCCGTGAAGGGCAGGCCCACGATGTACATGCCGTGATGCAGCAGCGGCAGCATCATCGTGAGCAGCGTCGATTCCTGGCCGCCGTGCATCGAGCCGGTCGAGGTGAAGACGCCGGCCGGCTTGCGGTCGAGGTCGCCGTTGAGCCACAGGGAGGCGGTGCCGTCCAGGAAGTACTTGAGCGGCGCGGCCATGTTGCCGAACCGGGTCGGGCTGCCGAGCACCAGGCCGTCGCAGGCGCGCAGCTCGTCATGGGTCGCGTAGGGCGGGCCGTCTGACGGCACGGGAGGTTCCGTGGCCTCGGTGGCGGGGGAGACGGCGGGCACCGTGCGAAGCCTTGCGCTCGCACCGGGCACCGATTCGACGCCGCGCGCGACCTGCCGCGCGAGTTCCGCCGTGGCGCCGTGCCGCGAGTAATAGAGCACCAGGATCTGCGCCATGCGTCGTGTTCCCTTCGGCCCGTGCGGGCGTGTAAGTCCGTGAGCGGACGGGAATTCTAGGTCCGCCGTCCTTGACGGTACAGGGTGCAGTTGTTACGGTCCTCTCACCCGCGGATTTCAATCGATGCAGCCCATTCGCCGATACCTCCTGCCGCTCCTGCTGGTGGCCCTGTTCGCCGGCCCGCTGCTCGCTGGCTGTGCCGGCATGCCGCTGCAGGAGATGAGCGACGCCCGCCAGGCGGTCCGTGCGGCTGAAAGCGCGGGTGCGCAGAAGTACGCGCCCGAGCTGCTCGTCGAGGCGAAGAGCCTCGTCGAGACCGCCCGGCAGAACATGAACAAGGGCGAATATCGCCAGGCGCGCGAGGAAGCCGTGCTGGCCCGGGACAAGGCCATGGAGGCGCGTCGCGTCGCCGAGGCCGCCTCTACCGGCGCCGCCGCGCCCTGAGTCACCGTGATGGACTGGGTCGCCCGCCGCTGTCTCGTGGCCGGCCGGGTGCAGGGTGTCTTCTATCGCGCCAGCGCGCGGGCCCGGGCGCAGCAGCTCGGCGTCACCGGCTATGCCCGGAACCTGGCCGACGGCAGGGTCGAAGTACTGGCCTGTGGCAGCCCCGCGGCGGTGCAGGTGCTCTGCGAGTGGCTGTGGGAGGGGCCGCCAGCGGCTCACGTCACGGCCGTCGACATCGAGAGGCTGGCGCCCGAGTCCCTGCCCGAGCGGCCACTCGCGTTCCTGACGGGCTGAGCCGTTACTGGTCGTACCGCCAGCGCGAGAGCAGCCGGTCGATCACCAGGTCGGAGTAGGTCGGGCGCCCGAGGCTGCCGTTGTACCGCTGCAGCGCGCGCTGGTAGTTGCCGCGTTCCTTGCGCAGGTAGTAGCCGAGGATGGTCGTGCCCATGCGTACGTTGTCGGCGATGCGTACCAGCTGCTCGTTGCTCATGCCGAGTTCGCGCGGCCAGAAAGGCATGACCTGCATCAGGCCGACGGCGCCGGCCGAGGAGACCGCATAGCGGTCGAAACGGCTCTCGACGTCCATCACGGCGAGCACGAGTTCGGGCGGCACGTCCACGCGGCGCGCTTCGCAGTGCACGTGGTGCAGGATCTGTTCGCGCTCGCCCTGGTCCCGCACGTAACGGCTCAGGCGCGGATCCATCGCGGCGAACCATACCGAGCGCTCGTAGCGGTCGGCGAAGCACTCCGTCGGCTGGACGACCTCCGCGAGCACGCCGCGCAGTTCCGGGTCCATCTGCCGGTCGGCACGCGCGTCTGTCGGCAGCGCCGTCACGAGCAGCAGGGCCAGGGCCGATGGCGCGGCGTGTCGCATGGCGCTCAGCGGCGGGTGCCGCTCTTCTCCCTGAGGAACGACAAGACACTGTCGACCGGCACGTCGGCGCCGCTGCCGTCGGCGCGCGACTTGTACTCGACCGCTCCGCGCTCGAGACCCTTGTCGCCGACCACGAGACGCTGCGGGATGCCGAGCAGTTCGTCGTCCGCGAACTTGACGCCCGGGCGCGCGTCGCGGTCGTCGAACAGCACCTCGATGCCGGCGTCCTGCAACTCGCGGTACAGGCGCTCGGCGACCTCGCGGACGCGCTCGGACTTCTGCAGGTTGATGGGGATCAGCGACACGGTGAACGGTGCAATCGGCTCGGGCCAGAGGATGCCGCGCTCATCGTGGTTCTGTTCGATGGCGGCCGCCACGACGCGCGTCACACCAATGCCATAGCAGCCCATGAACATGGTCACGGACTGGCCCTGCTCGTCGAGCACGGTGGCGTTCATGGCCCGGCTGTACTTGCAGCCCAGCTGGAAGATGTGGCCGACCTCGATGCCGCGCGCGATGCCGAGCGTGCCCTTGCCGGAAGGGCTCGGGTCGCCCGGCACGACGTTGCGGATGTCCGCCACCTCGGGCTCCGGCAGGTCGCGGCCCCAGTTGACGCCCGTCAGGTGCGTGTCGCGGCGGTTGGCGCCGCAGACGAAATCGGAGGCCTGCGCGGCTGCCCGGTCGGCGTAGATCCTGAGCTTCAGGCCGACGGGACCGATGAAGCCCGGCTCGCAGTCGGTGGCGGCGCGCACCTGTTCGGCCGTCGCCATCTTGAGCGGTGAAAAGACGCCCGGCAGCTTCTGCGCCTTGAGCGCGTTCAGCTCGTGGTCGCCGCGCACGACCAGCGCAACCACGCCACCGTCGGTGCCCTCCACCAGCAGCGTCTTGAGGCAACGGCTTGCCTCGACTTTCAGGAACGCCGTGAGTTCGGCGATGGCGCGCACGCCGGGCGTAGTCACCTCCTGCAGCTTCGCGCTGGCCGGGTCGCGCGGCGCGGCGGGCGCCAATGCCTCGGCCATCTCCACGTTCGCCGCATAGTCGTCCGCATCCGACCAGGCGATCGCGTCCTCGCCCGAATCGGCGAGCACGTGGAATTCCTGCGAGGCGTTGCCGCCGATGCTGCCCGTGTCGGCGCGCACGGCGCGGAAGCGCAGGTTCATGCGCGTGAAGATCCGCGAATAGGCCTCGTACATGGCCTGGTAACCCTGCTCGAGCGAGGCCTGGTCGAGGTGGAACGAGTACGCGTCCTTCATCGTGAACTCGCGGGCCCGCATCACGCCGAAGCGGGGGCGGATCTCGTCGCGGAACTTGGTCTGGATCTGGTAGAAATTGACCGGCAGCTGGCGGTAACTCTTGAACTCGCGGCGCGCGATGTCGGTGATCACTTCCTCGTGCGTCGGGCCGTAGCAGAACGGTCGCTCGTTGCGGTCCTCGAGGCGCAGCAGCTCGGGGCCGAACTGGTCCCAGCGGCCCGACTCCTGCCACAGCTCGGCGGGCTGCACCGTCGGCATCAGCAGTTCGAATGCCCCCGCGCGGTTCATCTCCTCGCGGACGATGTTCTCGACCTTGCGCAGCACCCTCAGGCCGATCGGCAGCCAGGTGTACAGGCCGGCGGCGAGGCGGCGGATCAGCCCGGCCCGCAGCATCAACTGGTGGCTGACGACCTCGGCGTCGGCCGGTACGTCGCGCAAGGTATTGATCGGGTAGCTGGAAAGTCGCATCGGGAGCCCTGGCGGCCGCATGGAACGGCCGCGTATGTTAGCAGAGCGCCATCGCCGGCCCGGCTGGGTCTCGCGCCGGGCCAGGGCTACGTTGTGCCGGGATCGCGCGCTACCTACTATGGGCATCCCAGACACGCCGAGCGGCTCCGCATGACGATCGATCCCATCCTCGAGCCTGAGACGACGGCACCCCGTCCGCGCGGCCGCGGCGTCTACCTGCTGCCGAACCTGTTCACGACCGCGGTGCTGTTCTCCGGCTTCTACGCGATCGTCGCGGCGACCGACGGCAACTTCGACCGCGCCGGGATCGCCATCTTCATCGCCATGGTGTGCGACGGCCTCGACGGCCGCATCGCCCGCTGGACCAACACGCAGAGCGACTTCGGCAAGGAATACGACAGCCTCTCGGACATGGTGGCGTTCGGGCTGGCTCCGGCGGTGGTGGCCTACCAGTGGGGCGTGGCGCGCATCGCCGAGTACGGCGCGGTCTGGGGCAGGCTCGGGTGGCTGGCAACCTTCTTTTACGCCGCCTGTGCCGCGATCCGCCTGGCGCGCTTCAACACCAAGACGGCCACTGCGGACAAGCGCTTTTTCGAAGGACTGCCGAGCCCTTCGGGCGCGGCGCTGCTGGCGGGCTTCGTGTGGATGCTGAACGACCTGCAGCGCGAGGGCCTGCGCGCCCTGATCCTCGCCTTCGCGGTCGCCCTCATTGCCGGCAGCCTGATGGTGAGCCGCTTCCCGTACCTGAGCGGCAAGGACTTCAACCACAAGCAGCGCATCCCGTTCGCCCTGCTGCTGCTGCTGCCGCTCGGCTTCGTCGTCGTCGGCTCGAGCCCGCCCGAGATGCTGTTCGGCCTGTTCGGCCTGTTCGCGCTGTCGGGTCCCGCCCTGTGGGCCTGGCGCAGGCTCACGCGGACGCGCCGGCCGCGTCCCGCGGGGTCCGGCCCGGCCACCTGACGGCAGCCCCGTCGACATGACCGACCGCCGCAGGCTCGCCTACCTCGAAGCGCTCGGCGTGGACGTGTACGTCCGTCGCGGAGCCGAGGCTGTGGCCGAGCCCGCCGCGCGCCCCGCCGGAGCACCCGAAGCCGGGGCCCTGCCGGTGCCGCTCGCGGCCGGTCGGGGTCCCGAGGCGGACCTCGACTGGGATCCCTTGCGCGCGATGGTCGCGGCCTGCGCGCGGTGCATGCTGCACGGGACGCGCACCCAGACGGTCTTTGGCGTCGGTGACCGGCGCGCACGCTGGATGTTCATCGGCGAGGCGCCAGGGGCCGAGGAAGACAAGCAGGGCGAGCCCTTCGTGGGGCGCGCCGGGCAGCTGCTCACCGCGATGCTCAAGGCGCTCGGCTTCAAGCGCGAGGACGTCTACATCGCGAACGTCCTCAAGTGCCGTCCGCCCGGTAATCGCGATCCGAAGCCGGACGAAGCGCTGCAGTGCCGCGGGTACCTCGAGCGGCAGATCGAGCTCGTGTCGCCGGCGCTCATCGTCGCCGTCGGACGCATCGCCGCGCAGAACCTGCTCGGGACGGATGCGGCGCTCGCCCGGCTGCGCGGCAAGGTCCATGCGCTCGCGCCGGGTGGATGGCCGCTGATCGTCACCTATCATCCGGCCTACCTGCTGCGCAGTCCGGCCGAGAAGCGCAAGGCGTGGCAGGACCTGTCGTTCGCCAGGCAGGTCTACGGCCGCCTGCAGAATGGGGAGCGGGTGCTGCCGTGAGCGCCGAGCCGCAGGCCGGTACCCACGGACACCCGCGCCTGGTGCGCTACCGTGCCATGACCCCCAGCGACCTGCCCGCGGTGTCCGCCGTCGAGCGGGCTTCCTACCAGTTTCCCTGGAGCGAAGGCATCTTCCGCGACTGCCTGCGCGTCGGTTACCTCTGCCGCGTCGCCGAACTGGACGGCGAGATCGTCGCCTACGGGGTGGTCGCCATGGGTGCGGGCGAGGCCCACATCCTCAACCTCTGCGTGCGCTGCGACCTGCGCGGGCGCAGTGTCGGTCGCCAGATGCTGATGCTGGTGCTCGAGCGTGCGCGGCAGGCCGGCATGGAAACCGTCTTCCTCGAAGTCCGGCCTTCGAACCCGCACGCGATCGCGCTCTACCAGTCGGTGGGGTTCGTGCAGGTGGGCCTGCGCAAGGGGTACTACCAGGCGGAAGGCGGCCGGGAGGACGCGCTGGTGCTCAAGCTCGACCTCGTGGACGGCCGGGACACGGCGCCGGCCTGATAGAATTGCGCCCCGTTCCGCGACCGACCGACCCCGACCGATGAGCTCGACCCGCGACGAAGTGGCGCGACGCCGCACCTTCGCCATCATCTCGCACCCCGACGCCGGCAAGACCACGCTCACCGAGAAGCTGCTGCTGTTCGGGGGCGCGATCCAGCTGGCGGGCACCGTCAAGGGTCGCAAGGCCGCGCGCCACGCCACCTCCGACTGGATGCGGCTCGAGCAGCAGCGCGGCATCTCGGTCACCTCGAGCGTCATGCAGTTCCCGTACGCCGGGCGGGTGGTGAACCTGCTCGACACGCCGGGCCACGAGGATTTCTCGGAGGACACCTACCGCACGCTCACGGCGGTGGACTCTGCGCTCATGGTGATCGACTGCGCCAAGGGCGTGGAGGAGCGGACCATCAAGCTGATGGAGGTCTGCCGCCTGCGCGACACGCCGATCATGACCTTCATCAACAAGCTCGACCGCGAGGGCCGCGAGCCGCTCGAGCTGCTCGACGAGATCGAGAAGGTGCTCGGGATCGCGTGCGCGCCGGTGACCTGGCCGATCGGCATGGGCCGCGACCTGCGCGGCGTGTACCACCTGCTCGAGGACCGCATCTACGTTTATCACGCCGGGGAGA
>Ga0209450_10001739_pt1 | contig 10930 bp, 11 predicted proteins | sample FrelakmetLWP11LW_FD_187149 | JGI IMG/M metagenome (GOLD analysis project Ga0209450, IMG submission 187149) | Freshwater lake sediment microbial communities from the University of Notre Dame, USA, for methane emissions studies - LWP11 LW (SPAdes)... | ecosystem: Environmental > Aquatic >... | reverse complement strand
AAGTGGCGGCGAAGCTTGGCATGGCCGAGGCAAGCCCCATGAATCTCCGGGTGTGCAGAAAGCTGGGCCGGATTGAATTCAAGCGGTTGATGAACGCAGCCGACGCCCTGCCCCCGAAGAACTTTACAGTATACCGCGAATTGTTTGAACTTGGGAAAGGGGTTTTCGTGCCGGAGTTCATCGCCATTCAAATAGATTACCCGGGTAACAGCGTGCAGGTTTTTAGGGTCTCAGAGTGCTTCGCTTATAATGGGATGAAGAAGCTTGGACTCCTTTCCGAGTATGAGTGCGGGATCTTCGAGAGGATCGAGGGATGGTTCGATGCGATGGGGCTCCGATATACCCGAACTCCGGATCTCAGGCGCTGTCTCAAGTTCAAGGGCGAGGAATGCAGAATCACCGTGCAATTCCATTTTGAGTGACGTCGGTCAAATAAGGGACCGGGGAGAAGGAGGACCGGAGAATAGGTTTGGGACACTAAATGGAAAATGTAAGCAAAAGCATGGGCATTCTTGCAATGGCAGCCACGGCGTTCCTCTGGAGCATCGCAGGATTGTTCATAAAAGTCATCGATTGGAATCCCATAGCGATAGCCGGTAGTCGCAGCCTCATCGCATCCATACTTATTTTCATCTATTTGAAGCATCCCAAGATTCATCTTTCCTTTCCGCAGATTGCCGCGGCCATAGCCAATGCTGCCACCATGCTTTTGTTTGTCTCGGCCAATAAAACCACGACTGCGGCTAACGCCATTATCCTGCAATATTTCGCACCGGTGTCGACCGTCTTTATCGGCGCTATGTTGCTTAAGGAGCGCGCTCGCGTGGAACATGTCGTGGCATTACCTCTCGTCGCTGCAGGTATGATTTTTATGTTTTTTGATGAACTCGGCGGCGGGAAGTTGCTTGGCAATGTCCTTGCGTTCATGTCGGCTATAACGTTTAGCTTTTATTTCGTGTTTATGCGCATGCAAAAAGACGGTTCTCCGCTCGAATCGATTCTTCTGTCCCATTGGCTCACAGCCGGGATCTGTATCGCCGTATCGTTTTTTCTTCCATTGCCGCAGGTGACAGCGAAATCGCTCGCCGCAATCGCGGTGTTGGGTGTTGTTCAAATCGGCCTGTCGGCGATCTTATTTTCCATCGCGATTAAACGCGTTTCCGCGGTTCAAGCGAACCTGATCGCAGTCATCGAGCCTGTATTTAATCCCGTATGGGTGTTCTTCGCGATAGGAGAAAAGCCGGGCATTAATGCGCTCATAGGCGGCGGCATCATCATTCTTGTAGTGACAGTGGCTTCCATTATCAGCGCGCGACGGAGTGAGGAAGTCCCTGCGGCTGGCTTGTCCCAGGGGAGCACGCACGTAGCCATCAGGCGTCAGTAAATCTTCTCGCAGGTGCAGGGTGCCGCCGCACAGGTTAATCAACCGTTAGAACTGGAGGCTTTTCAGCAATGCCCATTTATTTCGTTCAACACGGTTTAGCTGTGCCCGAGTCGGTGGACCCCAACCGCCCATTGTCCGCAGATGGACGAGAGGAAGTGGAGCGCGTCGCGGCTCATCTGCGAAAGGCGGGAGTCGCAGTCAAGAGAGTCTGCCACAGCGGCAAGACAAGAGCTAAGGAAACGGCTCAAATCCTTGCGGAGCACCTTGGGGACGGGAACATCGATGAAGTGCCGGGGATGAACCCCAATGACAACGTGATCGAATTTGCAGCGGGCCTGAAGGGAGACAACACGATGTACGTGGGGCATTTGCCTCACCTTGGAAAGCTCGTTTCCTATTTGGTGGCAGGCGATGATCAGGCCGGTGCGGTCAAATTCGTGAATGGCGGCGTTGTCTGTGTCGAGAAAGACAGCTCGGGTTACCACATGGAATGGTATTTGAAGCCTTCTATGTTCAAAGTCCAATGAGGTGAAAGCTCTTATGTCCCTTGCATAGCCCATCCTCTTTTCAGCTCAGATCTTCTCCATCTTCGGTTCACACCCAGTCAGAGCGTTCTAATTTAGTGCCGTAATCCTTGTGCACTCCTGTATGAAAATATGAACGTAAATGGGCACGGGTGCATACAAAAATTGGCATGTTGACTGCCTCATTCTAAATTTCTAAACAACAGGTTAAAGCGCTCTCCACAACACCTCGATATCCAGCAGGGAAGAAGTCCCAGATGTAGTGGTTGGGCGTAACCTCTCGGAAACTGGCACAAATGTTGCTGTTAGGGAGATTAAGGATTGTAGCGTGTGCATTAGGGACCTTAGTCGAAGGGAGGATACAGAGGGAACCTATGTTCACCAGAAAGAGCCAAGACAAAACCCCAAGCCCAGCCGAAAACAGGGAATTCGAGAGTGTGGAAGTCTCCTTTGACGGGATTGAATGCTCTCACCAATTCCGCATCTGGAACGGCGAGCCCTGCCCCATGTTCGTGTTGGTGAAACATTCTTCGGAGATCATGGATCGCTTCAAAGTCGGCGAAGTCCTGAAAATGAAGTACTACACCAATGACTCCGGGTGCCGCACCAAGTTGATGGACACGAAAATCCAGCAGATCATCAAGGAAGAGCAGGGGCGATTCAGAGGTCACTACGTGGTGGGGTTGGCACTGGCCGAATCTGCAAACGCAGCCTAGACAAAGCAGGCAGGTTTCAAAAGGCGACGTTTCCGGGCGTCCGAGGGAAGGGGATCACATCGCGAATATTGGCAATGCCCGTCACGAACTGGACGAGCCGCTCGAAGCCGAGTCCGAACCCGGAATGAGGCGCTGATCCGAACCTTCTGAGTTCGAGATACCACCAGTAGCCGGAAGGGTCAATGGCTGTCTCTTTCATCCTCTCCGAAAGCATCTGATCATCGTCTTCCCGCTGGCTTCCGCCGATAATCTCTCCAATCTTCGGAACAAGAACATCCATGGCCCCCACGGTTTTTCCGTCCTTGTTCACCTTCATGTAAAAGGGTTTGATCGCTCTAGGGTAGTCTGTGAGAACAATGGGGCCCCCGATGACTTTCTCGCAGAGATAACGTTCATGCTCGGCCTGGATGTCGGTCCCCCAGCTTACAGGGAACTCAAAGGGCTCCTTGGCCTTTGTGAGAAGGTCCACAGCCTCGGTGTAGCTCATCCGCTTGAAGTCCTGGGAGACCAGTTTCTCCAAAGTCGAAAGGACCGTTGGATCGATGAATCGCCTGAAGAATTCCATATCCTCCTGGCAATGGTTCAGAACATAGGCAAAGAGATACTTGAGAAAATCGGTGGCCAGTTCCACATTTCCGTCGAGGTCGCAGAAAGCCATCTCCGGTTCCACCATCCAGAACTCGGCCAGGTGCCGGGCGGTGTTCGAGTTCTCGGCCCTGAAGGTGGGACCGAACGTGTACACGTCGCCCAAAGCCAGCGCATAGACTTCGGCTTCCAGCTGGCCGCTCACGGTGAGGTTTGCAGGGGCGCCGAAGAAATCCTGCGCAAAATCCGTGCGACCCTCCTTCTGGGGAATCTGATCGAGGTTGAAGCTTGTCACCCTGAACATCTCACCGGCGCCTTCACAGTCGCTGCCGGTGATGATGGGCGTGTGCACATAGACAAAGCCTCTTTCCTGGAAAAAACTGTGGATGGCGAAGCTCAGGGCATTCCTGACCCTCGCCACCGCACCGAACGTGTTGGTTCTCGGCCTGAGATGCGCAATGGTCCTCAGGAATTCGAAGGAGTGGCGCTTTTTCTGCAGAGGGTACTGTTCCGGATCCGCCCATCCCAGCACTTCGATCTCCTCGGCCCTGAGCTCCACCCTCTGCCCTTTGGCGGGCGAGGACACGAGAGTGCCCTTCACCCGCACGGAGCATCCGGTCTGCAGTTTTGCCACGTCGTCCCTGTAGTTGGGCAGATTCTCACCGGCAATCACCTGAAGGCTGCTCATGCAGGAGCCGTCGTTCAGTTCGATGAAAGAAAATCCCCCTTTGGATTCCCGCTTGGTGCGGACCCAGCCCATGACCGTGAAGCTCGAGCCGATCTCCTCAGAGACGAGGACCTTGGCGACGCGTGTCCTTTTCAACTCAGCCCGCTTTCTTCTGAAAGTCAGCCATGAAGGAGACGAGATCTTTCACGGCATCGATGCCCGTGGCGTTGTAAATGGAAGCCCGGCAGCCGCCCACGGAGCGGTGGCCCTTAAGCCCGGCAAACCCGGCTTTCGTCGCCTCTGCCACGAACTTGGCTTCGAGATCTTCCGTGGGAAGGCGGAAGGGAATGTTCATGAAGGACCGGCTCTCCTTTTCCGCAGTTCCTCGGTAGAAGCCGGATCGATCCATGAAGTCATAGAGAAATTTTGCCTTTTCGCGGTTGATCTTCTCGATGGCTTCCAAGCCGCCGATTTTTTCCTCCAGCCACCTCAGCACCAGATTAATCACGTAAATCACGAAGCAGGCCGGCGTGTTGTGCAGGGAGTTGTTTTCCGCAAAGGTGGTGTATTTGAACATGGTGGGGAGATTGGCCGGGATTCTCTCGATCATGTCTTTCCGGACAATGACCACGGCAGACCCGGAAGGCCCCACATTCTTCTGTGCGCCTGCGTAAATCAGCCCAAACGGCCGGGCGTCAAAGGGACGACTCATGAAATCCGAAGACATGTCGCTCACGAGCGGAACGCTGACCTTCGGGAACTGCGCCCACTGGGTGCCCCGGATCGTTTCGTTGGAGGTGATGTGGAGGTAGGAGGCGTCCTTGTCCACCTGGAAGTCTTTGGGCATGTAGGAGAAATTCTTGTCCTGAGAAGTCGCGATGACGCGAACGTCCTTTCCGATGAGCTTGGCCTCCTTGATGGCGTTGTTGGCCCAGTTTCCGGAATGAATGTAATCCACGGGCTTTCCGTCCACCGCGAGATTCATGGGAACCATCGTGAACTGAAGGCTCGCCCCTCCCTGGATGAAGAGAACGTGAAAATCATCGCCCAGCTTGAGCAGCCTCTTGGTCCGTTCAATGGCCTCGTTCAGCACAGCCTCGAACTGTTTGGACCGGTGGCTGACCTCGATGACGGACATCCCTGTGCCTTTGAAATCCAGAAATTCCTCTTTGATCTCTTCGAGCACGGACAACGGCAATGCAGCAGGACCCGGATTAAAATTGTGAACCCTCTTTCCCATGAATACCGCTCCTTTCCCCAATCGGTTTTTAAAGGTGAATGCTCTTTATCTAATGCAGGCCTTTGGCCGCAACCAAAGACGAATTCCGAAACCCGAATGTCGAATATCGAACAGGGAATTTCGAATGATGAAGTTAAACCTCTTCTGTTGTTTCCTTCGGCGTTCGTTATTCGTTATTCGATCTTCTGCGGTTTATCCGCCGGAATTAGGGCGGGTTTACCCGCCTCAGGCGGGTTGCGAAGAAGCTCTTGGTCTAAGATTCCAGCTTCTTGATCATCTCTTTCACCGCTTTGAGCCCTTCAGGGTTTTTCTCAAAGGGTGCTCGACCTTCGAGATCCGCTTCAATGATGCCGCTGTCAAAGGGGATGAACCCCAGGAATTCAAAGTCAGGCATTTGAGACAGAAGAAACTCGCGGTCCTTGTCCGACCTCACTTTGTTGCCCACCAGGGCCAGGGTCTTGACCCCGATGTCTTTGGCCAGTTGCTTGATGTGATACGCGGTCTCCACACTCCGGCGGCCGGGTTCCACCACGACGATCAGCCGGTCCACCGCCATGGCGGTGCCCCGTCCCAGGTGTTCGAGCCCGGCTTCCATGTCGAGCACGATCACTTCGTCTCGTGCAAGGACGATGTACCGCACCAGGTTCTTCAGGAGGGTGCTCTCAGGGCAGATGCACCCTGCACCCCCTTTTTTCACCCCGCCGAGCACCATGAGCTTGATGCTGTCCACCTTGATGGAAAGCTTGTCCGGCAGATCATCCACCTTGGGATTGAGCTTGAAAAATGAGCCCATGGTTCCGAGCTTGGTCTCGGTTCTTTCCTCGATCAACTCCTTCATGTCGGAGATGGGAACGATCGGCGTGTCCTGCTTCACTCCCAGAGCCTGAGCCAGGTTGGCATCGGGATCCGCGTCAATGGCCAGAACCTTCTTGCCCCGGTCTGCAAAGGCCCGTATCAAGAAAGAAGCAAAGGTAGTCTTTCCCACCCCACCTTTACCGCTAATGGCAATCTTCATCCGCGTCACCCTTTATCATTAGGAAATGGAATGCGAAGGCGATATACTTTGAATTGGATTCTTAGAACAGATTTTTCATGATTCTTCAAGAAGAAAAATGAAAATAGAAATTGCCATCGAGGGACCTTGGGAAACGGTCCTTGCGCTGCAGCAGAGACTCCCCAAAGGGTCTGAACAACTGGACCGGGGCGTAAGGGATGACCCGGAGCGGGCGAGGCTGATCCTCATCGAAGAAGACGGCCGGGTCAACGAGGCGCTGATCCGCATTTCCGCGATCGCGGAGAGGGAACTGCCCAATGCAGAGGCCCTGGAGTTCCGCGTGAGGAACCTGGCCTATTCCGAACCAAGCCCCTGGTGCGAATCCCTCAGAGAACCCTTCCAACCCGTTCCCTCCCTGACCGTTCAGCCGTGGAGCCCATCCGTGTCGCCGGCCGATGACCGTCGCACGATTCTTCTCGACTCCAATCTCGCCTTCGGCACCGGGAGGCATCCCACAACGGAACTCTGCCTGAAGGCGATCCACGACTTGTCCCGTGGTCCGTGGGGATTGAGCGGGAGAAGCGTCCTCGACTTCGGTTGCGGCACAGCGCTCCTGGCTATTGCCGCCATAAAATGGGGGGCAAACCGCTGCCAGGGGGTCGAGATCGATCCCGAGGCTGCAGCTACGGCTAAAAAGAATGTGATGCTCAACGGGCTTTCTGAACGAATCGTGATCTCCCAGGGGTCGTGGGAAGCGGTGGAGGGGAGGGTGGATCTCGTTGTGGCGAATCTCGTCCCTTCGGTGCTGCTCAGAACAGGCTCTGAAATACCGGCGCACCTGTTCGAGAGGGGTCGCGCCGTGGCTTCAGGATTCGGCCGGAATCAGTGTCAAGAAATGGAGGATTTCTTTGCCCGTTTCGGACTGAGGTCCACAGAGCGCCTCGAGCGAGACGGATGGAGCGCGTTGGTCATGGAGAAAAACGAAAATCTGAAAAAAGTCTGATCGACCGCTAGGCCCGCATCATCCACTTCGGACATTCGTACCGATCGATGTCTCCCTGGTTGGCAGGATAACGGCCACAGTTGAAATAGCGCCAGTAAAAGGAGTCGTACCCCATGCACTGGCTGTAGGTTTTGTCCTGAAGGGGGCAACGGATCTTCCTGCAGCACTTGCCGCAGTCCGCGCACGATTCCCCGTTTTCCCAAGCAGGGTTGATCAGAACCAGCGACAGATCGGGCTTGGTCATAGGAGGAGCCGTGAGTGGAACCGAGGGGGTAAACTCCCCCTTGAGATAGCCGAAGGCCATGGTGTACGCATAGACGATCAGGCGCGGCCCCAGGTGCGCGTATTTCCAGAATCGGAGGGTTCCGAAAAAGTAATAGCTGAAAAGGGGCGCCAAGAGATAAAGACCGACCCCGGTGGTGACTCCCAGGGTGAGGAAGCCGATGAAGCAGAGGCGCGCGCCTGCCCATCTCAGTTTCTTGATCTGACAAACGAGAGAAGAAGAGAACGGCCCTTCGAGTTTTATGGCCTCTCCCGCATGGTATCCCACGGTTTTCATCGAGCCCTCCAAAAGTTTTTTCTGAAAGGCTTTCTTAGTGAAAAACTCCGTCGGAGACAAGGAAATTCTTCGGTGTCACCGAAACAGCCGCGAGCACGGAGCAGCGGGCCCTACCGCACATGCGATTTGGGCTGAACAGAGAGCACAGGACACGGCCCCTTTCTCAGAACACGGTCCGTTGTCGAGCCTACAAAAAAGCTTTCTACCAGACTGTGACCTCTGACTCCCAACACGATCAGGTCCATGTCATTGACGACCGCGTACTTGATCAATTCCTCATGCGGCTGGCCGGCCAAAAGGGCCGTCACGGGTTTGCACCAGGTCCGGGCTTCTTCAGGGACCATGGTGGTGAGTTTTTCCTGAACGGTTTTCCGGAGCCGTTGCCTGAAGGACTCTCTGGATTCCGAGGGCTTGATCAAATCATCGTAGAGCGGAGGCTCCACGACATGGGCGAGATGGAGTTCGGCCTGAAATTCCTGAGCCAGGCTGAGCCCGTACTCGAAAGCCAGGCTGGAGTCCGGCGAAAAGTCGCAACCCACCAGGACCTTCTTCAGTTGGATGGCCTCGTTCGCAGGCGTGACAAAACCGGGTTCAGGGCTCCGGACGACCCAGAGAGGGCAGGGCAGGGTACGCATCAGACGTTCGGTGACAGAGCCGAGGATCAGGCGCTTCAGGCCGGAGCGGCCATGGCTCGCCGCAATGGTGAGGTCCACCTGTTTGTCGGCGGCCAGACGGGCAATTTCATTGGCCGGATTCCCCACAGTGATCAGGGGTTCCCAGTCCAGGGACTCCTGGCCCATGAGCCTGGTCATTTCCTTGTGAGCGTAGGCCGTCATTCTGCTCTGCTGCTCTTCCAGAGCGAAGACCGCCTCCCCGTAGATCGCGGCTGAGGAGAGATCGATGACATGGGAAACGTAAAGTTTTGCCTTAAATTCCCTCGCCAGGGCAATGCCATAAGGAATGGCATGATTCGAGAAATCCGAGAAATCCGTGGCGCAAAGGATACGCTTTAAAAGGACTCTCATGGTTCTCCCCTCCTTTCTGAGTTAGTGCGCTCATGCGCTGTACTCAAAAATGATTCATTCCCCCAGGAGCATGCAACCTTCTGCAGCCTTTTGAAATCTTACTGCGTTCTCACTTCGCAAGCAACAGAAGATTACTCGTAAATCTTCTCTTCTTCGCCCTCCTCGTCGAGGGCATCCAGCTCGATGTTGCGCGTGTCTTGCTTTTTGGTCAGAAGCTCTTTGTAAAACTCGTGCTGGATCAGGAGGTTCATGATCTCATTGGTTCCGGTCCATATCATTTGAAGCCTTGCGTCGCGGAGGAACCGCTCCACAGGATAGACATTGGTGTAGCCGATCCCTCCCATGACCTGCATGCAGTCATTCACCACGGACCAGAGCATCTCCGTGGAGGTTTTCTTTGCCTCCGAGACCATTCTCCTGGACTCCATCCCCCCGTCCACTTGGCGCGCGGTCACGTAAACGAGGCTTGTTGCGGCGTCCAGACGGGTCACGCCGTCGGCGATCTTGAAACTGACCGCCTGGAAGTTGCGGATCAGTTCCCCAAAGGCTTTCCTTCTGTTCGAGTATCGTGCCGCGATCTCCAAACAGGACCGGGCCATGCCCAGCGAGGCCGCGGCGGTCGTCAGTCTTTCGGGCACCATCATCCTGTTGAAGACCAGGGCGCCGCCGTGCTCAGGGCCGATCCGATGATCGCCCGGCACTCTCACGTCTCGAAAATAGATCCGCCCCGTGCCTCCACCCCTGGACCCGAGAAGTCCGTAAACATGTTTGACCTCCACACCGGAATCCCTGTCCACGAGAAAGGCGGAGATGGATTGATGCGCCGGGGCGTCTTCAGCGGTCCTGGCATAGACAAGGAAATAGTCGGCTCCTTCCGCCCCCACCACAAAACGCTTCTGGCCGTTCAGGATATAATCGTTCCCGTCTCTTCTGGCGAGGGTGGTGGCACCGAAAAAGTCGGAACCGCCTCTCGGTTCGGTCAGCGCTTCGGCGCAGCAGAGTTTTCCTTGCAGGGTGGGCCTGAGATAGGTTTCCTTCTGTCCCTCTGTACCGAAGAGGTGGATGGCTTCCCCCACGATACTCACAAGGGAATAAAGACAGGACAGGCTCGAGCCCAGCACGCCGATTTCTTCCAGGGCGGCTACTTCTCCGGTCCACTTAGCCCCCCGGCCTCCCCAGACGGGCGAGAACCGCAGGCCAAGGAGGTTTCGCGAAGCCGCCTTCTGAAGAAACTCCTTGGGGTATCGAATCCTCTCGCCGTCCATGTCCCGGATCAGGGAACTGGGAACGTCCTCCTTGGCAAACCGCCTGGCTTCAGCCTTCAGGGCCTTTTCCTCTTCAGAGAGCAGAAACTCGAACATGGTCATCCCCCCTAATCTAAAGGTAACAGTTTAGCTCTTTGAAATGGATGGCTCAGGCCATGGGAGTCCCTCTAAAAACAGAAAACGAAGAGTGTGCGGGAAAGACTCTGCACATAAGGGGCAGCGAAGGCGGGCGGCGAGGTGTCACCGGCACCTGTCAGATGGGGATAACGTGGCGAGTTCCCCGGTAGCCCTCCGCCCGCCTCACGCATGGCCTAGAGCTTGCTATGAAGGTGTGGCGTCTTCGTTGTTCTGTTTTTAGAGGGACTCCCATGGCCTTTTTCTGTGTTTAATTCAAAGAGCTAAACTGTTACATTTAAAGCGTATCCTCAAAACGCCATCTTCAAAGCTGGTCGAGAGGATTCGGAATCCGCCGATCTCTCCAGTGGACTTCACGTGCGGACCGATGCAGGGACACGCATCGTAATCCCCCACCCTGATGATGCGGATTTGGTTTCCCGTCTCCTCCGGAAGACGCTCCAGAGTGTACTGCGCCTGTGCCTCTTCTCTGCTCAGGAATTCTTCCCGTACAGGCAAATCGGACTCGATGACCCGGTTCACCGTGGATTGGATGGTGTCGATCTCCTTGTCGGTCAAGGGTCGATCAAAATGATAATCGCATTTTGACTTCTTCTTTTCAATGTGAGCCCTGAAGCACCGGCCGCAATCAAACATCCTGACCATGGTCTGGTTGAGGATGTGTTCGGCCGAGTGCATCCTTGGGTCCGAGTATTCCTTCATGGCCGACTCTCCTGTTGCGACGTTACAGTTTAGCTTTGTGAATTGGATGGCTCAGGCCATGGGGGCCTTTTTCTGTGACTATTTCACAAAGCTAAACTGTTACGTTGTGAGAAGCCCCGCTCTGTCCCGGA
>Ga0209450_10001738_pt1 | contig 10931 bp, 9 predicted proteins | sample FrelakmetLWP11LW_FD_187149 | JGI IMG/M metagenome (GOLD analysis project Ga0209450, IMG submission 187149) | Freshwater lake sediment microbial communities from the University of Notre Dame, USA, for methane emissions studies - LWP11 LW (SPAdes)... | ecosystem: Environmental > Aquatic >... | reverse complement strand
GATCACGAGATCCGGAGCGAAACGCCGGACAATACGAATCGACTGCATAAGGCTCTTCGGGATTCGCAGCAGGGCCTGCAACGTCCGGATCGGACCCTTTCCCTTGATGCCCGCCACGTCAATGGTCTCCAGGGAAAATCCCAGCTTGTCCAGGATTCTTGCCTCCAGCCCCCTGCTCGTCCCGACAAAGAGAATGCGGTGCTCCCGGTTTCTTCTCAGGAATTCCTCCGCCAGGGCAATCCCGGGGAAAAGATGTCCTCCCGTTCCCCCTCCCGCGATCATCACCCGCACCTTCGTTCCCCATCTTTCACAAGCGTTCACGAATTCTCATGTGACGAAATATTCAGCAGAACCCCCACCGCCACGAGGCTCATGACCAGCGAACTCCCCCCGTAGCTGAGAAAAGGCAGCGTCAGGCCCTTCAGGGGGATCAGCCCCATGACACCCGCGATGTTGATGAACACTTCCAGGGCAATAACCATGGTCAGTCCGGCGGCGAGCAGCGTTCCAAAAAGATCGGGGGCCCTGAAAGCGATGACAAATCCCCGCACCACCAGGATCCCGTAAAGAAGGATGACGGTCGCAACGCCCAGGAAGCCGCTCTCCTCGGCAAGGACGGACAGAATGAAATCCGTATGCGGCTCCGGCAGATAAAAGAGCTTCTGCATCCCGTCGCCGATCCCGACCCCGAAAGTCCCGCCGGAACCGAAGGACAGGAGCGACTGGATGATCTGAAACCCCTTGTTGCTCGGATCGTTCCAGGGATTCAGGAAGATCTTCAACCGGTCGATCCGGTAGGCCTTGTGAACGATCATCCAGACGCCGAAGGGAATCATGACGGCCGTGAGGCCCGCCAGGTGCGTCAGCCTTGTGCCGGACAGGTAGAGCATCAGCATCATGAGCAGGGCCATGAGCGCCGACGTTCCGAAGTCCGGTTCCAGGGCGACCAGGCCGATGACGAGCAGGGTCACGAGCATCGGGATCAGGACCCCGCGGCTGAATTTCGTGATGCAGCTCACTTTCCTCGTCAGGTAGTGGGCAAGAAACAGGACCAGGCAGATCTTCACCAGTTCCGTGACCTGGAAGGAAAAAAAGACCAGGTTCAGCCACCGCCTTGCGCCGCCGGCCCGGATGCCCACATGGGGGATGAAAATCAGCAGGAGCAGGATCACGGAAACGACGATCCCCGGATAGGCCCATCGCTTCAGGCGATGATAATCGAACTTGATCAGAAAGACCATGAGACCCAGACCCAGTGCGACAAAAAGGACCTGCTTCTTCAGAAAATGCTCGGCGTCCTTGAAACGCTCCATCGCCAGGATGGAGCTGGAGCTGTAAATCATGGCCGTCCCCACGGCGACGAGGATCAGCGTGATCACCAGCAGGATGATGTCCGGCCGCTGCTCTTCCGGGGACTCCCGTTCGATCATGAAAGACTCCCGACCCATTTCTTGAAAAAATCGCCTCTCGCCCTGTAATCCGTGAACTCGTCGAAGCTGGCACAGCCCGGGGACAGGAGGACCACGTCTCCGGGAGCGGCGTGATGCCAGGCCCGTTCCATTGCGTCATGCAGGGTTGCCGCCGGATCGGTCTCCACCACACCCCCGATCTGCTCGCCGATCCCCGCCCGGGCTTCCCCGAACAGGACAAGCCGCTTCACCCGGTCCCGGACGGGCACCGCCAGGGACGCGAAGTCGCCTTCCTTGTCCCGACCTCCCATCAGCAGGATCACCGGCCTGGAAAAGGTCTCCAGCGCCCGCATCACCGCGCCCACATTGGTCGCCTTGGAATCGTCGTAAAAGGCGATCCCGCCTTTCTCGCCGGCAAACTCGATGCGGTGGGCAATCCCCCTGAATCCTTGCACGGCCTGGATAATGGCCTCCCGGGAACAGCCGGAAACCCGGGAGACCATGATCGCGGCCATGACATTTTCGAGATTGTGGGCGCCGGGGATGCGGATGATGTCCAGGGGGTAGACTTCTTCCGCATCCTCCGGTCCCCTGCAGTGGACCAGGTTACCCCGGTCCGGGAACATGCCGCGCCGAACTTTTCCGGATGCACTGAAGCACGCGATTTCGGCCGCCAGCCTCGCCGAGAGACCCGCGGTCAGAGGGTCGCCGGCATTGAGAACGGCCCGGTCCCTCGCGGTCTGATTTTCGAAAATCCGCTCCTTGACCCGCCGGTAGTCCGCGAAGCTTCCATGATAGTCGACATGGTCGGGGGTGACGTTCAGCAGTACGGCCACATCGGGCCGGAAGCGGCGGGTCCACTGCAACTGGAAACTGCTGACCTCGACCACCGCATATTCCGCCTCCTGTTTCCCGTCGACAAAGCCGATCAGGGGGCAGCCAATATTCCCCCCGACGAACACCTTTTTCCCTGCCTTTTTCATAATTTCCCCGACCAGGGTCGTCGTGGTGGTCTTGCCGTTGGTCCCGGTGATCGCGATCATCGGCCGTCGCAGAAAGCGGCCGGCCAGCTCCAGTTCGCTCATGACCGGTATGCCCCGCTTCACCGCCCCGGTCAGAATCCCGTTGGACGGAGCGACGCCCGGCGAGGGCACAACCAGATCGATGCCCGGCCCGGCGGCTGCAACACCCGCGGAAAAGGTAAAGCGGTGGCGGACTTCCGCGAGCGCAGCGAACGCCTCCTGCAGCTCCGAGGCGGGCTTCTCGTCGGTCGCGACGATCTCCGCGCCCCGGCGGGCCAGAAAGCGGACGGTATCGATCCCCGTTCTGCCCAGGCCGACGACCAGCACCCGTTTACCCGAAAGTTCCATCGATCCGCCCTACCTCAGTTTCAGCGTGCTGACCGCAACCAGGGCCAGCAGGATCGAGATAATCCAGAAACGCACGATAATCTTGGGTTCCGCCCATCCCTTCAGTTCAAAGTGATGGTGGATCGGCGCCATCCTGAAAATGCGCCTCCCGTGGGAAACCTTGAACCACCCCACCTGAAAGATCACGGAAAAGGTCTCCATGACAAAGATCCCGCCCACGATGGCAAGGAGGATTTCCTGTTTCGTCATCACCGCGAGCCCGCCCAGGGCGCCGCCGAGCGACAGCGAGCCGACGTCGCCCATGAAGACCTGGGCCGGGTAGGTGTTGTACCAGAGGAAACCCATCCCCGCGCCCACCATGGCGCCGCAGAAAATGGCCAGCTCGCCCGTGCCGGCGACATAGGGGATCTGCAGATAGCCCGATATTCTGCTGTTGCCGGCGAAATAGGCAAAGAACAGATAGGTCAGGAAACAGGTGATCGCCGGGCCGATGGCCAGGCCGTCCAGCCCGTCCGTGAGATTCACCGCATTGGCCGTACCGACAATGATGAAGGTGGAAAGAAGCACGTAGCCCCACCCGAGGTCGGGCAGCGCCGTTTTAAAAAACGGCAGGGTGATGTTGGAGCTGAAGCCCGGCTGGTAAAACAGGATCAGGCTGATAAAAAGGGCAATGGCCACTTCCGCCGCCAGCCGGACCGTTCCGGGAACGCCCCGGCTGCTCCGGCTGGTCAGTTTCCGGATGTCGTCCGCCATGCCGATGAGGCCGAAGCTGATGGTCACCATCAGGATCATCCAGATGAAATTGACCGTCAGATTGGCCCAGAGGAAGGTGGAGATGACCGTCGCAAAAATGATCAGCACGCCGCCCATGGTCGGTGTGCCTTTTTTCGTCATGTGCGAATCCGGACCGTCTTCCCGGATCGGCTGGCCGATCTGCAGGGACTGCAGTTTTCGAATCATCCAGGGGCCCAAGATGAAACAGATCACCAGGGCGGTAATTGCCGCATAGATGGTCCGGAACGTTATGTAGCGAAAAACGTTGAAGCTCGAAATTGTCGTATGCAGCGGGTATAAGAGATGATAGATCAACAGGCTATCCCCTCAAACCGAAATCTTCGATCACGTCCCGGACCACTTCTTCCATCTTCATCTTGCGGGATCCCTTGACCAGGACCCAGTCTCCTTTTTTCAGGAAAGCCTGAAGCCGCTCCAAAACCTCTCCGGACTGTTCATAGAACGAAACCCGATCCGTCGCCAGGCCTCCCGCGACCGCCCCCCTGGCCGTGGCTCGGCAATGGTCTCCCTTGAGAAAAACCCGATCCACGCCCGCACCGGCCATCAGACGGCCGATGCCGGCGTGCAGCCTGCCGGCGTGCCCTCCCAGTTCGAGCATGTCCCCCAGAACGACGGCGCTGCGGTGCCTGCCTTTCAGTCCCTGCAGCGCCCTCAGCGCTTCCCGCACGGACAGCGGATTGGCGTTGTAGGCATCGTCGATCAGATAGGCCCCGTTCCCGAGGGCGTGAATTTCAAAGCGTCCGGCAAGGGGCCTGAACGACGCCAGCCCCCGGCAGATCGTGCCGTGATCCGCCCCGAAAGCCGCGGCGGTGGCGGCCGCTGCCAGCGCGTTGCACAGGTTGTGCTCGCCGGCGGCCCGCAGTTCAACCGCGCCGCGCGACCGGCCGATCTTCAGGGTAAAAGCAAGCCCCGGCGGCTTTTTCTTCCGCAGGTTCACGGCCGTGACATCGGCCCCGCGCCGCAGACCGAAGGTTATCTTTTTTCCCTGCCACTGCCCGCTTAAAAAGCGCAGCGCCGGATCATCGGCATTCATCACGGCCGTCCCGCGCACGGACATCTTCCGGAAGAGGTCGCTTTTTTCCTTGCGGATCCGGTCCAGGGATTTCAATTTTTCCAGATGCGCCGGACCGATGTTGGTGATCACGCCGATGTCCGGCCCTGCGATCCGGGTCAGCCGGCCGATCTCGCCGGGCTGGTTTGTCCCCAGCTCGACCACGGCCACATCATGTCGCCGGTTCAGCTTCAGCAGGGTCAGCGGCAGGCCCACCTGGTTGTTGAAATTTCCCTCCGTCTTGAGCACATTTCCGGTCTGCTCCAGGATCGCAGCCGTCATCTCCTTAGTCGTCGTTTTCCCGGTGCTTCCGGTGATCGCGATGACCGGGACACCGATCCTCCTTCTCCAGAACCGGGCAATGTCCCCCAGCGCCTTCAGCGTATCCCGGACCCGGATCACCGGGACAGCGCGCGACAGCGCCGGGAGGCCTGCTTCCGCATTGCCCTGAATGACCAGGCCGGCCGCGCCGGAGGCGACAGCCGCGCCGGCAAACTGATGCCCGTCATAATTTTCACCTTTCAGGCAGATGAAAAGATCCCCCTTTGCGATCCGGCGGGAGTCCGTGGAGACGCCCCGAAAAATCACATCCGCAGGGCCTTTGCCCAGAGAGCCTCTCGTGGCCTGCAGCGCCTCCGGAACGGAAATGACGATTGTCGACCCCGCCCTCAACAAATCTTCCCCTGTGCCCTTCCGGCCAGCGCCGAAGCGGCAACCACACGGTCATCGAAGGCAATGCGCCTGTTTCCCAGAATCTGATAGTCCTCATGGCCCTTGCCGGCAATCAGAACCATGTCCGACGGACCGGCACAGGCGATGATCTTGGCAATCGCCGCGGCCCGGTCCGGGATGATGCTGTAGTGCCTTTCCGGCGACCTCCCGGCAAATTCGTCCGCGGACACTTTGTTCATGATCTCCGAAGGGATGCCGGACGCGATCTGGCGAATGATCTCCATCGGCTCCTCCGTGCGCGGGTTATCCGAAGTCAGGAGAAGCAGATCGCTCAGCTCCGCGGCCGCCCGGCCCATCCTGGGCCTCTTGCCGCGATCGCGGTCCCCCCCGCACCCGAAGAGCGTCAGCAGGCGGCCCTGCTTCTTGAACCCGGAGAGGTCCTGCAGGACCCGCCTCAGGGCATCCTCGGTGTGGGCGTAATCGACAAATACCTGCGGATCGCCCAACCCTCCGATTTTTTCCAGCCGCCCCGGAATCTGCTTCAGCGCGGCGATCCCCCGGCCGATTGCCTTCTCCGGCACGCGCAGCGCCGTCGCCGCCGCCGCGGCCGCCAGAATATTGTAGAGATTGAACCGGCCGACGAGCGGCGTGGAAACCTGGAAACGGCCCCCGGCTGTTTCAATGCAGGCCCGGATTCCGCCCAGGGAAAGATCCACGTCGCGGGCACGCACATCGCAGGGATTGTCCATGCCGTAGCTCAATGCGGGCAGGACGGCCTCCTCAAGGAGCCTTCGGCCCCAGGGATCGTCGCCGTTGACGACCATGCGGCGACCCGGACTCCTTTTCCCGGCCGGGAGGATCTCCCGAAAGAACCTTTTTTTCGCGTCGAAGTAATTGTCCATCGTCCCGTGATAGTCCAGGTGATCCTGCGTCAGATTGGTGAAGACCCCCAGGTCGAAGGAACAGTCGTCCACCCGCCGCAGATCCAGGGAGTGCGATGACACCTCCGCAACCACATGGCTGACCCCGTCATCGGCCATCTCCCGGAGGATCCGCTGCATCTCCAGGGACTCCGGCGTCGTATGGGGCGATGCCAGGACCTTCCCGCCGAAGCGGTAATTGACCGTCCCCAGAACCCCGGCGGACCATCCTGCCGCGGTGAAAATCGACTCCAGGAGATAGGTCACCGTGGTTTTACCGTTGGTGCCGATGACGCCGACCAGGCAGAGCCGGGCCGAGGGATTTCCGTAGAAATTTCGCCCGAGAACGCCGAGGACCCGGCGGCTTTCCGAAACCTGCAACGCGGTGACGCCGGGAGAGGGGGTGTACGGCTTTTCATGGACAATCACGCGGGCTCCCCTCCGGATCGCCTCGGGAATGTAATCGTGACCGTCCGCCACCAGGCCGGCAATCGCGACAAAGAGGCTGTTTTCCCCGCATTGCCGCGAGTCATAGCATATGCCGGAAACCATGCCGGACAAATCGCCGGTGCGCTTCAGGATCGAGACATCTTGCAGGAGCGTCGACAAATCCACCCGGTGACCTCAATTGCCGGTGCTGAAGGAGACCTTGCAGTAGCGCGTTCCGCCAAGGGCGATTCCCGGCGCCGGGACCTGGCCGACGGCCCAGCCCGTCCCGCTGACGCTGATTTCGATGCCTCTTTCCTTCGCCTTTCTCATGGCATCGCGAATGGTCATTCCCCTGAAATCCGGCATGGAGGCTTCTTCCGCAATCATGGTTTCCGCCTGCGCCGCCTCCGCGACCGCCGGCGCCACCGGATTGGGGGTGGCGTCGGGACTGGCCGAAACGAGCCTGATCTTCACGTCCGGATTGATCTTTTCCACTTCGAACGGCGGGTTTTCGCGAATGTTGGTCTTGAAGCAGGTCAGGATCTGTTCCGAAATGTTTTTGAACACGGGGGCCGAAGCGACGCCGCCCCACTTGTCCCGCTGGGGCTCGTCCAGCATGACCAGGATCGCCACCTGCGGATCTTCCGCCGGAAAAAAACCCATGAAGGATGTCCGGACCCGTTCGGACGAATAGACCTTGCGGGCAAAATCGTATTTCTGGGAGGTCCCTGTTTTTCCGGCCACGTTCACATTCTCGATGCGCGCCTTCTTGCCGGTCCCGTCCGGATCCCCCACCACGCTGGTCATGATCGTGGTCAGCCGCTTGGCGCTTCGGGGTGAAATGACCTGCCGGACCGGGGTCGGCGAATATTTCCGGATGACCTGACCCCGCCTGTCCACCAGTCCGCGCAAGATGTAGGGCTTCATCAAGACACCCTGGTTGGCAATGGCGGAGAGGGCGGCAACCAGCTGTATCGCCGTGACCGATATCCCCTGGCCGAAGGCGACCGTCGCCGCATCCACACGCGTCCAGTTGTTGACCGGCCTGAGCAGGCCCGCCGTTTCGCCGGGGAGATCGATTCCCGTCTTCGCGCCGAAACCGAATTTCGTGATGTAATGGTAGAATTTTTCCTTGCCCAGGCGTTCGGATATTTTGACCGACCCGATATTGCTGGAATACTTGATGATGTCGGAAAAAGCGAGATAGCCGTGCCGTTTTCGCTGGGCCTCGTGAATCACCCGGTCGGCAACCCGGTAATTCCCGTTTTCGCAGTAAAACTGGTCAGTTTCCTTGACAACCCCCTCTTCGAGGGCCGCCGCCGCGAGGAACGGCTTGAAGGTGGAACCGGGATCGAAGCAGTCCGTGATGACCTTGTTCTTGCCCGTCCCGGCGCCGGCTTTCGAAAAAATATTGGGGTCGAAGCCCATCTCGTTGGCAAGCGCCAGGATTTCCCCGGTTTTCGGATCCATGACGATGGCGATCCCGCCCCTGGCGTCCTTGTTCCGGACCGCCTCCTTGAGTTGCGACTCCACAAGGTGCTGGATACGGTTGTCGATGGTCAGGATCAGGTTTGTGCTTTCCCGGCGCGGGCCCCCGGCCGATTCGACGCGCGGATAAAGACGCTTCCCCTTGGCATCCCTCGCCCAGGCCAGCCTTTCCGGCGCCCCCCTGAGGTCTTCGTCATATCGCAGCTCGATGCCCTCCAGTCCCTTTGCATCCAGCCCGACAAAGCCGATCAGATGGCCCGCCAGTTCGCCGTTGGGATAAAAGCGCTTGGGCTCTTTGATGAGGAAGATGCCGTCCAGGTCCGCTTTTTCGACCAGAGCGGCCTGGTCCGGCGTAATCCTGCGCGCGATCCAGCAGAAGTTCCGGGACGCGGAGAATTTTTTCAGGATTGTCCCCCGGTCGATGCGCAAAATGGAGGCGACCTTCCCTGCCGTTGCCTGGGGATACACAATCTTGGAGGGATCGGCGCAGACCGAATCCGCCATGACGCTGACTGCGAGCTTTTCCCCGTTGCGGTCGAAGATGACGCCTCTTTCCGACTCGGTCTGCAGGGTCATGGTGTGCTGGCGATCGGCGCGGGACTTCAGGTCCTGTCCCTTGAGCACCTGAATCTGAAAGGCCCGCGTGACGAGGGCGATGAACAGGACCAGAAAGAAAAGAATCAGGCTGGCGAGCCTCAATTTCAGCCATTTTTTGGCTACTATGGTCATTGCACAACCTCCGCGCCTTTGAGGACGATCACCTGATCGCGCTCCGGATAGGACATGTGCAGGCTGTTTTTTGCGATGCTCTCGATGCGGTGCGGCGATTTCAGGGTCGCCAACTCAAGCTTCAGCCGCCGCTGCTCCTCCAGAAGCTGTTCCTTGCGCGTCATCTCCTCGGCAACCTGATACTCCAGCCTCGTCATCTGGATGTGCGACCACACGTAGGCGATCGCCACCGCCATCAGGACAAAGGCGACAAAGAGAAACACGGAATACTTGAGCCGCGGCGCCGCCTTTTTTTCCCGATCGGCATCGTTCTGCTTCATTGTCGTTTCCGTCATCGCTCAAATCTTCTCCGCCGTCCTGAGCCTGGCGCTTCGCGCCCGGGGGTTCCTTTCGCTCTCATCCGCGCCGGATCGCATCGGCTTCCGGGTCAGGACCTTCAGCTTGACCTCCCGTCGGCAGCGGCACACCGGCATGCCGGGCGGGCATTGACATCTGCCCTCACCGGACCGGAAGGCTTCCTTGACGATCCGGTCCTCCAGCGAGTGAAAGGAAATGACCGACAGCCTTCCGCCACTGCGGAGTCGATCCACCGCCGCGCCGATGGCCCGGCGAAGATTCGGCAGCTCCTGATTGACGGCCATGCGAATCGCCTGGAAGGTCCTGGTGGCCGGGTGGATCTTCCCGTGAAAACCCGGCCGCCGCACCGCCCTGCAGACGAGGTCGGCCAGTTCGGCCGTTGTCCGGATCGCCCCCGATTCTCTTTTGGCCGAGATCGCCCTTGCGATTCTGCCGGCCATGGGTTCCTCGCCGTACTCCCGGATCAGTTGTTTCAATTCTTTTTCCGGAGACAGGTTGACCAGATCCCGCGCGCTGTAGCGGCTGCCCCGATCCATGCGCATATCGAGCGGAGCATCCAAAGAAAAGCTGAACCCCCTGTCTGCCGTATCCAGTTGATGGGACGACACCCCCAGGTCCAGGAGTACCCCGTCAACTTTTCCAATTTTCAGGTTGGTCAGGATGTTACCGATATCCGCAAAATTGCCCTTGACCAGAATTTTTCTCCGGCCAAAGGGTTGCAAGCTTTTTTCGGACGCGAAGATGGCATCGTCATCCCGGTCGATGCCGACGAGCAGGCCGTCGGGGGCCGAACGCTCCAGAATCGCCCGGGCATGGCCGCCGCCCCCCAGGGTTCCGTCCACGTAGATGCCGCCGCTTCTGCATCGCAGAGATTGAACAACCTCCTCGAGCATGACCGGCTCATGATAGGAACCCATGCCATGGACCTTCCCTAAATGCCCAGATCGGCCATGTATTCGCTGAACGTTTCGAGGTCGCCTTCCGTTTTTTTCATTTCCGCCTCGAAGCGTTCCTTGCTCCATATCTCGATGATCCGGATCATTCCGGCCAGCACGACGTCCTTTTCAAGGCCGGCAAACTCACGGAGATTCGGGGGAATGAGGACGCGGCCCTGTCCGTCCAGCATGCAGTCCACCGCACCGGACATGAAAAACCGCTGGAAGGCCCGGACTTCCTTTCTCAGGAGGGACTGGTGGCTGACTTTCTCTTCGATGATGCGCCATTCATCGTAGGGAAAAACCATCAGGTAGCCGTCCCAGTTCGTGATCACGAGGCGGCTGTCATATTTCTCGGCGAAGACCTCGCGAAGCCTGGCCGGAAAGATGATTCTTCCCTTGTCATCAATCGTATGGTAGTATTGTCCCCGAAAGACAGACACGGACATTTCCTCCACAATAAACCACTTTGCCCCACTTGCGGCCACAATAATGAAGCAGCGGGCTTTTGTCAAGGAAAAATTCTACTCGTTTTGCCTTTTAATCTGATATTTTAAGACAGCTTCGTTGTGGGCGATCAGGTTCGTTGAAAACCGGTGGGTTCCGTCATTATTTGAAACGAAATAAAGGTAGTTTACCGGGGCGGGATAAAGGGCGGCACGGAGCGAATCGATGCCGGGGTTGGCGATGGGGCCGGGCGGCAATCCCTTGATCTTGTATGTGTTGTAGGGGGAATCATTGTCCAGGTGTTTTCGCGTCACCGCGCTGCTGTGGTT
>Ga0209450_10001736_pt1 | contig 10933 bp, 5 predicted proteins | sample FrelakmetLWP11LW_FD_187149 | JGI IMG/M metagenome (GOLD analysis project Ga0209450, IMG submission 187149) | Freshwater lake sediment microbial communities from the University of Notre Dame, USA, for methane emissions studies - LWP11 LW (SPAdes)... | ecosystem: Environmental > Aquatic >... | reverse complement strand
AGAGTCGGACGTATGCTGCCCGCCCTCACCTGAGTCCTTCCCGACAGTCCGGCCGTCCCGCTCTCGTGGGAGCGCAGGAACTCAGCACATTCGGCGTCCATCAGGAACTTCCCGAAGCCGCTGGTCAACATCAGTGTGAATGGGATGTCCTCGTCTCCCGTCAGTGCAACCGCAGTTTCACGACCGCAGAAGTCCACCCAGTCGGACGCAGGGATGGATGGAGCGATCAGGCCTGATACCCCTGCCTCCGATGCATGCCGGAGAAGCGCGGCATCCGCGGGCTCGGCCGTGAAGGCGATGGTTCCCTTCACCAGCCCTTTTGCGGCATCGGCGAGAGCTCCGCTCCCAGTCCCGCCGAAGCCGGTTACTCCACGGAGGGTGGCGCCGGTTCCGCCAACGGTGACCGACCGGCCGGGGAGGACCCGCAATACCCTGCCCCGGACATGGGAACAGAGAAGAGTGGGCGAAATCTCGTACTGGATGGTGACCGTTCCGGTTCTCGTATTGACCTTCCTGAGGATGCCGCTCGTGGGAGCGTTGACGAAGACCCCCCTGGTGAGATCTGAAGCCAGGGTCCGACCGCCGCCGACGAAGTCGCCCTGTCTGAACTTCAGATGGCCGCGGATGTGACGGGGTGAGATGCCGAGCGGGCCGGCGATGTCCACCTCATGAGGCTCGCCGTCGTAGTCCTGTATCTCCCTCAGGATCAGCAGCCCGTTCCGTTCCACTCTGGTGAGCGTTCCTCTGACCGGCGAGCGGAAGATGAAGTCGAAACCGCCTATCCCTTCCCTCTGAACCTTGTAGAGCGCCTGGTTCAGCTCCACCCTGTCCCCCGTGGTCACGAGAAGGCCGCTCCGGACCTCCTCAGGCGTCAGGTGTCTGTCGTAGCCGGGGATCCTGTTCAGGTCGAGCATGAAGAGCCTGGGCGGATCGAATCGGTTTTCCCCAAGAACGGTTCCTGATTCGACAGGATCCCCCGGGTTCACGAAGGTGCTTCCATCATATGGGAGACGGAACTCGATCTCCCAAGGTCCATGTTCGATGGCGCCACGTCGGGGCTGCAGCGGGGACCGGAGCTCTGTGCATCCTGTTCCCGCCCAGGCCGGATCATGGATGTCCAGCGGTCTGCCTGAGAAATCCCTTCCCCTGCCCCTGCAGTCTATCAGAACGGGGAGGAGCGTATCGAGCTTTTCCTCGGATCTCCCTCCGAGCCGCGCCGCGCCAAGGGTCTGAAGATGAAGCTCGCCTCCACGGGGCAGGAGCAGCGAAGATCCCCAGGATACTGTCCAGGAATCCCCTGTAGCCTCGTCGACAACCTCCAGCGCTGGCTCTCCCTCCCTGAAGCCTTCGTCAGGGGCGGCCACGAAGCCGGTCTCCTGCAGGAAGGCATCCTCGAAGAGCCTCAGCGCGCCCTGCTCGTCCACTGTCGAGAGCACACCCATGTGGGGGCTCCGGAAACTCCTGTCGATGCAGATCCGCGTGATGCCTGAGGGGAGGAAGGCATCGGCAAGCATGCGCAGGGCTTCCATTCCGCCCGCGTGAGAGATCACGCCACCGGCGCCGATGATCGTCCCGATGTCGGCGAGCTTGAACGGCAGATCGGAGCCGCCGTTGAATGCATCGTCGAACTCCTTGCGGTTCATCTTTTTCCGTCGATCGAGGAAACCCACTCTGCTGTTCTTCCGGAGGATGGTGAGGTGGTCGAGCCAGGCCTCGGCCGTCCCCGCCGCTGCAGCTGCCCGTTCGACCATCGCCTCGGCCTCTGTCAGCGGGATGTAGGTTGGAGCAAGGCTCTTGTTGTAGATGTACTCCCTTACGGACGCAGGGTTGAAGGAAGCGGGCAGGAACTCCATGATCCTGTCGAGTCCGACCTCGGCGAGTACATTGGATATCGAGTAGCTCACTCCCGTGTTGGCTGCCACGGTCCGCGAGCCTTCCCCGTCAATCCTCGTGAATATGTCCGTCGTGGCGCCTCCGATGTCGACCATGGCTGTGTTCCCGCCGACAGCGGAGGAGTACAGGCCTAGGATCCTGTCCACGGCTGCCGGGGTGGGGAGGATGTCCGAAACCGTGTGCTCCTTGAGGACCGAGTAGCCCGGGGCCCTCTCCATCACGCTGTCCATGAACAGTCTGTGGACCTCGGACCTTGCCGGTCCGGTGTTGAGCCGGTCCAGATCGGGTCTGACATTCTCGACCATGTGCAGCTCGAACGTCTTTTCGAGGACCTCGGCCACGAATGGTCTGGCATCGGCGTTCCCGCAGTACACGAGCGGGATCCTGCCCTCCCGGTACTTCGGTGCCGGATCCGCCAGCATCAGAAGCTCCGCAAGGCGGACAACGCCGGCAATGTCTCCGCCATCGGTGCCGCCTGCCATCAGGATGATGTCCGGGTGCAGCTCCTGAATGCGGATCATCTTCTCGATCGCGGAAAGCTCGTCGTCCACGGTGATCGTCCGGAGGACGATGCCTCCTGCGCCGAAGGCCGTGTTCTCGGCGATCCTGCCGGTCTCAACCGAGGTGAGACCGAACACGAGCATCTGGAGCCCCCCGCCCGCGGAGCTGGTGGTCAGGAATGGGATGGAAGGCATCCCGCCCTCCCCGGAGAGCTTTTCCCCCGTAGCCTCTTCGAGCTTTCGGACGACCTCGGCTACTCCCAGGCACACGTCCTCGAAGGGCAGTTCGACCGTGGTCGGCGTTTCCGCCATCGCCTCTATGCTGTAGCCTTCGTCTGCCGTCCGCCTGAGCAGGAGTCCCTTCGTTGTCGTGCTTCCGACATCGGTGATCAGAACAAGCCCGCCTGGGGCTTTGCCGCCCTTCGTCTCCGGCAGGCATGAACAGCCGGCTTCCGGGATGATCATTCCATCTCCTTTGCTGTTGGGGCTGATGTGAATATTCAATCCGGTCCTGGTTTGTCAATTTATGTCGTACTCACTGCTCCCCGCCATTCCGGCTTGCGTTTCCGGGAAGCTCTCTCCAGATTAGTCATCGTGTACTGAACCGATGTTCAAGCCCTGCTGCGGGCATCCCAGGGAGGAACGGCCAGATGGCAATCGTCATTGAGGGAACCGGTCTCACGATCGAGAAGCTCGTGAGCGTCGCGAGGAACGGGGAGAAGGTCGAGCTGTCAGATGCCGCCTGTGAGCGCATAAACTTCTGCCGAAGCATGATACAGAAGAAGCTGGACGCCAGGGAGATCATGTACGGCGTCAATACCGGCATCGGAGAGTTCTCCGAAACGATCCTCAGCGATGATGAGGTCATGCAGTTCCAGAAATACCTCGTCTACAACCATGCCGCCGGTATCGGAGACCCGGCTCCGCTCGAGTACGTGCGGGGCGCGATGCTCTCCAGGGTGAACGTCCATGCGAAGGGCCGCTCCGCTGTAAGGCTTGATATCACCCGGCTGATCGTGGACATGCTCAACGCGGGGGTTACTCCGTTCGTCTGTCAGAAGGGTTCCGTCGGCGCCTGCGGCGACCTTGCCCCCATGTCCCAGATCGCGCTCGTGGTCATGGGCGAGGGCCATGCGTACTTCAAGGGGGAGCTGCTGCCCGGGGCGGAGGCCCTGAGGAGAGCGGGACTCGTTCCCCAGGGGCTGCAGGCCAGGGACGGGCTCGCGATCATCAACGGATCAAACGTACTGAATGCCATGAACGCCATCCATCTCCACGACATGGACAGGTGGCTCAGGCAGGCGGAGATCGCAGCAGCCATGAGCCTCGAGGCCCTCATCGCCAACCTCAAGCCCTACAATGAGAAGCTCCACCAGGCCAGAGGGTTCTCAGGGGCGGTCAGGACCGCCAGGGCGATCATGAAGTGCATTGCGGGCAGCCAGCTCCTCGAGGGCGGGAAGAAGAAGGTACAGGACGCCTATTCGATGAGGAGCACCCCCCAGGTCATCGGGGCCGCGCACGATGCGCTGGCGTATGCCAGAAGCCAGGTGGAGATCGAGCTGAACGGCGTCGGCGACAACCCGCTCTTCTTCCCCGAGGATAACGAGGTCCTGACCGGCGCCAACTTCCAGGGCACTCCCGTCTCGCTGCCGATGGACATGATGAAGACCGCGATCACGATGGTCTCGGTGATGAGCGAGCGCAGGCTGAACCGCATCCTCAACCCCGCCCTGTCCGTGGGGCTGACCCCCTTCCTGGCGGAGAAGCCGGGTCTCTACAGCGGCCACATGCTGAGCCAGTACACTGCAGGGATGCTGATCGTCGAGCAGAGGGCGCTTGCTGCACCATCCTCCTGCGCTTCGATCCCGGCGGCGGCCGACCAGGAGGATTTCGTCAGCATGGGGATGAACACCGCCATCCAGAATCACCAGATCTTCGACAACGCCTGCGGCATCCTGGGGATCGAGTTCATCGCTGCCGCTGACGGGCTGGACCAGCGCGACCACAGGCCCGGCAGGGGAGTGAAGGCCGCGTATGACGTCATACGCAGGCACATAGAACACCTCGGAGAGGACAGACCCCTCTATCCGGACCACACGAAGATGTCCGCCGTCGTCCGGTCCTGCGAGATCCTTGAAGCCGTGGAGTCCGCGGTAGGACCCCTGGGATAGGAAGAGACATGAAAGCCCTGACGACCGCCGCGCTGTTGGCAATGTTCCTGGCCGGAAATGCTCCGGCGGTGCCTGAAGGGCTGCCCATCAGCTACATGGACTCCCGCGGGAGAGAGCCCATGACCACACTCGAACGTCTGCGGGAGGCGACTCCGAGGGGTCCGTACTCGAGGAGGATGGCCGGTATCGATGGTCCGGCTGTCGCCGGCGTGGACGCGCAGCTGGTTGTCCTCCTGGTCGAGGAGTCCATCTCCGCCGATATCTCCGCGGCGCTGGCGACCTACCAGTCCGACCTCGAATCGGAGGGCTTCCAGGTGCAGGTCTGGCTCATTTCCGGAGGAAGCGCGTCGGACATCCGGGCGGATCTGCAGGCCTCCTACTCCGGGCAGGGACTGATCGGAGCCGTCTGCATCGGAGACATCCCCACAGGGTGGATGGACTCCGAGTACGGTGAATACCCCGTGGACCTCTACCTCATGGACATGAACGGCACCTGGCTCGATCCGGATACCGACGGGCTCTTCGAATCCAGAAGCGGCGAGTCCCCGGAGATCTGGGTGGGCAGACTGACGCCCACGCATATCACATACGGAGGCGCGGCCGCCCTTCTCAACGATTACTTCGCAAGGGACCACGCCTATCGGACCGGCATCCTCTCGCTGCCTGACAGGGCGCTGGCGTACGAGGAAGCCTTCACCGGACTCACCGGCTATCTGGACCTCCTCTACGATACCGTCGTCAGGAAATCGGATCCCGTCGGAACCACCGCTGACGACTTCAAACAGGAGCTTCTGGCCGGATATGAATGGATCCACCTGATCTCCCATTCGAGCCCGTGGGGCAGCAGCTTCCACACGGGCGCCCCCCCCGCCGGAGCCGGCACTCTGGACAACTTCGAGGTTCCGCCGCTGGATCCGCACGCCTTCTTCTACGTACTGAACTGCTGCTCCAACGGGCGGTGGACCGAAGTGGACAACCTGGCAAACAGCTACATCTGGTGCAACACCTATGGCCTGGCCGTGCTGGCGCAAGCGAAGGTCGACTACACCAACTATTTCGAGGAGTACTACCAGGCTCTTGCCGGCGGAGCGAACCTCGGAGGGGCATTCAGGATCTGGCTTGCCGGCAATCTCAGCCAGGAGGACGGGGCGGTGCTCCTCGGGGATCCGACGCTCAGACCCAGACAGGGCAATGCAGGCGTGGCCTCCCTGCCCGGGGGAGGCAACCCTTCCCTTGACGGGAGCTGGCTGCCTGTGCCCCTCACGGATGGGCTTCATTCCCAGGGGACGGTCGACACCTACTCCGACCCCGCCTCCGGAAGGGTCTTCGCCGTCTGCGGCACATCGGACCCGGTCAGGGCCAACATCCTGGCTACCTGCACCGATGGCGATACCTGGACGCAGCCGCTGATCGTCTGCCAGCACGAATACTGGGACTGGCACCCGACCGTAGGCGGCGACGGGCAGGGACGAGTCTGGACGGCCTGGCAGAGCATGCAGAACAACCAGGAGGGGTACGATATCTACGTCTCCCAGTGGAGCGGCAGCTCATGGGGCGCCGAAACGATCCTCACATCGGGAGATCCCTACGAGGTGGAACCTGCCATGGACGGAGGGGGAGGCTACGCATGGCTTGTCTGGCAGAAGTGGGAGGAGTCCACGAGCAATATCGAGGGTGCCTTCTGGACCGGTTCCCAGTGGTCTTCGGTGACTTCCGTCTCCACGGAGGAAGGCGCGGAGCTCTACCCGGATGTCGCCCGTGGAGCGGACGGATTCGGGCTTGTCTACCATGCCCGGCGAGCCGGCGTCTGGGCGGTATGCTTCAGAGACGCCCCTGATTCGGGACCCTTCGGCGGTGAAACCGTGATCTCCGCTGCAGGTGAGAGCTCCCGATACGCAAGCATCTGCTCCTCAGGATCCGAATACTGGGTCGTCTGGCAGACCGATGCCGGCGCGATCAAGTCGTCTCATGGCTCCGGTTCGTCATGGAGCACACCTGAAACCCTCTCCGGCGGAGGGACGAGACCCTGCATCACATGGGGTGAAGGACAGGCCGACGCAGTCTGGACCTCCGGGATGGATGCGGTTGAGCACTGCACGAACACCGGGAGCGGCTGGTCTCCTGCGGAAGTCATCATCACGGCGAGCGCTGTGGACGGCGCTGCCCTGGCCAGGACCGCCGGAGGCAAGCTGTGGGCCGTATACGGCCGTCGCGGCGAGGATCTGCAGTGGGATCTCTGGGCTTCCACGCCGGATCCACTGGGTTGGGAGGAAGGGGCTTCGGGCTCTCCTTCCCAGTTGGCCGTCAGCATCATCGGGGCCAACCCCTTCACCGCGGCTGCCAGCCTGGATGTCACGGCTCCCGAGGGCGGTCTGCTCCGGATCTACGACCTTGCCGGGAGGGTCCTGCTGGAGCAGAGGGTCGAATCCGGATCCTTCACCTGGAACTCGGCATCCGGAGCAGTGGCTCAGCCCGGTCTCTATTTCGTCGTCCTGGGGGATGGTACGTCGACCGTGAGCTGCAGACTGGTGAAGCTGCCCTGAGAGGGTTCAGACCCGTCCCAGGATGCCGTCGAGGATAGCGGGCAGCTCGTCGAATCTCTCGATGGTGACGACCTGTCCGGGGTCGGCAAAATCCTCGCGCTCCGCCGCCCACGTTCTGGACCTGGCAATGTGGACCGCCCTCATTCCCACGGTGATCGCCGGGTTGATGTCAGACCTGGGGCTGTCTCCCACGAGAAGTGATCCCGTCGGTGTGGCGCCGAACTCCGCCAGAAGCTCCTGCAGCCTGGCAACCGTTTTCAACGGAACGATACGACAGCCCTCTACCAGCTCTTGAAGTCCGGAGCGGACGAACTTGTCCATCTGATGGATCTGCTCGCCCATGGTGTACACGACAGGGGTAACCGGGTAATTGCGGAGGAGTTTCAAGGTCTCCAGAACCCCGGGCATGAGGATGACAGGATGTCCGAGGAGAGTCCTTTCCAGGTCGTCCATCGCCTGCACAGCCCATGCGGGCGGTTCAACGGTCTCGGACAGCATGATGCCGCGCAGAGTATCGATGTAGGGTCTGGCGCCGTAGCCGGTGACGCTCAGCCGTTCGATGTCCCTGTGGTGGACGATTCTCCTCACCCCATCGCGATCGTGACCGAGCGACTCCATGATGGAGAGGAAATCGTGCTCCGCCCTCTCGAAGTAGTTTCCACTCTCCCAGAGGGTGTCGTCTGCGTCGAGTACGAGAAGCGTGCTTCCGCGGTTCATCTGCCGGTCCTCTCGGATGTGGCAGTTGCACATCTGGAATGGATCCCCGGGGTAATATGGCCGATACTGCAGGAGTCACGCCAGCTCCCTCTGTCACGCTTTCCACGGGGAGTCATGCCGGTTTGAGGGAGGTCTGGCGTACCGTATCCCGGGCTGCGGGGCGCTCGCCGACCGGAAATCGGCAAACTGGAGGTGCATCTCTTAACTCCCCTGGAGTCCCGGCGGGACTGGAGCATCAACGCGCGCTGCCTGGCTGCAGATAGCGCCCTGAAGGCGGTGCTCTTCAGGGGAAGGCTGGCTCCGAAGCCGCGCTTCCTTGAGTTAACTCTTTCATCCTTTGCGATCCGGAGTGGCATCAGAGCTGGAAAAGTGCCTGCAGAAGAGTTCTACGATCTTTCCTGACACATGCGTGCTGCGTGGAGAGGTTAACTCGACCATCGAATCACTCCATTTGTACAGGATATGTGTACTGAGAACCTGTCTGTGAACTGAAGGCAGTAAACCCTGGAAGGAGTTAATGCCGCATGACCGTTGCCGTTCTTCATCCAGGGCTGGCTTCAGCCCAGCGCGGAACCACTGACTTGCTTCCTGAAAGCCCTCCGGGCGCGATCCGTCAGGAGGATCAGTACGGATCAACTGGAGTTTACGCAGCACATAAGCGTTGCGTAAACCATGTCCGGGATGATGTCGGAAGTTTTCCCGCTGAGAACGTTATGTCTTACCGAGATCGGAGATTGCAGGATGACGAATTGGTTGTTAGCTTTGCACGTCTGGTTCAGTCACCGGGCACGATGGATGGGTGCGGCAATTTCGACAAGGAGGGTGGATATGTGACTGAAGGCGCGTCGTGATGCAGGTTGTAGTCACAGTGATCAAACATAGGAGACCAAAGTGAAACTGAAATCCTTCTCTTTCCTTTCCGCATTTCTCATGCTTCCGCTTCTCATCATCACCGCTTCCTGTGGCCAGCAGGCCGAGCAGGCGGTTCCTGCTGATCTTGCCGCGGACACGGTTGCCGTCGCAGTGGTCGAGACTCCCGATCTGACGGTGGAAGCTCCCCTGATCAGGGTCGGATACGTGAAGCAGGACCATCATGCAGCCCTGTTCGTTGCCGCCCTCAGGGGCGAAGCTATGAGCGCGGAGTACCCTGTTTACCTGGCACCGCTCGGTGAGGAGTACTACGCGCTGGTCGAGAACGGCGTGAAGGTCGCAGAGATCCAGCTTATACAGTCGGAAGGTGCCATAAACGTTCCTAATAACATGGTTGCCGGGCTCTTCGATGTAGGACTGGGAGGCGTCGCCGCGTTCATGTCCAGCGCGGACCAGGGATCCGGGATCCGGATGATCAGCGCCCTCCATAACAGGGGCGATATGCTCGTCGTTGCAGCGGGGAATGAGACCGTGCAGGACTGGGATACCTTCCTGGCGTGGGTGAACTCTTCCGAGGAACCCGTTACCGTTGGATTCAAGGGTCCCCAGTCCGTCGCGCTGATCATCTTCGAATCAGCGTTGACCGAGGCCGGAGTTGCATGGTCGATGCAGTCCAGTCCAGTTGAGGGCTCACGGATCCTCCTCTACAACGCGCAGAGCGAGGCCAACCTCAACCCCGCCATCGAAAATGGAACCATCGACGCGTATGTGTCGAACAACCCCGCCTGTGCGATGGCTGAGCACAACGGGATCGGGAGGTGCGTTGCCGAGCTTTCCGACCTTCCCCCCGGCGAATTCGCCAACCATCCGTGCTGCGTGGTCGCCGCGACGGAGACCGCCATCGCCACAAATCCCACCGAGATCGCATCCCTCCTGAGGCTTCTGGATGCTGCAACGGATTACATCGAGAAGAACCCGGAGGATGCCGCTGCCGCTTCCGCCGAGATGCTCGGCACGCCTGTAGAGGTCGAGCTGGTCTCGATGGCCACGAGTGGCTACGACATGCATGTGACGGAAGCATGGAAGACCGACATGAAAGTCGTTCTCGATTACATGAGGAGTCTGAACGCATTCACCGGTCCGCTCGCGACGGATGATCCCGCGGCAAACGCCCCGCTCCTGTATGATTTCTCGCTGCTCGAGGCCAGGCGTTAAGGGAGAATGGAGCAGGAGCCCAGTGGGGCTCATGCATTCAATGAGGAGGTGGAGCGGCTTCCTGCCGGGTCTTGCCATTCCGCTGCTCCTCCTCCTCTGGTGGATGATCGCCGCGGGGGGCGGTGAAAGCTCCATACTGCCGCCTCCGGGCGAAGTCGCCGGTGTTCTCGCCCACCCATTCACCGATCTGATGTCCGCCGGATCACTTGCGTGGAACACCGCCGTCAGTCTGGTCCGGATCTGCCTGGGGTTCCTTCTCGCCGTGGCGTTCGGCATTCCCGCCGGGCTGCTGATGGGAGCTTCCAGGCCTGTCAGGAAGCTGCTCACGCTGACGGTGGAGATGGCCAGACCACTGTCAGCGATCGCACTCATCCCCCTCTCGATCATCCTCTTCCGGTCGAGGACCCTTTCCCAGATACTTGGCATGGGGCATCTCAGGTACCAGCGGCACATGCTGAACGAGATCCAGCTGGGCATGGTCTTCATCCTCTTCTGGGGAGGCGTCTTCCCGATTATCCTGGACACGATGCAGGGAGTGAGGAGCGTACGCAGGCTCCACATCGAAGCTGCAACGGTCCTGGGCGCCCGCAGGTCTTTCATATTCAGGCACGTTCTTCTGCCATCGGCCCTGCCCGACATATTCCACGGCCTCAGGATGAGCATAGGCAGGTGCTGGATGGTGATCGTCGCCGCTGAGATGCTCCCTGGAACCAACTCCGGCATCGGTTACATGATCAGCTATTCCTACCAGCTCTCCAGGTACGAGGTGATGCTTGCCTGCCTGGTGATCGTGGGAGTAATCGGCGCGGTGTTCTCGAAGGGTCTCGAGGTTCTCGGGGAGCGATCGCTCGTGCTCAGGAGCAGGGAGCGATGATCCCCGCTGAAACCGCCATCCTCATCGACAGCCTCTCCAGAGTGTACGAGGAGCCTTCCGGGTGCATACACGCCCTCGGACCCGTGAGCCTCGATATCCCGCGAGAGAGCTTCGTCTGCGTACTGGGACCCACCGGCTGCGGCAAGACGA
>Ga0209450_10001735_pt1 | contig 10937 bp, 8 predicted proteins | sample FrelakmetLWP11LW_FD_187149 | JGI IMG/M metagenome (GOLD analysis project Ga0209450, IMG submission 187149) | Freshwater lake sediment microbial communities from the University of Notre Dame, USA, for methane emissions studies - LWP11 LW (SPAdes)... | ecosystem: Environmental > Aquatic >... | reverse complement strand
GGTTCTACGAGCTCGCGGACAGGGCCCCCTCCTTCCCCAAGTCTTCCCAGCCCGCGGGAGCGGTCTTCCTCCGGACCTATCGCTTCCTGGCGGAACACTACGATTCGATCATCGCCGTTCACCTGGCGGGCAAGCTGTCCGGCACCTTCGAGGCCAGCCGGCACGCCGCAGAACAGGTGAGCGCGGAGACGGGCAAACGGATCGACGTGGTGGATTCCCGCCATCTTTCCGGCTCCTTGGGGCTGGTCGTTCTCCGGACCGCCCGGGCGGTCGCGGAGGGCAGGCCCCAGGATAAGATCCTGGCGGAGCTCCCTTCCTGGTCCGACAAGGCGGACATCCTTGTTTCCGTGCGGACCCTGCGCTACATGGTGCGCGGCGGCCGGGTGAGCCCGCTACAGGGGCTCGCGGCGAAGGTGCTCAACCTCAAGCCCATCGTTTCCCTTGAGAAAGACGGATCCTCCAAGCTGTACGGCAAGGCCTTCAGCGTGGAAGCCAACTTGAAGAAAATCCTGGAGATGACGACGGCCAAGCACCGGGAAAAAAAGCTCAGGAATTACGCCGTGGTGCATGCCCACGATCTTGAGGGCGCCGGGATTCTGGCGCGCCGCCTGGAATCCGCCCTGGGGTTCCCTCCGGAGTACATCATGGAGATCTCCTCCGTCATCGCCCTGAACGCGGGGCGAGGCGCCCTGGCCGTGGTGTCCATGGCCGAGTAGCGCTAGTCCTCTTCCCTGAGGTCTTCCGCGTTCTTGGCCGCGAGGATCCGCGCCACCCGCTCGGGCTGTTTCAGGGCCTGGGCGATCAGGGAGAGGGTGCGAAGGTGGTCCTCGGGAGATTGTGAGCTCGGCGCGCAGAGCAGGACCACGATGCGGATGGGTTCCTCCAGGGCCAGCAGCCGGAGACCCGAGGGCTTGGCGCCGATCAGTACCCGGGGTTCCAGGATGTTGTCCACATGGGCGTGGAGCAGCAGCACCCCGGGAGCCAGTTCGATGGGCTGTTTCTGGGCGATGTCCGCGTAGATGCCCGTCAAGCGGTTCACGGCCCTCCGATCGCCGGGGAACCCTCGTTCCAGGAGAATACGGATGACGTCCACCACCGCGGCCGCGGGCAGGTCCGGGATGACCCGCCCGGTGTTCGCCAGGGATCGATAGAACAGGTCCGGGGGCTCGGCCTTCGGAGCTTCGGTCGTTTCCGACGCCGGGACTTCCTCCGGCCCCCGCGGCATGCCGGGGAAAGCCGCAGGGCTCGCGGCTTCCGCGGCGGACTCCGCCGGGGTCGTCGAGTAGGCTTGCGGCGGACCCTCGTCGGGCAGATAGAAAACCAGCAGGGTGGAATCCGGGAAGGCCTCGGCGGCCTCCCGGGGCAGGTGCTCCAGGGACGGGTGCCAGGCCAAACGGCCCGGTCGGGGGCAGAGGAACAGGAAGGCGGCTCCCGCGGGCTGCTTTTCGATCGCCCGGGGGAATTCTTTCCAGGATTCCAGTTCCAGGATATGGGGCGCGGAGCCCCGCACCCGCTTCAGGGAATCCCGAACTCCTACGGAGTCCGAGGCCAGGGATATCACCGTCAGCTTGGCGGGTACACCCCCCAGGACGCGTCGCATCAGGGCGTAGGCCCGGGCAGCGCCCGGGTTTCGCTCCACAAAGGGGGGAATGACCAGGACCAGGGCGGGAGATTCGGGCAGGGGCCTGCGCAGGCGGGCCACGACGGTGAGCTGCCGGCCGCCCGCCACGACCTGGTCGATCACGTCCCCGAAGATGGCGCCGGAGGGACGGGGCGGACGGTTCCAACCCACGAGCAAGGTGGTGGCCTCCTGGTCCCCGGCGGCCTGCAGGATCCCCTCCGCTGCGTTCAGGCTGACCAGGGTGGAAGGTTTGACCGGTATTCCCTCGGACACTCCCTGGGCGATGGCCTGGGCCAGGACGGTCTCGGCCTGCTCCATTTCCCGGTCCGCGTTGGGTGAATCCTGGACCACGCAGACCGGAAGAAGCGGCTCCGTGGAAGCGGGATCCCGCATAAGGAACGCGAAGTCCGCAAGGGGACGCAGGGTCGCGGGATTCGAGACGGCTATCAGGATACGCTCCCCCGTCGGCCCGGCCTTGTCCGGACCGCGGATGCTCTCCACCGCGAGCCCCGCCGCCGCGCGCCGGGTGACGAAGGGTCCCAGGGCGCAGGTCACGATGAACATCACCACGGTCCCGACCAGGACGGAGTCCCCGAGAAGCCCCAGGCGATAGCCGACCAGAGCCGCGGCCAGGGTGGATGCCGTCTGGTTAACCGACAGTCCGAAGGAGATGTGCACCTCCGCCAGGGAAAACCCGAAGAACGGCTTGAGGAACAGGGAGGAGGCGTACTTCGAGACCAGAATCACCCCCAGCATGACCGCCGCCAGGGCGGCCAGACGGAAATCGGTGAACAAGGCCGAACCGTCGGACAGCATCCCGATGTAGAAGATGCACAGCGGGATGAACAGGGCTTCCCCGGCGAATTTCAGGAGGGACATCAGTCCGCTGCGCTCGGGGATGTGCCGATTGAGCAGGACGCCCGCGGCAAAGGCCCCCACGGCGGGTTCTATCCCCGCGAGACCCGCGGCGGCGGAGCAGAAGAGGGCCACGGTCAGGGCGAACAGGAACTCGGAGGATCCTCCGGACTTGATACGCCGGAAGAACCGGCTGATGACAGGCGGCAGGAGCAGGGCCACTCCGACGGTCCAGGCCGTGAGGATTCCCATGGTCTTGAGCCAGAACTCCCAGCCCGGCCCGGAACCCGCCGTCGTTAAGGCCAGGGTCAGCATCGCCAGGGTATCCGTGATCGCCGTCGCCCCGATGGACGCGTACACCGCTCGGCTGCCCGACAGCCCCATGGCCTGCACGATCGGGTAGGGGAGCATGGTGTGGGAGGCGAACAGGCTGCCGAACAGGATCGCGGGCACTACGGGCAGGCCGAAGGCAAGGACTCCGGCCGCGTACCCCAGCCCCAGGGGGATCAGGAAGGTCAGCCCTCCGAAAACGACGGCGTCGCCGCTTTTCCTCCGGAGCCGGCGGAGATCGATCTCCAGACCCGCGGTGAAGAAGATGTACAGAAGCCCAAAACTCCCCGCCGTTTCCAGGAAGGTCCCCCTCTCAAGGATCCCGAGGCCGTGGGGACCCAGCAACATGCCGGCCAGGACGGTGCCGACCAGCCCGGGCAGACGGGCCAGCTCCGCCAGAATGGGCGAGGCGAAGAGCGCCGCAAAGAGCACGAAAAATATACCGACCGGGTCGGCGAGGGGGAGGCTCAAGTCCATATATAGATGCTAACGCGAGATAGCGGGGAGCGCAAGGGGAATCAGGATCCAGGACTCAGGAACCAGGAACCAGTGACCAACCAGGGAGCGGTGGATACGCCAGAGTATGTGCCATCGACCTGGAACCTGAGTACTGTCGCCTGGTTCCTGACCCCTGTCGCCTGTCGCCTGTTACCTGTCTTCCCCTATTATCACCACCTCCGTCTCCAGTCCGAACCCGAAGCGCTCGAGGGCTTCGCGCCGGGCCAGATCGATCAGGGCCCGCATGTCCGCCGCCGTGGCGGCGCCGGGATTCACGAAGATGTTGGCGTGCTTTTCCGAAACCGCGGCCGTACCGAGCCTACGCCCCCGGAACCCGAGCTCGTCCAGGATTTTCCCGGTGGGTCGGCCGAAGCGGCGGTCGTTCTTGAAGATGCTGCCGGCGCAGGGGAACTCGAAGTGCCCCTTGGAAGCTCGATCCGCCTCCAGTTCCCGCATGCGGGAACGTATCGCGATGGGGTCACCGGGAAGCAGGCGGAACTCCGCGCCCAAGACCACGGCGCCGGCAAGCCGGCCGCCGGGCATGAAGGGGGTCCGCTTGTAGGCCCACTCGCCCTTGTCCGGGACAAGGGATCCGAACCCTCCTTCCGGGTCCAGGTAATCCACCCGGGTCATCACGTCCGCGAAGTCCCGCTCGTAGCACCGGGCGTTCATGTAGGCCGCGCCGCCCGCGGATCCCGGGAGTCCCGCCGCGAACTCCAGTCCGGAAAGCCCCGCCTTCGCCGCGGCTCCCACGAGGTCGACCACCGGGACGCCGGCTCCCGCCTCGATCCCCGTGTCGGTCAACCGCAGTCCGGCCAGGCCCCTCGTGGACACCACGAGGCCCCGGATCCCGCCGTCCCCGACCAGGAGGTTGGCCCCGCCTCCAAGCAGGAAGAGGGGCAGGCTCTCGGACCGGGCCGCGGCCAGAAGGGCGGCCAGGGATTCCCGGGTGCGGGGCTCCGCCAGGGCGTCCGCGGGACCCCCGATCCGGAAGGTCGTGCGCTCCGCGAGGGGCTCGTCGTAGAACACCGGGCCTTCGAACTTGATTTTTTCCAGGAATTCCCGTACCGTAGGCATGTTCCGCATTCTACAGGAAATCGTTCGCGCCCCGCAACGAGGACGGTTGCCGCCCCCGGCGCCGCGAGGAGGCTCTCCCGTGCACCCGATCCGGCTCTTCAACACCCTCGGAAGGGAACTCCAGGAGTTCCAGCCTCTCCTTCCCGGGAAGGTCGGATTCTACGGCTGCGGCCCCACGGTCTACAACTTCGCCCATATCGGCAACCTCCGGATGTACGTCTTCGAGGATACCCTCTCCCGGGCTCTCCGGTACCTCGGGTACGAGGTGAAGCACGTGATGAACATCACCGACGTCGGGCACCTCACCGGGGACGACGACACGGGGGAGGACCGAATGGTTAAAACTGCGGCACAGCGCGGCAAGTCGGTCCTGGAGATCGCCGCCTATTACACCCAAGTCTTCATGGACGACTGCGCGCGGCTCAAGATCCTCCGGCCGACGGTGGTCTGCGCCGCCACCGACCATGTCACCGATATGATCGAGCTCATCCGAAGAATCGAGGCCAACGGCTTTACCTATTTCGCCGGGGGCAACCTATACTTCGACGTGTCCAAGTTCCCCGGCTACGGCGCTCTCGCCCTACTCAACCTGGAGGAGCTGCAGGCCGGGGCCCGTATCGAGGTGGACCCCAACAAGCGCAATCCCTACGACTTCGTCCTCTGGTTCACCAAGGGCAAGTTCGAGAACCAGGCCCTGGTCTGGGACAGCCCCTGGGGCACAGGGTACCCGGGTTGGCATATCGAGTGCTCCGCCATGAGCATGAAGTACCTGGGGGAGAGCATCGACATCCACGCGGGCGGAATCGACCACATCCCCATTCATCACACAAACGAGATCGCCCAGTCCGAGTCCGCCACCGGAAAGCCCTGGGTCAAGTACTGGCTCCACGGGGAGTTTCTGGTGATGGACAAAGGAAAGATGTCCAAGTCCGCGGGCGGCTTCCTCACCCTCCAGTCCCTGGTGGACGCCGGGTACGAGCCCCTGGATTACCGCTACTTCTGCCTGGGGGCCCACTACCGATCCCAGCTCCAGTTCTCCTTCGAGGCCCTGGACTCCGCCCGGGCGTCCCGCCGCTCCCTGGTGGAGCGCCTGCGTTCGCTCCGGGCCAGGGCGGAGCCCGCAGCCGCCCCGCCGACCGCGGGCAAGGCCCGGGTCTGGTTGGAGGCCTTTGCGGATCACCTGGCGGAGGACTTGGCCATGCCTCGTGCCCTGGCCGATTTGTGGGGGCTCCTGCGGGATCCCGAAGTTACCCCCGCGGAAGCCCTGGCCGGGGCCTTCGACATGGACCGGGTACTCGGCCTGGGCCTCCGGGAGGCCGCCGAAGCCGTTCTCGAGGTAAAGACCGCCGATCCCGAGCTGATTGCGCAGATCGAGCGCCTGGTCGCGGAACGATCCGCAGCCAAAAAGGCCAAGGACTGGGTCCGGGCGGACGCGATCCGGGACGAACTGGCGGCGAAGGGCGTCCTTCTGACGGACGGTCCCGCCGGCACCATCTGGAAACTCTCGTGAAGGCCCTGTAACGATCGTGAGCGGGGCTTTGTTTAACAGTGAGGAAGGCTTCGGACCGGAGCGCGTCCGCGCGCTCTACGACGCGGTGTTCACCCTGCTCTACCGGATTGCCTTTAGGATCACCGGTTCAGAGGAGGCTGCTCAGGACGTCGTGCACGATTCTTTCGAGCGGCTCCTGGAAAAGCGAATACCCTTTCCGACCCAGGACGATGCCAAGTATTGGCTCATCCGGGTAGTTAAGAACAACGCGCTGAACTGGGCCAAGCGGAAGGGACGGGAAGCACGGGCGTACCAGAGGTACTTCCGGGAATCGGAGGATGAATCCTCGTCCGCCGAGGACGAGACCCTGCGGCGGTTCAGCGCGGAAGAAGTTAAGGAAAACCTTGAAAAATTGCCGGAGAATCTCCGAATGGTGCTCATCTTCAAGGAATATGGTCTTTTGAACTACAAAGAGATAGGCCGAATATTGGGGATCAGCGAGGGGAACGTGAAGGTCCGGGTATTCCGGGCCCGGGAAGCGCTCCTCTCCCTGTTCCGGGAGGGAAACCGGGATGTGTCCTGACCGCCAGATTCTTTCCGCTCTCGTGGACGGCGAGGTTCCGTCCCCCTGGAACGAGAAGATCCTGAAGCACCTGGAAACGTGTGAAGGGTGTTCCCGGGTAGTCCGGGAGTACCGCTGGGCCTCGGAAAGGTTCGCAGGCTCGCCCGGCCCGGAACCGGGGGCCGCCCACGACGCGGTGTGGGCCCGCCTTGCCGAGACTTCCCGCAGCCGTCGACCGGAACCGCTTTGGAAGACCCGTTTCGCCGTGCCCCTTCCCGTGGCAGCCGCCGCCCTGTTCGCGGTCGCCGTTCTCTCCACCCTGGTCGTCACCTCCCGGCGGGAGAACAATGCCCTGCGCATGGCGGTCTTCGCGGCCACCGAACTGACCCGGCCGGTCAACCAGGCCTCCGCCATGGAATCCGTCCTTCAGTTCCTGGAAACCCAGGATTCCCGCATCACCGTCACGGTTCATCTGCCGCCCGGAGCGGGGCTGGAGTCCTACGGAAAGCCAGTCTTCATGAAGGTCCCGGACCTCGCTCCCATGATCCAAGAGGGCGGAAAATGACCGTTCCCCGGCCGGCCCGGAGCGCCTTTCCGGGTATGGCGATGCTGGCCTTGAGCATGGTCGTCTCCTCCGCGGTCGCTCAAGGAGCGCCACCCATTCCGGAAGCTTTCCAGGACAAGGCCCTGACCGTCACGGTGCATACCCAGGTACCCGAAAGCCCGACCGCTCCGGCTTGGGAAGCCAAGGAGGTCAAGTCGACCCTCCCGGGTTCCGCGGTCGCCGTCAAGCTGGTCGGGGAGTCCCTGGTAGTCATGATCCAAGTCACGCCGTACCAGGGGCCGGAAGGCCTCATGCTCGTGACCCAGGCCCAGGTCTGGATCAAGGACAAGGATACCATCCAGTACCACACGGCCCTGAACACCCTTAAGGTGGACTTCGGTGAGCCTGTGGTCTTCTATCCCCTCGGGGAAGGGAAGGGGAAGGCACCGCTCCGGGTGATCATCATCATCCAACCCTTCCAGAAATCCGCTCCTCCGGCGGGTCCGGTATCCGATCCTCCCAAGACTCCATGAACAAGCCCTCTCCGGCCCGCCTCGAACGTAGACGAGGCGTGCGCCTCGCTACCTTCGCCCTTGCGGCCCTGGCGGCTGTATCCGTCGGAGTCGCCCTGAATCTCTGGCTCCGGGAGCGGTCCCGGCCCGTGATCGTCGCCCTGGATCCTTCGATCGGGGAGCCCGGGGGCGTCATGCGGGTGGTCGGGCGCAACTTCGGTCCCGAGAGGGGAGAAAATCGGGTCGAAATCGCGGGTATATCGCCTACGGCCTCCTCGTACCTTTCCTGGAGCGACGGGCTCGTCGAACTCCGGGTGCCCGTGACCGTCAACTCGGGTCTGGTCTACGTTCAGACGAAGAACGGCCGCAGCCGCCCCCGGCTGTTCATGAACCGCGACCGGCTTCCTCTCCGGCCCCTGGGCCTTCTGGCCTCGAATTCCGGGCCCGCCGTCGAAGCCCTCTCGTCGGCCCAGGGAATCGTGGGGTCCTTGCTGACGATCACGGGGCTCAACTTCGGGGCAAACCGTGGGGAGGGCCGGGTTGAGTTTGCCTGGACCGGCGATTCCGGGTTCTCGAACCCGGGCCCGGAGGAGGTCTCGGCTTTCTCGAGGGCGGAGGAGCTATCCCTGGCCTACGAATCCTGGACGGACAAGGAGATACGAGTCCGGGTTCCGGACGGAGCGGCTACGGGAGGGGTCCGGGTCGTCACGGAAAAAGGAGCCAGTGACGCGATCTTCTTTCGTGTGGACGGAGGGCCGGGTTCCAAGGTCTTCCACGACAGGAAGACGTACGCCGTCTCGTACTTCGTCAGCCTGACCAAGGTCAAGGCGAGCGGTGAGAACGAGCTCTACCTCTGGATACCCCGGCCCGCCGAGTCCGCCAGCCAGCGGGGCGTCCGGGTGCTTTCCCAGTCCCAGGTCCCGATGGTGGCGGATTACCGCGGCGTAGCCATTTATCGCCTCCGGGACCTCCGATCGGACGCTCCTGTAACCGTCTCCCAGAGCTACATTGCCCAGGTCTATGCGGTCAGCACGGATATACGCGCGGACTCGGTCCGAACGCCGCCGGAGCCCGCCCCGGCCCTCTATGCCCGGTATACCGTTCCGGATGGCCGGGTTCCCTCCGGGGACCCCGCCCTGGTTGCGGCGGTAAAAAAAGCGATCGGAAGGGAGAGAAATCCCCACAGGATCGCGGAAACCTTGTATTCTATGCTTCTCCGGGAAGTGGCCTACACGGCGGCTCATGTCCACGAATCCCCCCTGGAAGCGTGGAAGGATAAGACCGCGGATTCCTACTCCATGGCCTTGCTGTACTGTGCCCTGCTCCGGGCAGCCGGGGTGCCGGCCCTCCCGGTTTCCGGGTTCCTCATCGGGAACAACCGTAGCGCCGTCCGCCACTTCTGGACAGAGTACTACCTGTACGGTCTGGGTTGGGTGCCCGTGGATCCGGTGCTGGGATCCGGGGCGGATATTCCGGGATTCGAGGTTCCCATAGAGGACCGGACCCGGTACTTCGGGAATCTGGACAACCGGAGGCTGGCGATCTCCCGGGGGGTCGTCGAGCTGGCGCCTATGACCCCCGGCGGGCGCACCGCGGTCAAGGAACGGCAGTTTGCCTTGCAGGACCTGTACGAGGAGGCGTCCGGGAAGCTGGAAGCCTACAGCTCGTTCTGGAGCGATTTGGAAGTCACGGGGGTGTACTGACCGCGGCGCGGGCCCGATCGAGCAGTCCCGAAAAAAGGAGCGCACATGTCCCACATCGAATCCTACGATCCCGAACTCTGGAAGGCCATGAGCCTGGAGCGGAAGCGTCAGCGGGAAAAGTTGGAGCTCATAGCCAGCGAGAACTATGCCAGCCCGGCGGTCCTGGAGGCCGTGGGCTCGGTGCTGACCAACAAGTATGCCGAAGGCTACCCCGGGAAGCGCTACTACGGCGGCTGCGAGTTCGTGGACATGGCCGAGGACCTCGCCCGGAACCGGGCCAAGGTCCTGTTCGGGGCCGATCACGCCAACGTCCAGCCCCATTCCGGCAGCCAGGCCAACATGGGGGTCCTTTACGCCGCCCTCAACCACGGGGACCTCATCCTGGGCATGGACCTGGCCCATGGCGGGCACCTCACCCACGGCGCTCCGGTTTCTTTCTCCGGACGGCAGTACAAGGTCGTACGGTACGGGGTTAATCCGGACACGGAGACCATCGACTACGACGAGCTGGCCCGGATCGCCCGGGAGTCCAAGCCCCGGCTGATCATCGCCGGCGCCTCCGCCTATTCCCGGGTCCTGGACTTCCAGAAATTCCGGGCCGTCGCGGATGAGGTCGGCGCCTTCCTCATGGTCGACATGGCCCACATCGCGGGGCTCGTGGCGGCGGGATTCCATCCCTCTCCCGTGGCCCTGGCGGACTTCACCACCACCACCACCCACAAGACCCTCCGGGGTCCCCGGGGAGGCATGATCCTGATCGGGAAGGACCGGGAGAACACCATCGGCGCCGTAGCGCCCAAGAGCGGACGGCCCAAACAGTGGTCCGAAGTCCTGGACGGGATGGTCATGCCCGGGATCCAGGGCGGTCCCCTCATGCACGTGATCGCCGGCAAGGCCGTAGCCTTCAAGGAAGCCCTGGAGCCCTCCTTCAAGGATTACATCCGCCAGGTGGTGGCCAACGCCAAGGTCCTGGCGGCTTCCCTGGCGGAGAGCGGGGCCCGGATCGTGTCCGGAGGCACGGACAACCATCTCATGCTGGTGGATCTCTCCCCCTTGGGCATCACGGGCAAGGAGGCGGAAACCTGGCTGGACGCCGCAAACATCACGGTCAACAAGAACGGCATCCCCTTCGACCAAAAAAGCCCCTTCGTCACCTCGGGCATCCGGGTGGGAAGTCCCGCGGTCACCACCCGGGGAATGAAGGAACCCGAGATGCGCCAGATCGCGCTCTTCATCGTGGAGGTCTTAAAGTGCAAGGGAGACGAGAAAGTGCTTAAAGCCGTGGCGGAGAAAGTCCTGGGGCTGACGAAGCGCTTCCCGGCCCCCGCGGAGGCCTGACCCGAAAGCGGGGAGCGGACGTTTTCTGGACCTTACCACGGGGGACACGGAGGGCACGGAGAAAGAGACCCTGGAACCATAGACCCAACAGGATGTACAGGATGGATCAAGATTTACAAGATTAGAGCGGAATGATCGAACCATCTTTATTTTCATTATCTTGTTCATCTTCTTTAATCTTGTCCATCTTGTTGGTACGATGGTTCCTGTCTTCCCTCCTCTCCGTGAGCTCCGTGATCTCCGTGGTTGATTCCTGAGGACTCTTTCGGCGGGCGGGCGCAATTGACAGGTCTTTCAGGGGTATCTATACTTGAGCCCAGACAGCTCGGTTATACGGAAGGCGGGATGGACAATCCTCTCCAACTGACATTCGTAAGCTTTAAAAAAGACTCATACATCGTAGTGGAG
>Ga0209450_10001734_pt1 | contig 10939 bp, 10 predicted proteins | sample FrelakmetLWP11LW_FD_187149 | JGI IMG/M metagenome (GOLD analysis project Ga0209450, IMG submission 187149) | Freshwater lake sediment microbial communities from the University of Notre Dame, USA, for methane emissions studies - LWP11 LW (SPAdes)... | ecosystem: Environmental > Aquatic >... | reverse complement strand
ATGCTGCAAAATGAAACAAAAAACGCATACACTATCAGTAAAGGCGGTATTAAAAAAATGATATTGCAGATACCCTACAGTTTGAAAGGTGAATATTCAGGGTTTGCAGAGTTTTCATTCGAAATTTCCTATAATTTGAATCACTTCAGCAGGGATTAAGATTAAGGGAAATTGTTTTCAAAAAGGCACCATTCACCTGAATTATTAACCAACCTGAAGTTCTTTAATTCGCGCGGTGAATAACTCCTGACTAGCAAATAATTCATTTTTTTGTAATAATCACCATAATCTATTTGAAAATCATTCCATTCTATATACACCTGCAATTCATCTTTAGAAATATCCCTTTTAATCAAACCGAACCTGTAATCAACGATGCCCACTGTTATGCCATTTTTCCAAACTGTATAGTACATCGGAAAATGCGTAAACACTTTCCTTCCCCTGAATTCATTGTCGAATATTATTCCGGCAAGGGTTTTTCCGGATTTCGCAGGCAGCATGTCTGCGTTAAACCCGGATGTATTTGATTTGAAATCCAGCATATAATCATTAATAACCGCAGAATGAATCAAACAAGAGACAACAATTAAAATTTGTATCAGATTATCCCGCTGATATCGGACCGATGCTGAAATAATAACAATCATCAGGATAAATACAATCACAGAATATCTTTCATAAATGACATTCTGTCCGTTAATATTGTCAGGCAGCAGAATATAACATGCTGCGGAAACACCTATAAGAACAAAGAAATACCTGAATCCGGTGTTTATATCCTTTTTGTTTAGCTTAAAAACAGCGTATATGAATAATACCGATATGTTCAGAGTAAAAAATAAAGCATAAATAATACCTTTTAATTTTTCGAAAAGGAAAAAATTATCCAGTATGAAAAAAATCTGTATTCTTTTTAGAATCGAACTAATGAAATAACTGCAATAATAGTCAAAAAGGTATGGTAAAGTCGAATAAGAGCCTGAATCGAGACTGTAAGAATGATACATTAACAACAGCACCGGAACTGATAGCATCATACCCGTAATTAATTTTCTGGGACAAAATACAAGACTTAGTACAAAAAACATAAGGAATGCAAACAAAACGGATTGAAAATGCAGGAAGAACAGCAACAGCCAGAAGATAAAGATAATAAACAGGTACTTATGTTTATTACTTATTAAATATTCATAATAAAATCCAAAAATCAGAAACAATACAGGTACTGACATGGTGTATCCTGTAAATCCCCAGTGTACATTGTGATTTACGAGGAACAGAACGGACAACAACGAATAAAAGATATTCCCTTTTAGCTTACGTATTAAAATTATAACGGATAACGGTAATAGAGGAATGTACAGTATATAATATATTTTATTTGCGGTTTCAACATCTCCAAATATTCCGGATGAGCAGAAATATGTATGTAATGTATTTGATTTAAGATATGACGGTATCGAGTAATATTTCTGATAAAGGAAATCAGAATTTGCAAATTCTTTTACAATCCGGGATTCTGCAAGCCGGAAAGGAAGGTCAATAAAAGGCAAAACAGGCGTGTTAATTACCCAGAATATATTAATTGCAATAACAACTGCAAGTATATTATACATTAACCGGGTTTTCAATTCAGCTTATTATAATTGAATCGTATGTAAATTAAAAAAATATAAGAAATGTCACAGACGAAATCCGCGATATAATCGTGACATTTGTATAATTAATTCTGGTACTCTTCCACCGGCGGACAACTGCAAACCAGATTCCTATCCCCGTATGCGTCGTTAATTCTGCCTACAGAAACCCAGAACTTATTGCGCCTGAGAGACTCAACCGGAAATACTGCGCGTTCTCTTGAGTAAGGATGCGTCCATTCATTCCGTGTGACATCTTCTGCCGTATGCGGCGAATTATGAAGAAGATTATCAGAATCGCTCATAGTTCCGTTCTCTATTTCAGCAATTTCCTCCCGTATCTTAATCATTGCTTCGCAAAATCTATCAAGTTCTTCTTTTGATTCACTCTCTGTAGGTTCAAACATAAGGGTTCCGGCAACAGGGAACGAAACTGTCGGAGCATGGAATCCGTAGTCCATAAGACGTTTTGCTATATCCACTACTTCAACTTTTGCCGTATGCTTGAATTCCCTTGTATCGAAGATTAATTCATGTGCAACTCTGCCTTTTGAACCTGTATAAAGCACCTCATAATATCCTTTAAGCTTGTCTTTGACATAGTTTGCATTTAGAATTGCATATTTCGTCGCTTCCGTAAGTCCTTCACCTGCCATCATTTTTATGTAAGCATAAGGAATTACCAGAATCAGGGCACTACCGTATGGAGCTGACGATACAGCAGATATTGATTTACCGCTTCCGATTTTTACAAGCGGATGTGAAGGCAGGAAATCAACCAGGTGTTTTGCAACTGCAATAGGACCTACACCCGGACCACCTCCGCCATGGGGAATACAGAATGTTTTATGGAGGTTTAGATGACAAACATCCGCGCCTATTTTACCAGGACTTGTCAGACCGACCTGTGCGTTCATATTTGCTCCATCCATGTATACCTGTCCTCCGAATTTGTGTATAACTTCGCATAATTCAACTATTGATTCTTCGAAGACTCCGTGTGTTGACGGATAAGTGACCATAATTGCCGCAAGCATCTCTTTGTATTCCTCCGCTTTCTTCTTAAGGTCTGACATGTCAATATTGCCGTGATCGTCACATGCTACTACTATGACTTTCATTCCCGCCATTACTGCGCTTGCAGGATTGGTTCCATGAGCTGAAGATGGGATTAAAACTGTATTTCTTTTAGAATCTCCTCTGCTGATGTGATATTCCCTGATTACCATCAATCCTGTATATTCTCCCTGAGCACCAGAGTTTGGCTGGAATGATATTCCGGCAAAACCTGTAATTTCACATAAATCCTTTCCAAGTTCATCAATCAGCTGAGTGTATCCCTGTACCTGATTTAAAGGCGCAAACGGATGAATATCCGTGAATTCAGGAAATGAAACTCCGAGCATTTCAGTTACGGCATTCAGCTTCATAGTGCATGAACCTAGCGGGATTATAGAACCTGTAAGGGACAAATCCCTGTTCTCGAGTGATTTTATATACCTTGTCATTTCCATTTCAGAATGGTATCTGTTGAACACCGGATGTTTCAGATACTCATCCGTTCTTTTCAGGTTTTCCGGTATAAATGACGTGTTGTTTTTAACTGTTGTTATTTCTTTAATGTTGTCAGTAAACAATGATACAATTTCCTTAACATCATTTACTCCTGTTGTTTCACAAAGCGAAATACCTATAAATCCTTTCCCATACCTGAAATTGATTTTCTTTTTTTCGGCTTTTTCTTTAATCTTATTTATCGTTGACTCATTTATCACAACTTTAAGCGTGTCAAAATAAAATGAATTCATCTGCTTTATTCCTGCATCCCTTAACATTTTATCAAGCAATACAGTATGTGAGTGAATCCCGGATGCAATAGATTTTATACCTTCAGGACCGTGATAAACCGCATACATACCCGCCATAATTGCGAGAAGAACCTGTGCAGTACAAATATTGCTTGTAGCTTTTTCACGCTTTATATGCTGTTCACGAGTCTGTAGAGCCATACGGTATGCTCTGTTATTATGAGCATCAATCGTCACACCTATAATTCTGCCCGGAATCTGTCTTTTGAACTCTTCCCTGGTTGCAAAATACCCTGCATGAGGACCTCCATATCCGAGCGGAATACCAAATCTCTGGGATGAACCAACTGCAGCATCCGCGCCTATTTGAGCAGGAGATTTCAACAGAGCAAGACTTATTAAATCTGCTGCAATAATATTAAAAATATTCATTGCCTTAGCTTTTGTGAAAAATTCAGTATAATCAAAAATCTCTCCGTCGCATGCAGGATATTGTACAATTACGGCGAAATATTCGTTTGTAAGTTCAAAATTCTCATGATTTCCGGTCACAACTTCAATTCCCAGCGGAATTGCCCTTGTTTTTACAACGTCGATTGTCTGGGGAAAGCAAAGGTCCGAAATAAAAATTTTATTTGAATTTATTTTATCTCCCTTGCGTATCGATTTAGCCAGCAGAACGGCTTCTGCTGCAGAAGTCCCTTCATCAAGAAGCGAGGCATTAGCTACATGTAATCCTGTCATATCTGTTATCATAGTCTGGTAATTCAGGAGAGCTTCAAGCCTGCCCTGTGAAATTTCCGCCTGGTACGGAGTATATTGCGTATACCAGCCCGGATTTTCAAAAATATTTCTCTGTATAACAGACGGTAATATAGCAGGATAATATCCTAGCCCTATATAATTTTTGAATAATTCGTTTATAGATGCTATTTTTCTTAAATCTGACAGAAATTCAAATTCTGAAACCGGTTTTCCAAGGTTTAAAGCACTGTCAAGTCTGATCGATTCCGGAACTGTTTCCTCAATAAGTTTATCGAGAGATTCCGCATCGACAGTTTTTAACATTTCATTTAAGTCAGAATAACGTGGTCCAATGTGACGGGATTTGAAAGTATTATTGTTCATAAGATTAAAAAAGGTTATAGTAATGTTCAACAAATATAAAACTATTAAGTATTAAGAGAAATTCGAAATTTAATCCACCATAATCTTTAATTTTATCAGATACGGGTTATAGAAGCAATTTCATATTATAAGTTTAGATTCCTGAATCTTATTCATGAATATAATTCCATTTCAAATGATTGTTTTAATATTTATTTTTAGTTTTTTAATAAAAAGTGAATGATAACCAAGCCCAAAGGTACGATTGATTTTCTGCCCGAAGATTCAATTAAAAGGCAGCATATTGAGGAACAGCTAAGAAATATTGCTTCGTTATTCAATTATAAGGAAATCCGAACGCCAACTTTTGAGAAAACAGAACTTTTTAAAAGAAGTATAGGCGAGGAAACTGATATTGTAGCGAAAGAAATGTATTCATTCAGCGGAGACGAATTTACCCTGAAACCCGAGATGACGGCTCCAGTTATAAGGGCATACCTTGAAAATAACCTTTTTAACATCTTCCCAGTCCATAAACTGTACTATATTTCCAACATGTTCAGGCACGAAAGGCCCCAGGCAGGAAGGTTCAGGGAATTTTCACAGTTCGGAGCCGAGTTAATTGGCAGCAGCGACTATACGGCAGACACAGACCTGATTGCTCTGGGTTATTACTTTCTTTCAGCATTCGGTATTAAAGAAATAAAGATCAAAATCAATAACATAGGAAATCTGAGTGAAAGAGGCGCATACATAGACGAACTGAAGCGTTATCTTGAATCATATCATAATGACCTGTCTGAAGACAGCAGAAAAAGACTTGAACGGAATCCTTTAAGGATTCTTGATTCAAAGAATAAAAAAGACAGGGAAATCATCAATAATGCTCCAGTTCTTTATGATTTTCTCGGAAGAGAAAACAAGATGCATTTCCAAAATGTTCTTGAAGGACTGTCAAACATGAATATTGATTACGAAACTGATTACTCACTGGTACGCGGGCTTGATTACTATACATCCACTACGTTTGAGATTCTTTCAGATACACTTGGTGCGCAGAATGCATTACTGGGAGGCGGACGGTATGATTTATTGTCAAAACATATCGGGGGCAGGCCAACTCCTGCTATCGGGTTTGCCTGCGGACTTGAAAGGCTGTCATTGGTACTTGAATCTAATAAATATGAATTTCCTTCTTACAAGCCACCGGTTCTCTATTTTGTTACATCAGGAGAAATAGCAAAGAAAAAAGTGTTTCCGTTGATTAATAAACTGAGAATGAACGGCATATGTTGTGAAACTGACCTGATGAACAGAAGCATCAAGTCCCAGATGAAAGAGGCCAACAGGATTAATTCATCATTCGTGATAGTTGTAGGTGAAGATGAATTAAACACAAATGAAATTAAGATTAAAAGAATGTTAGATGGTTCAGAAGTCAAAGTAGATTTCGATAATTTATTAAACTATTCCTTCGAATAATGAGAACAAAACAGGTACGGCCTGAGAAGATGGAATATGAATTTGAACTTCATATTTCCAGGGAAATTGACAGAATAAGAGAATCTGAATACATTTTATTTAAATTTATAACCACAAAAATCTTCAGGAGTTTTATATACAGAATTAATGTTACACCAAAGATAGACCTTAGCAAAAAATATATTGAATTCTTAATCGAAGGATTATCTGCTCCTGTAATAACAATTGCAAAATCAGGAAATGCATTATATGAATACAAGCTTTACGATTTTAAGAATACTGAATACGAATTGAAAATATTAAAACTTGATGTTGATAAGAACTCGTTTAAAATTAAAATTACAAAAGGCAGAATAAAAATTACTAAACAACCAATTAAAAAATTTCTGAAAGTAGAGGCTTAATGTATCCTGAATTATTTAAAATCGGTCCTGTTTCCGTACACAGTTACGGATTGATGCTTGGAATTGCGTTTCTGGTTGGAAGCGCTTTATTCTCTAAAGAACTCAAAAGGCAGAAACTGGACGAGAATATCAGTATTGCAGTAACCTTTCTAGCAATTATAGGTGGACTAGTAGGCAGTAAACTCTTTTACATTATAGAAGAATGGAATTTTGGTTCAGGAGGCAGCTTTTTCAGTTATTTCCGATCAGATGTTTTGCTCTCACCATCTGGACTCACGTTTTATGGAGGATTAATACTTGCTATTGTTTTCATCATTATTTACTGCAGGACAAAGAATCTCAGAATAATGCAGATATTCGACGCATTGTCTCCTGCTGCAGTTCTAAGTTATGGTATTGCACGTATCGGCTGCCACCTTTCCGGAGACGGATGTTACGGGCTTCCGGTTAACGGCACACCATTTGAATTTCTCGGTTTCAGTTATGAAAAAGGTATAATCCCGACTCATCCAGGCGTATTAGTTCATCCCACACCTTTATATGAACTTGCGGTATCCGTTATTATATTTCTTTTATTGCTTGCTATCAGGAAGAAAATGAATTATTTCGGAGAATTATTCTATTTATACCTGATTTTTGCAGGATTGGAAAGGCTGCTGGTTGAGTTCATCAGGTTAAATCCAAAAGTAATCCTTTTTTTTACACAGGCGCAGTTAATATCCGTTATGATGATTCTGGCAGGTTTAGCGATGTTGATAATCAATATGAAAAAGAAAGACGAGCAATTACAGAAAATAAACGGCAGGTCCGGAAATTCTAAATAACTTGAAAATATTTAAAAATAAGGTTATTTTACATGTTTTGAATTAAAGAAATAATAATTTTAACTATAATCAATAATGAAAAGAACTTATCAACCGAGTAATACGAAAAGGAAAAATAAACACGGATTCCGTGAAAGAATGTCAACGAAAAACGGCAGAAAAGTACTTGCAAGCAGAAGAGCTAAAGGCAGAAAGAAATTAACGGTCAGCGATGAATTTACCAGAAAATAATTGATAAATGAGCCAAATAACCGGGAGAAGTTTTAAACTTTCGAAAGATGAATTGCTCAGCGGTCACGATACTTTTAAAAAAGTCTTTAGGTTATCAATCGTTCTGGAATCTGAGTTTTTAAGATTTAACTACATTTTATCGAATATTGAAGAAAGCCCACAACATAGCATTAAAGTGGGCTTTTCTGTTTCAAAGAAATATATCAAAAAAGCAGTTTCAAGAAACCGCCTTAGAAGAATACTTAAGGAAATATACAGGATAAATAAAAACCGTGAAACGATGAACATACTGAAGGAAATTTCTTATCTGATAATATCTGTAAAGGAAAAATATCTTTATAATAATTCCTTTCTGATTAAATCAGGATTCAGAGTTTTGAATAATGATTATAAAGTATTGACTGAAAAATTGTACAGCAGGATATCGGGAAAATGAAATATTTATTAATGGGAATAATTAAGCTTTACCGTCTGATGATATCTCCTATTTTCCCCTCATCATGCAGATTTTACCCCACTTGTTCAGCATATTTCTATGAAGCCCTGAAGATCCATGGTTTTTTCAAAGGAAGTTATCTTGGCGTTAAAAGGATTCTCAAATGCAATCCGTTTTTTGAAGGAGGTATAGATAATGTACCGCCTAAAAATTTTAAAAAAGTTATCTAATAATAATAAATATAAATGGACAAGAAATCAATTTTAGGTTTTGTAGTAATCGGTATTATACTAATCATGTGGATGGTCTGGACATCAAAGATGCAGAAACCTCCTCAGGAAAATCAGCAAAAACAGAAAACCGAAATTATTGATACAACAAAGCAGAAAAATATACTACCCGAGGTTCAAGAAAAATCAGTAAATCAGGATTCGGTTAAAATGTCTGCAATTGATAATGAATTCGGTGTTTATTTCACGGGTAATACCGCTGTTACCAAATCCGAACCTGAAAAGATTATAACAGTTGAAAGTGATTTATACAAGTTTGAATTTTCGAATATAGGAGGTTCACTGAAACGGGTTTATATGAAACAGTTTAAAACATGGGACGGGCTTGAAGTTCAGCTTATAGACTGGAATAAAAAAAGCGAATTGAACCTATTGTTTACTTCGAAAGACGGAAAAATGATAAACACGAAGGATCTGCTTTTCTTTGGAAATTCCAAATCTGATAATATTGATTTAAATAAATCCGAAAATTTTATTTTAAAATATACACTTTCACTTTCGAGTGATACAACCGCAAAAATTATAAAGTCTTATACATTTTCAAAAGAGAAATACGAGTTTGACGTCAGTTATGATTTTATCAAACCTTCTGTTTTCATTCTGGATAATAAATATCAGCTTCTATGGGGCTCAGCACTTAACCTGACTGAATACAGAAGCGATGAAGAGGCACAGTTTTCAGAAGCGTTTGCATATATGGGAGGCGAACTTGAAGAAATGCAACCAAGCGACTACGACAAGGAAGTTAAACAAGACCTGAACGGTAATACTGACTATGTTTCGACAAGAAATAAATATTTCGGTGTATATCTGATACCTACTTCAAGAAAAGGTGACGGGGCATATCTGACAGGAAATAAAATGCATCTTCCCCACGAAGGACAGAAGAATCTATTTTCTATTGCAGCAAAGATGGATATAAAGAACGATGCTCTGGAACAAAGCAAGTTTAGAATATTAATTACGCCGATAGATTACAAAATACTCAATGCATATGACATGAATCTCGAGCAAACAATGAGGTTTTCTCTCGATTTTATTGTTAGACCTATTGCTCAGTATATGATCCTGCCATTTTTTAACTTTCTGCATTTATTCATCCCGAACTGGGGTCTTGTTATAATTGTATTTTCCATAGCTCTAAAAATCCTGCTTAATCCTTTAACCAAAAAGCAGATGCAGTCTATGCGGAGAATGTCGTCATTAAATCCAAAAATGACAGCAATTAGGGAAAAATATAAAGACAATCCGCAGGAAATGAACGCAAAAATCATGAATTTATACAAGGAAGAAGGCATAAATCCTGCGAGCGGATGCCTTCCCCTGCTTCTGCAGCTGCCAATTTTATATGCCTTGTTCGCTGTATTCAGGTCAACTATTGAGCTAAGGCAGGCATCATTCATGCTGTGGATAACTGATTTGTCCGCTCCTGATATTATTCTGCAATTACCCTTCAAAATCCCGCTTTTCGGGATAGATTTCATATCCGGACTTGCTACTTTGATGGGAATAACGATGTTTATTCAGCAGAAAATGACTGTCACTGACCCAAAGCAAAAAGCATTAGTTTACATGATGCCCGTTATGATGACTTTGCTATTCTTCAGTTTTCCGTCTGGCCTGAATTTATATTATTTCATGTTTAACCTCTTATCAATAGCACAACAATACTATACGACTAAAATAAATCCTCCAAAAGATGATGAAATTAAGAAACCGGTAAAACCGTCATTCATGCAGAAAATGATGCAACGCATGCAGGAATCACAAAAGCAAATAAATAAGCGTCGCAGATAATATATAAATCACTTTAGATGAACAAAGGCAATACCTATATTTTTATAGATATTGCCCTATTTAACTAACTTTTCTTATATCTATTTTTGTGGAAATGCCGGGAGTCGAACCCGGGTCCGAAAAGAAGACCATTGAAACGCCTACATACTTAGTCTGTTTTTAAAATTTCAGAAACTTTCGCCAAAACAAACAAACCTCGGTTCCCTATCCCGGTAAATCTCGGCTGAACACTCCGGGAATCTGTTCACCCTATCCTGTCTAGCGACATTATTGAATCCGGACAGGAATCAGTTCTCAATAATGTTAACTGCTTTTAATTAAGCAGCTAAAGCGTAGTTATTATCTGCGTTTATTTTTTACCAGCCGTTTAAAGTGTCTGCCGGAGAAACACTGTATGCAGTTTCAACCATCTTTTCAATTCGTCGAAACCATTTCATTCCCTTATAATATCTAACTAACTTTAACGTTTTTAGTTCCTGCTGACTCTTTTCCTTCAGTATTAGTGTTTTGAATGCTTTTATCGCGGTAAAGTATTCCGATAGGGACAACAACAATATAACCTAAAACGAGCAATATTGGCGCCACAACAGTCGGGAGGAATCCGTCAACCGAATTTTCTGCCATAAATACATATCCGATTATAATTAAGACTATTCCTAAACCGATAATTATATAGTTCCTGTTAGTAAAAGAAAAGTGAAATTTTTCAGAAACCTGAACTTTTTTGCTTTTTATAACTTTTGCCATATTATTTTATTTTTGAAATTTCATCATAGAAGCAAGCAACAGTGCTTATGCCTTTATAAAAATTATTTAAATCAAATTTTTCATTCGGTGAATGAATATTGTCATCCGGAAGACCGAATCCGAGCAGAATTGCATCCGCACCCAGTTCCTCATTAAAGGAATTCACTATGGGG
>Ga0209450_10001733_pt1 | contig 10940 bp, 10 predicted proteins | sample FrelakmetLWP11LW_FD_187149 | JGI IMG/M metagenome (GOLD analysis project Ga0209450, IMG submission 187149) | Freshwater lake sediment microbial communities from the University of Notre Dame, USA, for methane emissions studies - LWP11 LW (SPAdes)... | ecosystem: Environmental > Aquatic >... | reverse complement strand
AGCAAGACTACGCAGCAGGGCCGCGCGAGCGCGGGTCTCGACGTCGAGCAGGTCACGGTCATGGCGACCGTGGGCCGCCGCGTCACGCCGCATCTCGAGGCCCTGCTCTCGCTTGCCTATTTCGACGTCTCGGCGGACCTGCGGGTCAGGCTCTTGCAGCAGGTCGCCACGGCGAGCCGCGACGCCGACTGGATCGACCCGTTGATCGGGCTCAACTACGAGGTGCCGGTGAGCAGCCGGTGGCGCTACACGCTGCGCGGCGACGTCGGCGGCTTCGGTTTCGGCTCCGATTTCACTTGGCACGCACTGACCAAGTTCACCTACCAGCAGTCGCAGAGTTTCAGCTGGTACCTCGGCTACCGGGCCATCGCCTACGACTACGAGGACGGCCAGGGCCGCAACTACCAGAACTACGACCTGGTCCAGCACGGACCGGGCGCGGGCATCGCGTTCTCGTTCTGAGGATTGCCATGAGTCGGACTTTTCGACGGGCGCCGCGGGCCGGCACCCTGCTGCTCTGCGCTGTGATGCCGGCCCTGCCGGCGCTGGCGGACGAAACCGCGGACACCGACCTTGCGATGCAGCTGTCGAACCCGGTCGCGGCGCTGATCAGCATGCCGCTGCAGTTCAACTACGACCAGGACATCGGCCCGGTCGACGACGGCGATCGCTGGCTGCTCAACGTGCAGCCGGTCATCCCGTTCAGCCTGAACGACGAGTGGAACCTGATCTCGCGCACTATCCTGCCGCTGGTGCGGCAGTCCGACATCTTCCCCGGTGCCGGAACGCAGACCGGGACCGGCGACGTGGTCCAGAGCTTCTTCTTCTCGCCCAAGGCTCCGACGGCGACGGGTTGGATCTGGGGCGCCGGCCCGGTGCTGCTGCTGCCGACCGGCTCGAACGACCTGCTGACGACCGACCAGTGGGGCGCGGGCCCGACAGCCGTGGTGCTCAAGCAGTCGAACGGCTGGACGCGCGGCATGCTCGCCAACCATATCTGGTCGTTCGCGGGTGACGACGATCGTGCCGACGTCAACGCGACCTTCCTGCAGCCGTTCCTCACCTACACCACGCCGACCCAGTGGACGTTCGCCGTCAATACCGAGTCGACCTACGACTGGGAGGCTGAGCAGTGGTCGGTGCCGGTCAACGCCAACGCCTCGAAGCTGGCGAGGTTCGGCAACCAGCTGGTAAGCTTGGGCGGCGGCGTGCGGTACTGGCTCGACAGCCCCGACAGCGGGGCCGAGGGCTTCGGAGTCAGGATCACGGTCACGCTGCTGTTTCCGCAGTAATCAACTCCAACAAGGGTCGGCGCCCACATGAACTTCGCAGCCGCTCGTCTGCCTTTGCTCGCAATGCTGACCTTGGGCACCGTGCCTGCGGCGTTGGCCATCGAGCCCATCCCAGAGACGCCCGGCTGGCGCGGCTTCCTGGTCGTCGGCGGCGGATATGTCGATCTGAAGAGCAACCTGGTCGCCGGCAACAGCCTGATCGACATCGGTGATCCGGTCATCGATTCGGTCAACCAGGGCCCGCAGAGCGACGACACCTTCCATCCGGTGATCACCGGCGAGATCAACTACACGTTCGGCAACGGCTGGCAGGGGTTCTTCGGCACCTCGCTCGAGGACGCGGTCACGCTCGACGGCGTGACCCAGCTCGGAGCCCGCAAGGATCTCGGGTCGGCCGGCATCCTGCAGGGCGGTTTCCTGTTCAGCGGCATCCCGACCGAAGTCTGGGAGGACCCGTACGCGGAAGGGGTGCGACGCGACGAAACCGACCGCGATTCGACCGGCCTGCGCTTGCAGTGGGATCGCATACTTGGCTCGGCGCTGGAACTCACGTTCTCTTACCGTGACATCGCGATCGACACCGAGCGCAGCGGCGAGGGCGTCCTGAGCGTCGCCTGCGATGCAGCCTGCCAGGATCTGCTGCGGCGCGACGGCGACCAGTACCACTTCGATGCGTCGTATCTGTTCCGGCTGGGCGAGGGCCAGCGTCACCTCGTGAGGCCCGCGATCCGCTACACGCTCGACGACCGCGACGGCGACGCGATCAGCGGCGACGCTTACCTGCTTCAGTTGAGCTATATCTTCCTGGGTCAGGGCTACAGTGTGGCCAGTAACGTGGCGTTCGGCGGCAGCAGTTTCGACGAACGCAACCCCATCTTCGGGGTCAAGACCGACTCCGACCGTTTCGTCGTCGATACGACGCTGTTCTACCGGTTGCCGACCGAGAGCGGACGCTGGCAGGCCGTCGGCAGCGTGCTGTGGGGCGAGGACGACTCCGATGTCGCGTTCCACGACAGCGAGCTGTTCATGATCAACGTTGGCGCGATGTATCGGTTCGGCGCGCGTTGACGCGGTGCCGGTGTTACGGTTTCGGCGACTGCTTCATGACTGCGTCACGCGGTCCGATTTGCGGCAGGCGTCCGCCTGCCGGTCAGCATTGGCGTGCTAAATCGCGCCAGATTTGGCACGATGCCGAATGGCCTCCGCATCAAGGCTGGGCAGACAGATCACGGAAGTGATCGCGGTGCTCGAAAAAGCCCGTGTGCCGGCGGCATTGATCGGCGGGCTCGCCCTTGCGCCGCACGGCGTGGTGCGCGCAACTCAGGACGTCGATCTCCTCACCGACGCGAGCTCGGCAGACGCCCTCGATCGCGAGCTGACCAATCTTGGATACCGATGTGTGCACCGCAGCGCCGATGCGGCAAATTACCTCCGCGGCGACGAGCGGCTGGACCTGCTCTATGCGAGCCGGCCGGTGGCTCGGCATTTGCTCGCCACGGCGCAGCCCCGCACCACACCCTTCGGCGCGCTGAACGTCATCAGCCTCGAAGGGCTGATCGCCTTCAAGCTGCAAGGTCTCATCAACGACCCGCGCCGCACCCGGGATCTGGAGGACATTCGCGCGCCTACGCAGCCGATGCGGGACCCGTTCGAAGCCCTCGACGACCTGATGGTGGTCGTCGAAGCGCTGTGCCCGACATGGCCCCTGCGCGAATCGTTCGGGACGATGCCCGACGTACGACTGTAGCCGCCGGGCGGAGGTTGAATTGAACGGTCCCGGCAGCGACTTCGACTACGATTGGCTCGTCATCGGTTCCGGATTCGGCGGCAGCGTCTCCACACTGCGCCTTGCGGAAAAGGGCTACGGTGTCGGTGTGCTCGAGGCGGGCCGGCGCTACGCGGACCAGGACTACGCGCAGACGACCTGGGACCTCAAGCGCTTCCTGTGGGCGCCGGCTGTCGGCCTGCGCGGAATCTTCCGCCTGACGCCGTTCAAAGACGTGTTCATCGCGAGCGGCGCCGCCGTCGGCGGTGGCAGCGTCGTGTATGCGAACACGCTGTACCGGGCCAGCCCTGAGTTCTTCACGAATCCGCAATGGCGTGCATTGCAGGACTGGGCGGCCGCGCTCGCGCCGCACTACGACACTGCAGAACGCATGCTCGGCGTGAAGGAGGTGCCCCGCGACAGCGACGGGCAACGACTGCTGCGCGAGGTCGGCCGCCACTTCGGCGTCGAAGGCTCGTTCCGGCGCACTCCCGTCGGCGTGTACTTCGGCGATCCCGGCCGCCCGGTGGCGGATCCGTACTTCGGCGGCGAGGGCCCGGATCGCACGGGCTGCACCTTCTGCGGCGCCTGCATGGTCGGCTGCCGCGAGGGGGCCAAGAACACGCTGCTGAAGAACTATCTCTGGTTTGCGGAGAAGCGCGGCGCGCGGATCCTGCCCGAGCGGGGGGTCGTCGATATAGCCCCGCGCGGCGCGGCCGACGGCAGCGACGGCTATGTCGTGACGACCGAGCGGCCGGGCGCCTGGTTCCGCAAGGCGCGCCAGACGTTCACGACGCGAGGTGTCGTGATGTCCGCCGGCGCGCTCGGCACGAATCGCCTGTTGGCCAGGGCCAAGCTCGAGGGCTCGCTGCCGCGCATCAGCGACCGGCTCGGACAACTCGTGCGCACCAACAGCGAATCGATCCTCGCCGTGACGATGCCCGAGGGCACCGCCCGTCCCTGGAACGACGTTGCGATCAGCGCGAGCATCCACCCGCGCCCGGACACCCACATCGAGTTCGTCACGTACGGTCGCCACGGTGACTTCATGTCGCTGCTGTACACGCTGATCACCGGCGACGGCAACCGCCTGACGCGGCCGCTCATGTGGCTCGGCAACGTGCTGCGCCATCCCGTGACGTTCCTGAGGACGCTGTGGCCCGTCGGCTGGTCCCGCCGCTCAGTGCTGTTCCTCGTCATGCAGAGCCTCGACAACGCGATCGCCTTCCGCGCAAAGCGCGGCCTGTTCGGCGGCGTCAAGCTCACGACCGAGCAGGATCCCGAAAAGCCCAATCCCACGTTCATCGAGACGGGCAATCGCGCCGCCGAGTGGCTGGCCAACCGCACGGGTGGCTACGCGCAGAGCATGGTGCTGGAGGCGTGGGCCAACATTCCGACCACGGCGCACATCCTCGGCGGCGTGGTCATCGGCGCCGATGCGGCCTCTGGAGTCGTTGATGCACAGAGTCGGTTGTTCGGCTACCAGAACTTCCTCGTCTGCGACGGTTCCACGGTGCCGGCCAATCCCGGGGTGAATCCGTCGCTGACGATCACGGCCATGAGCGAATATGCGATGAGCTGCGTGCCGCCCGCGGCCGCGCAGCCGGCCTAGAACGCGCCGGCGTCGCGCAGCGCGACGAGTTCATCCTCGCCGTAGCCCGCCGATCGCAGCACTTCCTCCGTGTGCTCGCCGAGCTTTGGCAGGCGGAAGTCCGCCCGACCGGGTTCCACGGCAAACTTGATCGGCAGGCCGACGTGCTCCTGTCCGAGTTCGTCGACGAGCCGCATCCCGCGCGCGTTCGCCTGCGGATCGTCGAACGCCTCGCGCAGGTTCTTGACCGGCGCGAAGCAGATGTCGCGGCCGCGGAACCACTCGATCCACTCGGCCTGCGTCCTCGTCTCGAACTGGCCCTGCAGGAAATCGACCACCGGCTGCTGGTGCGGCCCGGGACCCCTTTCGCAGAGTGCGATCAGATCGGGCCGGCCCCACTCGGTGAGCAGGTTGCGGACGAACTTGATCTCCTGGCCGCCGAGCACCACGTGGCGGCCGTCACGAGTGCGGTAGATCCGGTAGAACGCGCCGCCGCCCCAGGTGCGTTCGTGCTGCGGCACCGGCGCGCGCTTCTCGACGAACACCGGGCCGAGCACGTTCGGCAGCCAGGCCAGCGCCGCATCGTGCATGCTGATGTCGAGGCGGTCGCCGAGGCCGGTCTTCTCGCGGCGGTAGAGCGCCATCAGCACGCCGGCGAGGCCCATCGACGCCGCGGCGAAGTCTGCGACCGGCACATGCGGCATCGCGGGCTCGCCGTCCTGGCCGAGGTTCACGCTCACCGTGCCTGCGTAGGCTTCGCAGGCGAGGTTGTGCGCCGGCATATCGCGATACGGGCCGGTCTGGCCGAACGCACTGAGCGAGCAGTAGATGATGCGCGAATTGCGCGCACGGATCGTCGCGTAGTCGAAACCGAGCCGCGCAGCAACGCCGGGCCGGAAGGCTTCGATGAACACGTCGACGTACTCGGCGATCCGTAGCAGCGCCTCGCGTCCCTGCGGCGACTTGAGGTTCAGGCTGACGCTCTTCTTGCCGCGGTTGAGGTTGCGAAAAAACACCGTGTGGCCGCGCTCGCCAAGGCCGATGTGACGGCCGGGGTCGCCTTCGCCCGGCGGCTCGAGCTTGATTACTTCGGCGCCGTGGTCGGCCATCAGCTGCGACAGGTGCGGTCCCGGCAGGAATAATCCGAGGTCGAGCACCCGCACGCCGTCGAGCTTCATCCGGCGGCTCCGCTCGCGCGCAGCGCCGCGATGTCGTCGGGCGTGAGACCGGCCTCGCGCAGCACTTCATCTGTGTGCTCACCGAGCGCGGGCGCGGAGCGCGACGGCAGGCGTTCGCCACCGAGCTTGATCGGGTTCGCAAGCACCCGGAAGTCGGGCCGCGTCGGGTGCGGCAGCGAGCGCACCATGCCGACGGCGTGCGCGAATGGATTGTCGAGCGCCTGCGGCAGGTCGTGGACCGGCGCCACGGGCAGCAGGCCCTGCAGGCGCTCGAGCCAGTGCTGCGTCGTCTCGCGCTGGAACTCCGTGTCGAGGACGCCAGTCAACTCGTCGCGGTGGGCGCGGCGCGCCTTCGCATCGGCGAACCGCACGTCCGTCGCGAGGTCCTCGCGGCCGAGCACCCCGAGCAGCGCCTGCCAGAATTTCTCGGTCATGCACATCACGAAGATCCAGCCGTCGCGGGTCTTGAACAACTGCACCGGCACGGCCGAGGGGTGCGAACTGCGCGACAGCCGCTCGGTGCGATGACCCTCGTTCAGGTACCAGTTGCCGGGATAGGTGAGCTGGTGCAGCGCGACGTCGAACAGCGAGACGTCGATATCGCGGCCCTGGCCCGATTTCAGCACGCCGACCAGCGACGACAGGATGGCCACGGCCATCGTGATACCCGTCATGTAGTCGATGATCGACAGCCCCATCCGTGAGGGCGGCGTGCCGGGCTCGCCGGTCAGGTGCAGGAAGCCCGCCTCGGCCTGCATCAGGTAATCGTAGCCTGGCCAGCCCTTGCGCTCGTTGTCACGGCCGTAGGCGGAGAGGTGCGCGCAGAGGATCCGCGGGTTGAGCGGTCCGAGCGTCGCATAGTCGAGGCCGAGTTTCTCGGGCTGGTCGCCGCGCAGGTTGTTCATCACGACGTCGGCCGTGCGGACAATGCGCCGGAACGCGGCCTGTCCTTCGGGGTGCTTCAGGTTGAGCGCGACGCTCTTCTTGTTGAGATTGAACGTCTGGAAAAAATGGCTGTCGTGTTCCCCGAGGAAGAATGGACCCATGCTGCGCGTGGCGTCGCCGCCCTGGTCGCGATTCTCGACCTTGATCACCTCGGCGCCGAGGTCGGCGAGGTACATCGAGCCGAACGGCCCGGCGCCGAAGTTCTCGAACGTCAGCACGCGGACGCCGGCGAGGGGCAGAGCCGTGGTCACACCGGGTTCCTCTCGACCAGCTGGCGCGCGATGATGATGCGCTGCATCTCGTTGGTGCCTTCGCCGATGCACATCAGCGGCGAGTCCCGGTAGTAGCGCTCGACGTCGAAGTCCACCGAGTAACTGTAACCACCGAGGATGCGCATCGCGTCCAGGCTGTTCTCGACGGCGCTCTCCGACGCGAACAGCTTCGCCATGCCGGCCTCGAGGTCGCAGCGCTCGCCGGTGTCGTACTTGCGCGCCGCCTGCTCGACGAGCAGCCGTGCCGCCTCGACGCGCGTCGCCATGTCGGCGAGCTTGAGCTGGATCGCCTGGTGCTGGGCGATCGGCTTGCCGAACGTCTGGCGCTGTTGCGCATAGGCGAGGGCGTCCTTGAATGCGCCCGTCGCGAGCCCTACGCCGCGGGCCGCGACGTTGATCCGGCCGAGTTCGAGACCGCCCACGGCGTGGTGGAAGCCGCGGCCCTCGGTGCCGCCCACGAGCTGGTCCGCATGCACGCGGAAACTCTCGAAGACGAGCTCCGCGCTGTCGATGGCGCGGTAACCGAGCTTGCGGATCTTGCGCCCGACCGTGAACCCGGGGCCCTTTTCGGCGATGAACATGCTCATGCCCTTGTGGCGGGGCTGCGCCTCCGGGTCGGTCTTCGCGAGCACGGCGAAGCAGGTGCCGTAGACGCCGTTGGTGATCCAGGTCTTGGTGCCGTCGATCACGTAGCCGTCGCCGTCGCGACGGGCCACGGTGCGGATGCCCTGCAGGTCGGTGCCGGCGTTCGGCTCGGTCAGGCCGATGCCGCCGCGCAGTTCGCCGGTGGCGAAGCGGGGGAGGTAGCGCTGCTTCTGGTCCTCGGTGCCGTGGCGCTCGACGCAGGCGGCCATGATCAGGTGCGAGTTGAAGATGCCGGTCGGCGCCATCCAGGCCTGCGAGATGCGGGTGACGACGCGCGCGTAGGTCGAGGCCGAGAGCCCGAGCCCGCCCCACTGCGGGCCGATCGTGGCGCCGAACAGCCCGAGCTCCTTCATCTGTTCGACGAGGTCGGCCGGGTACTCGTCGGCCTGGTCGAACTTTCGCGCGATGGGCCGCACCTCCTTCTCGACCCAGCGGTCGATGGTGTCGAGGACCTGCTGTTCTTCGATGGCCGTGGTCATGGCTGAGTCTCCGCTCGCGCGATCAGTAGCCGATGCGGTCTTCGACGCTGTGGCCGCGCTTCGCGACCAGGATCGTGCGCTCGAACGTGCAGACGACCGCGCCGTCCTGGTTGCGGCCCGCCGTGCGCACTGTGACCACGCCCGCCTCGGGCCGGCTCTTCGATTCGCGCGTCTCGAGCACCTCCGACTCGGCGTACAGCGTGTCGCCCGGAAAGACCGGGTGCGTCAGGCGGATCTCGCGCCAGCCCAGGTTCGCGATCGCCTTCTGGCTGACGTCGGTCACGCTCATGCCGACCAGGATCGCGACCGTGAGCGGGCTCGCGACCAGGCAGCGGCCGAACTCGCTCGCCTTGCCGTACTGCTCGTCGAAATGCAGCGGGTGCGTGTTCATCGTCAGCAGCGTGAACCAGGTGTTGTCGGCCTGGGTGATCGTGCGCCCGGGCCGGTGCTCGTAGACGTCGCCGACGACGAAATCCTCGTAGCTGCGGCCGAACGTCTCGCGGTAGCGCTGGCCGCCCAGTTGCCTGGCGTTCTGGACCATGGTTTCCTCTCGCGGTGCGGCCGGGGCGGCGCCCGGCGGGCATCCTGTATATCATCCGGTAATTGTCCGGACAATTGCGGCGGTCGCGCCGGGCCGGGGGAGCTGTGACTCGATACCGCGAGATTGCCGAGGAGCTGATCGGCCGGATCCGCAGCGGGAAATTGCCGGTCGGTGCCACGCTGCCCGGCGAGCTGCAGCTGACCCGGGATTTCGGCGTCAGCCGGCACACGATTCGCGACGCGCTGCGGCAGCTCGAGGAACTCGGGCTCGTCGAGCGCCGCCGGGGCGTGGGCACGCGCGTGCTGGCCCGGCGGCCGGGCCGCGCCTACGTGCACCGGGTGCGGACGCCGTCTGAGCTGATGCAGTACCCGCGCGACAGCCGCCTCGACGTCGTCGATGCGGGCTACGTGCGGACATCGGAGGGTCTCGCGGGCTTGCTGGGCTGCAAACCCGGATCGCGTTGGCTGCGCGTGCGGGCCGTGCGCCGCATGTCCGGCGGGCGCCCACCCATCTGCCGCCTCGAACTCTACCTGCGGCCGAAATACGCGGAGGTGGCCGAGCAGGTCGGCCGCCGCCGCGAACTCGTCTACGAGGCCATCGAGCGGCGATTTGGCGTGCACGTGGCCGAGGTCACCGTAGAGATCATGGCCCGCCCGATGTCGGCGGATGGCGCAGCGGCGCTCGGCGTCGAACCCGGCAGCGCCAGCATGACCGTCGTTCGGCGCTACAAGGAGGAGGGGGGCGGCATCATGCAGGTCTCGGTATCCGAACACCCCGGCGAACGCTATACGTTTGGACAACGGCTGCGGCGAGCCTGGGACCATGGTGCCGAGGGCTGGTCTCCGGCCTGAGCCGTGGTGGCCGCGCTTGCGGCGAGCGGGACGGGCCAGTTAGGCTCGGGAGTTGCTTCAGCTCAGAAGGATCGGGAGATGCCGGGACCATTGCACGGCGTGCGCGTCGTCGAGTTGACCAGCGTCGTGCTGGGGCCATGGGCCTGCCAGATCCTGGCCGACATGGGCGCGGACGTGATCAAGATCGAGCCGCCCGCCGGCGACAGCAATCGCCAGCTCGGCGCCTCGCGCCACAAGGGCATGGCGGCGCTCTACCTGACCTGCAACCGCAACAAGCGCAGCGTCGTGCTCGACGTCAAGCAGCCGGCCGGGCGCGACGCGGTGCTCGACCTGGTGCGCACGGCCGACGTGTTCGTGCACAACAACCGTCCCCAGGTGATGAGCAAGCTCGGTCTCGATTACGCGGCGCTGCAGCCGGTGAATCCGATGCTGATCTACTGCGGATCGTACGGCTACGCCCGCAAGGGGCCCTACGGCGCCAAGGGAGCACTCGACGATTCGATCCAGTCGATTGCCGGCATCGCGATGCTGAACGAGATGGTGCTCGGCGAACCGCGCTACCTGCCGACGATCGTGGCCGACAAGACGACGGCGATCACGGTGGTCTACGGCGTGCTGGCCGCGCTCTTCAGCCGCGAGCGCACGGGCCTCGGCCAGGAACTCGAGGTGCCGATGTTCGAAACCATGGTGTCCTACGTGATGGCCGAACACCTGTGGGGCATGACGTTCGACCCGCCGCTCGGGCCGCCGGGTTACGTGCGGCTCATGAGCGTCCACCGGCGCCCGTATCGGACGCGGGACGGCTACGTGGCGATCCTGCCCTACATGAACGCGCACTGGGATACGTTCTGCGACGTGTCGGGCCACCCCGAACTCAAGGACGATCCGCGCTTCCGGACGATGGGCGACCGCACCCGCAATATCGACGACACGTACGCCGAAACGGCCCGGATCATGGCGACCCGCAGCACGCAGGAGTGGCTGGACCTGTTTGCGCCCACCAGCGTGCCGATCAATCGCGTCAATACGCTGGCCGATCTCGCCGATGATCCGCACCTGCTCCAAACGGGCTTCTGGAAGACCGTCGAGCATCCGACCGAGGGGCGGTTGCGCACCACGGCCTTCCCGGTGAATTTCTCGGCGACGCCGGCTGACGAAACGCGGCGTCACGCGCCGCGGCTCGGCGAGCACACCCGCGAATTGCTCGCCGAGCTGGGCTATGCGGAAGATCGCATCGCATCGATGCTGGCCTCGGGCGCGGCCGCCGGGGCGAGTGACTGAACTGCGAGGAATCATCGATGGAACTGCACGAGGCGGACGTCAAGGCGATCGACGCGGTCGTCAACATCTGGACACCGGAGGCACTGTCGCACCGTCCGGA
>Ga0209450_10001731_pt1 | contig 10948 bp, 14 predicted proteins | sample FrelakmetLWP11LW_FD_187149 | JGI IMG/M metagenome (GOLD analysis project Ga0209450, IMG submission 187149) | Freshwater lake sediment microbial communities from the University of Notre Dame, USA, for methane emissions studies - LWP11 LW (SPAdes)... | ecosystem: Environmental > Aquatic >... | reverse complement strand
AGCATATTCTCCTTCAATATGGGCGAGAAAAAGTTCATTTTTTATCCCGTACCGGCAGTAATAATCGCGGCTGGTGAGCTGGCGTTCAATTTTTATGAACGCCCCGAAACTCGCGCAGCATTTCCCGCACCAGGTACAATCAAATGCCACCATATTGTTGATGGGATGTTGGCGGGGAAGTGCTATAAATAAGAAGGGCCCCTCCGGCCCGCGTTTGCGCTACATCACCCTTCAGCCGGTACCATAATACAAATAAATTTGATTTTTCAGATTTTTCTGAAAAGTATAAATATGCAGGAGATTCTACATTATTCAGAGGAATTAAAATGCCCAAAAGACAGATGGATGATTCCCGGTGCACTCAAGACAGTACGTCCTGCGGATGTAACACAGCTACAGAGTGTACAGTGGAAGCAGTATTGAGCGTTGACGAGCGCGGACAGATGGTACTCCCCAAAGATGTCCGGGAAAAATCCGGCATCCGAACCGGTGACAAACTCGTCCTGATCAGCTGGAAGAAGAACGGGGACATCTGTTGTCTTGCTCTCATGAAAGTCGAGAACCTGAGCGGGATGGTAAAAGACGTGCTCGGACCACTTATGCATGCAACGGAACACTAAGGTGGAGATATGACACCCTCCCAACCGCCCGGCTGCTCATGCACTATGGATACCGCACCATCCAAGTGCAGCGGTAATTCTGGCATTTCACAACCAGCGGTTATCAGGAGAACTGACAGCACCATCACGTCTGCAGACCGGCTCGATCATTTCCTTGCCCGCTGGGGTGTTAACCGCAGCGGACACCGAGTGGAACCCGGACTCTACCAGCTCGGGAATCCTTCACCAGAATCACCGATCTTTGCCTCAGCAAATTATACTCTCAGCTTTGATGCCCTTCGTTCAGCACTCAAAGGCCATGACGCTTATATTCTCGTGCTGGATACCCACGGAATCAATGTCTGGTGTGCTGCCGGCAAAGGCACATTCGGGACCGGTGAACTGGTAAACCGAATCGAAATCTCCGGGTTGGCCGGCATCGTCACCCACCGGAAGATCATCGTTCCCCAGCTGGGCGCCCCGGGAATCTCATGGCCTGAAGTGCTGCGAAAATCCGGCTTTAATGTGGAATACGGCCCGGTCCGGGCACGGGATCTTCCGGAATACCTCCTCACGCATTCAGCGACAGCGGAAATGCGGACGGTCCGGTTCCCTTTGCGGGAGCGGCTTGTCCTCATACCCGTCGAACTCGTGCATGCTGCCCTTCCCACCGTAATCGCCGCACTGGCACTCTGGTTCCTCGCCGGGCAGGTCGCCGCACTCGCAGCGTTCATCGCGGTTCTTGCGGGAACCGTGCTCTTCCCGGCCCTGCTCCCCTATATCCCGACACAGGACTTCTCCACAAAAGGTCTGATTCTCGGGGGAGTTGTAGCACTGCCATTTGCTGCTGCATTCGCTTCCGCTCCTGCGCTTCCTGGCTGGGCTGCAGCCATCGGGGCCATTACACCACTCCTCATTATGCCAGCCGTTACCGCATACCTTGCCCTTAACTTCACCGGCTCAACAACATTCACCTCGAGAACTGGTGTAAAAAAGGAGATTTTCCGGTACGTACCGGTCATGGCACTGATGGCCGGTGGTGGTATTGTGCTTGGAATTCTTCTCGGCGTGAGCCGGCTCGCGGGGGTAATCTGATGGTAAACTCATATACGGTAAACACCCTGAAATTCCACGAGGAGAGATGCGTCAATTGCAAGCGCTGCACCCAGGTCTGCCCGCATGGCGTATTTGCAGAAGGCACTACGCGTGCAGAGCTTTCCCGCCCGGCAGCATGTATGGAATGCGGTGCCTGTGCCCTGAACTGCCCGGTCCAGGCGATCGAGGTCCGGAGCGGAGTCGGGTGTGCCTGGGCGATGATCAGTGCTGCCCTGAAAGGAAAAAACATGGACAGCGGGGAATGCAGTTGTGGCGGATCCGACCATTCCTGCTGTGGCACCCAGGAAGAGAAGTCCCCCTGTTGTGGTGAGAGATGACGAAAAAAACACGGATTCTTTTTGTCTGCACAGCAAATGCCGCACGCTCCCAGATGGCTGAAGGGTACCTCCGGTCAAAATATGGTGAGAGGTACGAGGTTTTCTCCGCGGGAACGCGTCAGTCAAAAGTGAGCCTGCGGTCTATCGCAGTGATGCAGGAGATAGGGATCGATATCTCACACCATCGGTCAAAAACTCTCGCAGAGTTTGACGGGGTTCCCATCGATCTTGCGGTAACTCTTTGCGACAATGTTCATGCGATTTGTCCTGTTGTAACCTGTGCAAAAAAGACGTTCCATGCCGGATTTCCCGATCCCCACCTGACAAGTGGTAATGACGAGGAGATCCTTGATGGATACCGTCAGGTGAGGGACAGGCTGACCGATTGGATAGACAGGAACTTCGGGACACCAACAGTCAAATAATCCTGGTTCACGCTCAGGATTTCAATCTCTTATGCTCGATTTACCATTGTGGTTCCCAGGGTTTTTAAGAACCTCACACACTTTCGTCATCCGTGCGTGATGGTGTAAAACATGGCTCATATAGGTTATGGTTCGATCATTCACGGACAGGGGAGTCCATGTGAGGCCACAGTCAGTCTCCCAGAGAATCAGTCCCTCTGCAGGAGCAGGCTGGAGAGGTCTTTCTGCTTCACCTTCCAGCAGGGATTGAATAAATAGTTCATCCGCTTCACCCTCACCAACCTGAAGAAGTGCAGAGGCCATACACCGGACCTGGTGCCACAGAAAGCTTTCGGCCATTACCTCAAGATAAACAAAGTCCTGATCATAACCGGTATTGATCTCAAGGATATTTCTCCAGGGATTTTTATCACGGACACGGGCAAAATTCGTGAAATTGTGGCTGCCGATAAAGCACCTCGCAGCCTGCCCCATAGCATCTGCATCAGATGGGGTCTTTGAAAAATAGTACCGGTATGTTCTTGTCCTTGCATCGTACCGCGGGTGGAATTCGGGAGATACCCGGGCAACACCGCTGCACCAGCAATCCGGGGGTAGCTGGAGATTCAGGGCATGGATAGCACGTTCGGGAACATCAGTGGTAAATGCAGCTACCTGTCCGCACGCATGGACACCGCGGTCGGTTCTGCCGGAAAACAGAAATCCGGCTTGACGCCAGTCTGAAAAAAGGCTGAGTCGCTGGCAGGCAGCAACGAACTCCCCTTCAACGGTCCGGAGCGCAGGCTGCATCTGTGAGCCATAAAATCCGCTACCCAGATAGGATACCCGGAACGCAAGTCTCATCGCAGCCGCACGCGCCGGGTAAACCGTTTGATCTTTCTCCATGTATTATTCAGCGACTGGTGAGTGTAGGTGCGCAATGGTGTCTGTTTACCACCGCAGCTTACCTTTCCTGCACGGATCGCAGCAAGAATTGAAGGTATATCCCGCTCCGCATCAATGAAGGTCCTGCCATAGCCAACAAATTTCGCGTGATGAGCATCACTTCCTGCAACACAGGGTTTTCCCAGTTTTTTTGCTATGCGTGCGGCTTTGCGGTTGGCTGAACCGACAATGTACCGGCTGTTGAATGTTTCAATTGCATCAACAACAGCCATTCCAGCTTTTTTTCGGCGCGCAACACCATGCCTCCACACGTGATACGGGTGGGGGAGAATGAGAAGTGCCCCCATTTTTCTTGCAATCTCTACCGTTTCGACTACATCAAGTCCTGCCGGAATTAACTCTGTTACGCCCAGGACAATGAGGTGCCCCTGCTTTGTGGAAACCTCGGTCCCGGGAATTACCAGAACGGATGTATCACAGGTAAGTGCCTTTTTTGCACCGTCAATCGAATCGTGGTCTGTAATGGCAATTACATCCAGCCCGACTTCTTCTGCTTTTTTAAGGATCTCTTCGACACTGCTCTCTCCGTCTTTTGAAAAGTTTGTATGCACGTGTAAATCGCAGATTAGCATCTGATCATAGTGTTTTTATCTATCTGGTATTAAGGGAACTTATGCGCATCCTCCTGACCACTGGTGCTGCGACAGAAGACCTGGTTAAATCGGCGGCGGCATCCATTGATGCAGAGGTTGTGGTGACCGGGAAGATTGCATCGTTTCTAACCCCCTACATGCTCCACGGGGTGATCAAAAGGGGATCATACGATATGGTGATAGTCCCGGGCATGTGTACTGCTTCCTTTGAACAGGTCGAACATGATACCGGGGTCCCAATTTATCGCGGCCCCCGTCATGCTGCCGACCTTGGTTTGATCCTCCCTCTCCTCAGCACGGTAACACTTTCGCGGACTGTGCCTGCCGATGATTTCCTTGCCACGAATAAAGCACATGATGCCCGCAGACGACTTGAGGGCCGGGAAAAATCCGCGGGAAGTGATTTCATAATCCGTGATACAAAGATAGGGGGAACATCACGGGTGAAAATACTTGCAGAAGTAATGGACGCCCATCTCCGCGAGGACATCCGCACCGTTGTAGAACAATACTTCTCTGCGGGCGCAGATATTGTTGACCTCGGGTTCGGGTTTGATGCGGAGCCAGCTGATGTCACGCGGGTTTTCTCAGAGTTGGATGGGATAGATCGTCCGCTTGCTGCAGACACCCAGGATCCTGATCTTATACTGGCGGCACTCTGCCGGGCAGATCTTGTGTTGAGCCTTCATGAGCTGAATATTCCTGAAGTGGGAAAAGCCATTGCTGAAGCAGGTGCCACAGCAGTTGTGGTTCCTGGAGAAAGCTCTCTCAAAAAGAACCTGGCGCTGGCCAAAAAAAGCGGGATCACCCGGATTATTGCTGATCCCTTACTCCAGCCTGTCGGTTCAGGCCTCGTTTCCTCGTTGAAAAATTTCAAAAAATCACCGTATCCGCTTTTCTTCGGCGCGGGTAATGTCACAGAACTGATCGATGCTGATTCTGTCGGGGTGAATGCACTTCTTGCCGGTATGGCCATGGAAGTGGGAGCAGCAGTGATCTTTACCAGTGAACATTCAGATAAGACGGCAGGGTCTGTCGTTGAGATGCGGAGAGCAGCAGAAATGATGACACTTGCAGCAGACCGGCCCTACCCCAAGGACCTTGGTATCGATCTCCTTATTCTGAAGGAAAAACGAAAACGGCGTGAACCTCCGCTTGAATACGATGTCGCCATTCCTTCAACTGCCATGCCGGATAGTATCGAATACGATCCAAAAGGAAATTTCCGGATCGGCATAGAAGGAGACCAGATCGTGGCGGTAATCCACGGGACGGCTGTCAGGGGAAAGCGATGGCAGGATGTCTTTTACACGATCCAGTCCCTTAATGATATCTCTCTCCTCGATCACGCTGCATATCTTGGAAGGGAATTATACAAGGCAGAGCTTGCAATCCGGTTCGGACGGAGTTTCGAGCAGGACGGGGAGTTCTGAAATTCTGGTCAGGAACGCATTTTTCTCCAGAAGGTACAGTACCTGGCAGGAATATCCCCAAAGATCGAAAAACTGCCAAAAGATTTTGGTCTCTTCATGAACGCTTTTATTCCACCCCCTCGCATTTCTATACATGGCTTTACAGGCACGTGCATCCCATATTCTCGTAAAAACTGAAGACCAGGCAAACCAGATACTGAAAAGAATTGCTGACGGCGAGGAGTTCGACAAGGTCGCCCGCAGGTTCTCTTCCTGCCCCTCGGGAAAAAACGGCGGGGATCTTGGCTGGTTTGGCAAAGGACAGATGGTACCGGAATTTGAGAAAGTTGCATTCGAGAATGAAGCGGGCAAGGTTGTGGGCCCGGTGAAGACGCAGTTCGGCTACCATATCATAAAAGTTACCGGCAGGAAATAAATCTCCGGCAACGGATCATGGATACAAAATTTTTTCTTGGGGTACTGCTTGCGGTAATCCTTGTCTTTTCCAGTGCAGCGATTTACACCAGTTTTGCCAGATTACCAGCTGCGTCCGCAGTACCTGAAGATCGCGATACACTCTACCAGGTATCGACAATCGATGCCCTGGTCCTGGGGGTGTATGATGGAGTCCAGCCCGTCAGCGAGATTAAAAAACATGGAGATTTCGGAATTGGTACGTTCGATGCGCTCGATGGTGAAATGATCGTTATCGACGGAACGGTGTATCAGGCAAAAGCTGATGGGGGTCTATATGCCGTTCCGGACAACACAACCACCCCTTTTGCCACGGTTACCCGCTTTGAACCTGATACCATTACAACGACAGGACGACCCATGAATTTTTCCGTTTTCTCGATGGAAATGAGCACCAGTCTGCCCTCGCGTAACATGATCTACGCCGTACGAATGCATGGCACATTTCCTCTTATGAAGGTGAGGGCGATTCCTCTACAACAAAAGCCCTATCCTCCGCTCATGGATGCAGCACAGAACCAGTCGGTACGCACCCATACGGGTATCACCGGCACGGTTGTAGGGTTCTATACACCGGTCTTTTTTAAAGGAATCAATGTTGCCGGTTACCATCTCCATTTCATCAGCGATGACCGGCATTCCGGGGGTCATATTCTCGATTTTGAAGTGCCGGAAAATACCACAGTGGAGTATGACATAACCCCGTCCTTCAGGATGATGCTTCCGACGAAGGGCGCGTTTACCGGTGTCAATCTCTCACAGGATCTGAGTGGGGAACTTGTACGGATTGAATCATGATCTGTTTTTTCCGAGCATTTTTTGACAAGCAGCACTCATATAACCGGTACAACGCCCATGATGCGTGCCAGGTTCTCAACTATGAATATCCGCGGAATCAAAAATGACCTTCTCAACCTGCTCCTTGAACTGGGGCGGGACTCGCATCCCAATGAATTCGTGGCACTTCTCCGGGAAAATAACGGGGTCATTGAAGAGCTGAACATGGTACCGGGCACCATCACCGGTGAAAACTCTGCCTCAGTCTTTTTTGACATGATGCCGCTGGACATCCACGTTGCAGGCAGTGCCCACAGCCACCCAAACGGTGTGCTGCAACCATCAGATGCGGATGTGCACTTCTTCCCCCGTGCAGGGCGTTTCCACCTTATCATCGGTTACCCGTATGGCAGAGATGACTGGCAGTGCTTTACTGCTGATGGCATACCATGTACTATCGAGGTGATTGCATGAGCGTCCACAGGGTTGTTGCAACCGGCACATTTGACATACTCCACCCGGGACACCTCTACTACCTCACGGAATCAAAAAAACTGGGTGATGAGCTCTGGGTTATCGTTGCACGGGATGCTAACGTCAGGCATAAACCCCGCCCAATTATCCCGGAAGAGCACCGGCTCCAGATGGTTGCGGCCCTGAAACCTGTTGATCATGCAATTCTCGGGGATAAGACGGATATGTTCAATCCGATTAAAGAGATCAGGCCGTCAGTAATTACCATTGGATTTAACCAGCACTTCGATACGATTAAACTTCACCAGCAGCTCATTGAACGTGGGATGTCTCCCGAGATTGTCCGAATCGGAAAGTACGCTGAGGAAGATCTCTGCAGTTCGAGGTTTGTTGTTCAGCGGATCATTGAAGTGCGGGGTAAGGAGGGATTAGATGCAGGGATAAATAAACCCTGACCCTGCACTTTCCACTCACATTCACTCCTGAAAACAGGGAGATCAATGAAATAAAAAAAAAATATCAGTTCAAAAAATCGGTATTTTGAATTCTTCAGGATCTATAGAGAGTATAAGGGTTTTTCCCGTTCTGCAGAAAGCCGGACTTTCTTTCCGATGTCTCATCTACACCGGAACACTGATGCCCGAAATACCCCAAACTGCAAACCTTTATCGATTCAGGGTATCATCCATTTCCTACAGGCGATTGACGTGGTCACGGACAGCGCATCAGAGATTGGCAAACTCGGTGAGATTGCACGGCGAAGAAATGTTGATGCCCGGATTATTTCTCCCGAAAAAATTGTCATTTCACAATGGGTCCGGTTCAAGTGCCGGTATGGCTGCAAAGGATATGGTAAGCATTTTGGCTGTCCTCCCTATGCTCCGTATCCCGATGAAACCCGAAGGATGGTTGATGAGTATTCTGTCGGGGTACTTCTCAGGTTCAACGGGATACCAGGCAGAGGAAACTTTGGTCCGGACGATATCCCGGATGACTTCCATGACTGGTTCAGGGACCTGATACTCTGGGTGAATGGTACAGTTCACCTGCTTGAAAAGACGGCATTTTATGATGGATTTTACAAGGCATTCGGGTTTGGGGGTTACCCCTGCATATATTGCGAGCACCAGCACTGCGTTGCAGAAGAGGCTCCTGGCCTCGTAGATGAGAGCCTGCGCCGGAAATGCCGTCATATGGACCTGGTGCGACCAAGCATGGAGGCAGCGGGTATAGATGTGTTTGCAACGGCGAAAAACGTGGGGTGGGATCTTGAAACTATTCCCTGCAAAGATATGGAGTATGGAAAGATTATACATTCCGATATCCAGTCGATCGGACTCGTGCTGATAGAATAATAGTCAGCGTCCTGAATGTAGCCTGTAAGGGGGGGCTTTTTTCCTTCCCAGGTTAATAATTCCTCTTCTTAATGCCGTGCTGTATTTTGCCGTAAATGATCCGATGATCGATGTCACAATAACCATCGCGGCAATCGTTGTACCAACAAGAGGAGAGCCGTAAAGAACGGCAATGGCAATAGAAAATTCCCCTCTGCCGATGGTGTTTCCCCAGATTTCCAGTCCGGATAATGCTGAGCCATGAATAACGATACCGGCCAGTATACCGGAAATGAGCTTGCTTACTATTGCTAGGCTGCAGATTACTGCTATCATAAACCAGTTCACTCCACCGGAAAAATCAATAGTGACACCGAAAAAAACGAAAAACACGACCAAAAAAACATCCTTGAACGGGCGGGCGTGCTGCTCGAACGCATCCGGATCCGTGGTTGCGAATGCAACCCCGAGTGCTATCACCATCATGGATTCCGGAATTCCCAGATACATCGAAAACGATGCGGTGGTGAGAACAGCAGCAAACGTGAAGAGGATAGGAAGCTCATCATCGCGATCAAGAATTGAAATCAGGAATTCTTTACCATAATGGGCAAGTGCATAGAGGACTCCCAGTACTCCGGTAATTTTCACGAGGAAAATGATCAGGTCCTGGTTGCCTGCGGAGATGAGGGCTAAAAAGATGATTAGTACAAGATCTTCAAAGACCATAAGCCAGATAATGGTTTCAGACTCGCGGAGCATCAGCTTACGGTTCTCGATAAGCGAGGTGATAGCCATCGCTGTACTGGATATGTAAAATGCGGATGCAATAATGAGGGACTCAATGAGGGAAAATCCCAGCATATACGCTGCGACAAAACCGATGATCATATTGACATTCAGGTCAATGATCCCGCTTTTCAGGACGGCTGACCGGTTCGATGCGATCCTCTCGGGCTTCAGCCCAAGACCCATGAAGAACAGTAAAAATATCAGTCCCATTTCCGAAAAAAAGCGACTGATAACATCGGAAGTCACCAGACCCAGCCCGGCTTTCCCCAGCAATACCCCCGCAAGGATATAAAAGGGAATAACCGGAACCGACAGGTACTTTGTGACGAGCGCAAGCAGAAGGCAGAGAAAAAGCGCGAGAACTATCCCTTCCATTAATCCACCATGATTTCCCGCTCAAACCTTTTTATCTGGTCGCTCTCACCAATAACCAGTGCTGCATCTCCGAACTCAAAGACAAAGGAAGGTGCCGGATTTACAATATTAGTATCGTGCCGGCAGACGGCAATTACGGTTGCACCGGTTTTTGCCCTGATCTGAAGATCTTCAATTGTTTTACCTGCAATAGCTTTGGGTATGAGAAATGAGTGAATTGTTACCCTGAGATCTGCGAGCGCCGAAAAAGCTATCTCAACACTTTCCTGGTCTGCTTCAATAATCGCACCAGTGAGAATATTACCCAGCCTTCGCGCTTCGACCGGTGTCATTTCTGCAGCACTGGGAGTATGACAACCTTTCTGGAGCGTGTACATCTGGATGATACCGGTTTTTGTGAAAAAAATTGCCACCGTATCTCCTTTATCGGTCTGAAATTCATACTTTGTTCCAACCCCGGGAAGATTGAGCGAGCGTAGAGACATAGCAGATATTAGAAAAATGATCCTAAAATATATTATTATATGGTACAGGATGCCGACGAAAACCAAGGGGGTTAACAACAAAAAGAAAAGAGGAATTGATTTGGTTTTTTCAAGGTATTTGAGAGTGGGAGGAGCGGGGTGCACGCGAATACAGCACCTGATTTTGAGGGGTTTTTCATCCTCCCCACATACCATGTTGAAACAATGTTCATTTAAAGACCCTGCCGGGCGGGGTGAAAGTATTGAATCTGTACTCCACTGGGAGGAAAAACACAATACATAATTCTTTGATTGAAGGATATTGTGATTATGAGCACGCAGAAATTAACGATTCTGCATTCGAATGATATGCACGGCGACTTTTTTGCCGAAACCGAGGGAGAATCAGGGGGTTTGATAGGGGGTCTTGCACTTCTTTCAGGATATATAAATAAAGTTCGCGACGAGGAAGAGAGCGTCCTCTACGTGATCGCAGGAGATATGATACAGGGATCGCTCATCGATTCAGAATACCGGGGCATTTCCACGATTGAAATTATGAACTACCTGGCCCCGGATGTCGTTTCATTAGGCAATCACGAACTTGATTACGGCCTTGAGCACCTGCTGTTCCTCGAAAAGATGGCGAACTTTCCTATAGTGAATGCAAACCTGTATATAAAAAAATACTTCAAACGGTTGATGATACCGCACCTTATAATAAAAAAAGCCGGTCTTTCCATTCTCTTCATTGGCATTATTACCGAAAAAGTTATGGACACGATATCCCGTGATTCGGTAATTGGGAGTTTTATCTCTATTGAAGAGGCAAGCCGTGAGGTCGGGCGGAT
>Ga0209450_10001730_pt1 | contig 10950 bp, 11 predicted proteins | sample FrelakmetLWP11LW_FD_187149 | JGI IMG/M metagenome (GOLD analysis project Ga0209450, IMG submission 187149) | Freshwater lake sediment microbial communities from the University of Notre Dame, USA, for methane emissions studies - LWP11 LW (SPAdes)... | ecosystem: Environmental > Aquatic >... | reverse complement strand
ATGGGTGGGGGTTCGTCCGACGCGGCGGCCGCCCTGGTCGGGCTGTCGACCCTATGGGACCTCGAGCTCGACATCGCGACCCTGCTCGAGCTGGGGAGCAGGCTTGGCGCCGATGTTCCGTTCTTCCTGATCGGCGGCGCAGCCTGGGGTACCGGGAGGGGGACGGGGCTCGTCCCGCTCGCGGACCTGCCTCCCTGGTGGGTCGTCCTGCTTCCGGGCGAGGAGGCCATCTCGACGGCCGAGGTCTATCGCGACCTGCGTGCCGAACCAGTGGACGGATGGCCCCAATCTGAGGTATATCAGTGGATTGAGAGAGGCGGCGAGGCACCTTTCGGGGCCTGCCGCAACGATCTGGAGACGACGGTGTTGGCGCAGTGGCCAGCAGTCGCGAGGCGTCTCGCCGCGATTCGGGGAACGCACCCGCTCCTGGCACTCCTTTCGGGAAGCGGTGGAACGGTGTTCGGCCTGTACCGCGACCGGACCGCAGCGGAGCGAGCGTCTAGCGCTCTGGCCTCGTATGCGCCCGTGGTCGCGCCGCTGCTCACCCGTGAGGCCTCGCGCCTGCGACCGTCGGGGGAGGAGATTCGATGGAAATAACCGAGGTTCGCATCAACCTGAACAAGGGCGGCAAGGTCAAGGCCTTTGCCCAGGTCATCCTGGACGGCTGCTTTCTGGTCGGCGACATCAGGGTTCTCGAGGGGAAAGAAGGCACAGTCACGTTGGCCATGCCGTCGCGTCGCCTGCGCAACGGCTCGTTCCGTGACATCGCGCATCCGCTCAACACCGAGACCCGGCGCAAGCTCGACGAGGTCGTTCTGGGCGAGTACCAGCGAGTCGTGGAGGAACGTGGTGGCCCCGCCGACGGCGGCAACGGCCAGACGCGTTCCCAGCAGATTGCCGGGAAGTTCCTCGGCGAGAAGTACTGGACCGAGGAGGACGGGGACGACGAGTAGCGCGGCGTAGACAGGCTCCGGGGAGCGGGGTAGACTCCCGCGCGACTGGGGCGTAGGCAAATTGGTAAGCCACGGGACTTTGGATCCCGCAATTGCAGGTTCGAGCCCTGCCGCCCCAGCCAACGGCGAGGCGCAAATGCACGAACAGCTTCCGTTGGTGATCTTCTCCGGACGAGCGCATCCGAAGCTCACGGAACGGATCTGCGACTACCTGCAGATCCCGCAGGGCCGGGTGCGGCTGTACAGCTTCTCGGACGGCGAAAGCTCGTGCCAGATCGAGGAGAACGTCCGTGGCGGCGACGTCTTCGTCGTCCAACCGACGTGCCCGCCGGTCAACGACAGCCTGATGGAGCTCCTCATCCTGCTCGATGCCTGCCGGCGCTCGTCCGCCAACCGGATCACCGCGGTGATCCCCTATTTCGGCTATGCCAGGCAGGACAGGAAGGACAAGCCCCGGGTGCCCATCACGGCCAAGCTCGTCTGTGACCTGCTCACGTCCGCTGGCGCCATGCGGATCCTCACGATGGACCTGCATGCCGCGCAGATCCAGGGGTTCTTCAACATCCCTGTCGACCACCTGTTCGCGGCCCCGGTCCTCATCGACAAGATCCGGGAGCTCCAGAAGGGCGAGCTCGTGGTCGTCTCGCCGGATGCCGGGGGTGTGGAGCGCGCCCGTGCGTTCGCCAAGCGCCTCGAGGCCAGCCTGGCGATCGTCGACAAGCGTCGCCCGGCGGCCAACCAGGCCGAGATCATGAACGTCATCGGGGATGTCGAGGGAAAGGTCTGCGTGGTCGTCGATGACATCATCGACACCGCGGGCACGCTGGTGAAGACCGCCGAGGTTCTGGCGGCACGGGGCGCTGCCCACGTCTACGCGGCCGGTGTCCACGCGGTGCTTTCCGGGCCCTCGATCGACCGCATCGAGGCATCCGTCATCGAGGAGGTCTTCGTCACCGACACGATTCCGCGCAGCGAGCGGGCCAAGGCCTGCGCAAAGATCCGCCAGCTCTCGGTGGCGGAGTTGCTGGGCGAGGCAATCCTCCGCATCCACGAAGCCAAGTCGGTATCGAGCTTGTTTGTCTGAGCCACAGTGTGCTAGGATTCACGGCCCTCCCGTGCGGTGCGCTGGGGGACTCGAGGAGGTCAGGTCCATGGAAGAGCTCGTCATCGAGGTGGAGCGACGCAGCTCCGCTGGCAAGGGTGCAAATCGCAAGCTGAGGCAGCAGGGGCTGATCCCGGCGGTGGTCTACGGCGGCGGCAAGGAGTCCGTGCCGGTCGTGATCAACCGTCATGCCGTCACCGAGTTGCTGCGCGGCGAGCACGGTCGCAACACCGTGTTCCTGCTCAAGATGAAGGGGACGAAGCAGGAGCGGAGCGCAATGCTGCGCGAGGTGCAGATTAACCCGCGGAGCCAGCAGTTCATCCACTTCGACTTCATCCGCGTGATGAAGGGCCAGCTCGTGAAGGTCGAGGTCCCCGTGGTTCTCGACGGCGAGGCGGCCGGTGTGAAGGTCGGCGGGTTCCTCGACTGGGTCGGACGCCGGCTGCACATCGAGTGCGCTGCGGAGTCGATCCCGACGGCGATCCACGTCGACGTCACCAACCTCGGTCTGGCCGAGCACATCACCGCTGCCGACCTCACCTTGCCCGAGGGTGTTCGACTGCTCGACGACGGGCACCGGATGATCGTGACGGTCGAGGCTCATGGCGCCAAGGCGACCGAGGAGGAGGCCGCTGCCGAAGCCGCTGCCGCCGCCGCCGCCGAAGCCGCCGAGCCCGAGGTGATCCGCCGCGGCAAGACCGTCGAGGAGGAAGCCGAGTAGCTTCGGCAATGGCGATCTCGGCAGTCATCGGCCTGGGCAATCCGGGCACCGAGTACGAGAAGACGCGCCACAACGTGGGCTTTCGGGTGGTCGACGAGTTGGCCCGGCGGTGGCGCGTCGCTTCGTGGGAGCGTCGGTACCACGCCATGGTGGGGCAGCGGTCGGGCAGCCGGCCGACCCTCCTGGTCAAGCCGCAGACCTTCATGAACCTTTCGGGCGATGCGGTGGCGCGGCTTTGCCGCGGCACCGGCCTGACCCCGTCAGAGTGCCTCGTGGTCGTCGATGACGTCGAGCTGCCGCTCGGTCAGCTCCGGGTGCGCGAGCGGGGCGGGGCGGGGACTCACAACGGCCTGCGCTCGATCAGCGCCTCGATCGGCGACGACTTCCCGCGGCTGCGCCTCGGAGTCTGCGGCGCGGAGCCGTGGCGGGATCTTGCCGACTACGTTCTCGCCGAGTTCGGCGCGGACGAAGCCGTGGAGGCCGGCGACATGGTGTTGCGTGCCGCGGCGTGCGTCGAGATGGCGTTGCACGCTGGCCTGGCCAGAGCGGCGACGCACTTCAACCGGATCCCGGACCAGCAACCGTAGACCCTTGCGTTTGCTCCCGTTTGCGCTAGAATCCTCCTCCCGCCGCAGCAGCGGCGTTCCTTGCTCCCACCTCGATGTGGGGGCCGAAGGCCGAAAGGAGAGTGCATGCCACTGTACGAACTGGGTCTTGTCTTGACCACGGACCTCGATGCCGAGGAGCGCGAGGCGTTCATCGGCGAGCTGAAGGGCCTCCTGACCGGAGGTGGCGCCACCTTCGTCAAGGAAGATGTCTGGGGCAAGCGGATGCTGGCCTACGAGATCCGACACAAGCGCGAGGGCTACTACCTGTTCTGGCAGTTCGACGCGCCCGGGACGGTGATCAAGCCGCTCGAGTACCGGTTGCGACTGTCCGATCCGGTCCTGCGCTTTCTCACCCTCAACCTCGACGTCGAAATGCGGCGGAAGAAGAAGTTCGACCGCAAGCGGGCCGAGAAGAAGGCCGAGTCGGCCAGGAAGGCCGCCGAGAAGGCGCCTGCCGCGGAACAGGAGGCCTGAGATGCCGAAGAAGAAGTACTACGTCAAGCGGAAGAAGGTCTGCAAGTTCACCACCGAGGGCATCGAGTACATCGACTACAAGGACATCGACCTGCTCCGCCAGTACGTGCCCGTATCGGGGAAGATCCTGCCGCGCCGGGTTTCCGGCACCGACCCGATCTACCAGCGCAAGCTGACCCGTGCCGTGAAGCGGGCGCGGTTGATGGCGCTGCTCCCATTCGTGGGGGATTGAGCGGGCGCGTCGGATGACGCCCCTTGACGCACCGACTACGCTGCCACCCCTGCGCCGGATCGGGCCTGGGGTGGCAGGCTTGTTTTCCTTCGCGATCTTCTTGACCCTGCCGCTCCTTCCGTTCGCCGGGATCTTCCTGGCCCTGCTCGCTCCGCTCCCGCTGCTCCACTACGCGTCTGGCGGTCGCCCGTCGGTGCTCGCCTGGGGATGGGTCATGGTTGCCCTGCTCGGCGCGGCGCTGGTGCACCCTGTGCCCTGGCTGCTGGCGCTGGCCTGCGGGTACCTCATGGTGGCTGCGCTTCCGGCCCTGTCGGTGGAGCTCCGCATCCGCGCCGGCTGGAGCACGGGCCGCTGGGCCGCCGCCGTCGCGGGGGCGGCGCTCGTCGGCGTTTTCGGTTTCATCGTCGGCATGGTTGGGCCGGCGGATCCGGTCGGGGCGCTCCTTGGGCTTCTGTCCGAAGGTGCCCGCGAGGCAGAGGAGCTCACCCGAGCTTTCAGACCGGCGGGGAGCGGAAGCGAGGACACGTGGGCCTGGGCGCTCCACTCGGTCGCGTTCCTGACCCCGGCGCTTGTCGCGCTCTATGTGACCGCGGCAGCATTCTGGGTGCGGCCGCGGCTTCCGCTTCTGGGCCTCGGGGCCGGCGGAGAGAACTTCGACGAGTATCGGTCGGAGGAGTGGCTCCCGGTCGGTTTCGTCGTCGGTGGTCTCGGCTGGGCTCTCGGCGGAGGCGTGGCAAAGTGGCTCGCGTCCAACCTCTTTGCAGTGGTGCTCGGCTTGTATTTCATTCACGGGCTGGCTATCATCCACTACTACCTTGGGCGGCGACTCGGGGGAAACCGCTGGGTCCGTCTAGGGGTTGCTTTGTTCGCCCTGCAATTACCGGTGGCGCTGGTGCTGTCGGCGGTCGGTCTGGCTGACAACTTCTTTGCCCTGCGCCGTGGAAGGGCGGCTGACGGAGGAGAGCAGGAATGAAGGTCATACTGAATGAGTTCGTGGAGAACCTCGGCGACCGCGGGACTCTGTGCGAGGTCAAGCCGGGCTACGGGCGGAACTTCTTGATCCCCAAGGGACTTGCCTACCAGGCCACAAAGTCGAACCTGGCCCGCTTCAAGCAGGAGCAACGCCTGTGGGAGACGGTCCAGGTCCGCGAGAAGGGGAACGCCGAGGCGGTTGCCTCCCGGCTCGCCGGGGTGGAGCTGACCTTCGTTCGCCGCGCGGGCGAGGGCGATGCCCTCTACGGGTCGGTGACGACCCACGACATCGCCGAGGCGCTGGCTGGCAAGGGGATCGAGATCGATCGGCGCAAGCTCGTCCTCCCGCAGCATGTCAAGCGGCTCGGTACCTTCACGGCGGAGGTTCACCTCCACCGGGAGGTGCACGTCCCGATCACCCTCCACGTCGAGCGGGAGGGCGAAGAGGCACAGGCGTAACCGCCCTTGCCTGACCGGTCCGCTCGCGCCGAACCAGGTGACCCTGCAGCGGGCCGTCGCCGCCGGGGCGCAGCGGGCGGTTTCCTGACAGCCGCGCGCCGTGGACTCGCACGGCTGTTCTTCGGTCCCGAGCTGCGACGACTGGACGAGACGACCCTGGCACTGGACGCCGTCCGGGCCGGCCTTGAGCACGCCCAGGATGTGATCGAAGTCCTCGGACGTGACGTCCAGAGCGAGAGTGGTGCCCGAGTCGAGCTGCAGCAGCACATCGAAGCCCTTCTCGAGGGACTGCGGACCCATTCCGACACCCGTCTCGAGGGACTGCGGACCCATTCCGACACCCGTCAGGACCAGTTCACCGTGGAGGTCTCCGACCTGAGGGCGGTGCTGGCCGAGGCGCGTCGCGATCTCGCCTCTGCGGAGCGGCGACTCACCGCGCAGGATGAGGACGCCTCCGTCTCGCTGAGAGCCGTACAAGCCGAGGCCGAGCGATTGCGCGACGTGCAGTTTCCCGAGCTTCAGGCCAGGATGGTGGAGGTTCAGGCCGACCTGGATGGCCTTCGCGACGGGCGCGTGCGAAGGGTGGAGGGCGATCTCGGCGCGCTTCAGGCGGGGCTCTCGGCAGCCCTGGGTGAAGTGGAAGCTGTTCGTGACGAGCGACTTCCGCAGCTCGAGCGCAGCGTCGAGCGCCTGCATGTCGATAGCCAGTCGGTTCTGGCCCTTGCCGAAGAGCTCCGCGACTTCCGGTTGCCGGCGCTTTCGGGGCGGGTCGATGCGCTGGTCGGCGCGCTGCACGAGGAGCTGACGGCTTCCTCGGGACTCCTGGATCGGGTGATCGCCGGCGAGCCGCTGCATGTCGAAACGAGCGCCGAGGCCGAGTCGGAGCTGCCAGCCGCCATGCGCCGCGCCTGGGCGACCTTTACCGACACGTTTCGCGGCGATCGCGCGGAGATCCGCGACAGGGTCGTCGAGTACCTGCCGTTGTTGCAGGACTCCCGCCCCGTGCTGGATCTGGGGTGCGGTCGCGGCGAGCTGCTCGAGGTCCTCCGCGACCATGGGATCGAGTCGCGCGGCGTCGACAGCGATGCCGCAATGGTCCAGGCGTGTCGTCGGCTCGGTCTCGCTGTGGAGCAGGCCGAGGCGTTGGCCGAGCTCCGCGCCGCGCCGCCGCAGAGCCTCGGTGCCGTCACGGCGGTGCACCTCGTCGAGCACCTGGGATCGGCCGGCTGGATGGCGTTGGTCGACCTCGCCGCCCGTGCGTTGCGACCAGGTGGCCTCCTGCTCATCGAGTGCCCGAACCCCGAGTCGTTGCGGGTGGGCGCGAATCTCTTCTGGGTTGACCCGACGCACCGCGCTCCCGTGCACCCTGACGCGATGCGCTTCGTGGCCCGAACGGTCGGCCTTCAGGTCGTCGAGATCCGTCGCCTGCGGCCCTTCCCGCCGGAGCAGAGACTGGCGCATCCGCACCAGCCCGAGCCGGTCCGGGTTCTCGCAGAGCGACTCGATGCCTGGCTCTCCGGGCCTCGTGACTTCCTACTGATCGCCCGCAAGCCCTCGGAATAGGCGCTCGATGACTCCCCGGGGCTAACCGGCCAGATGATGCCGGAAGAGCTCGCGGAGCGAGAGCAGTACCTGGGCGAAGTTGCGCTCCTTGAGGAACTCCTGCAGCTCGTTGCGCGACGTGCCGCCGAGCAGGCGCTCCCGGGCTTCCTCGACGAGGCCGTAGAAGTCCGACACGGACTTGAGGCCCAGCTTGGCAAAGCGGTCGTTGTACCAGTCGGACTCACGAACGCGTTCCCAAGTGACGGCGAGTGCCGGAGCCGCCTGGGTCCACAGGCCGTCGGCAAGTGAGGTGATCTCGCGGTAGAGCGCCGCCAGGACCACGTTGTCCCGGCCGGCCAGCAGTGCCTCTTCCAGGTGCGAGTCGCCTTGCACCTCGGGGGCCGGTCTCTGCGGAGCCGGGGGCGGCGCCGCTTCCGGCGGTTCGGCGGCCGGAGGAACGGAGGTCTCTCTGACCGGGGCGGCGTCGCCCTTCTTCTCCTTCAACGGAGACCCAGGAGGTGACTTCGATTCGGTCGGGGCCGGGTCGAGAGTGGCCTTCGAGTCCCGCTTCTGCGTATTCTTGGCAGCCGCCGGCTTTGCGGCCGCCGGCCTCTGACCGGCCGGCACCGCGGCCAACCGCCTGATCCTCTCGTCGAAGCTCACCAGGAACCCGATCTCCGTGTCGGCAACCGGACGCACATAGGCAATCCGGTTGAGGATCGTGTCGAGCTCGAGAAAGCGGATGCGCAGCACGTTGGGATCAGGCGCGAGGCTCGAGAAGAGCTCGAGGAGCGACTCGTTGGCAGCGATGATGTCGTAGATGTTGGCAAACCCGGTGTAGTCGAGGAGGTCGGCGCTGTCCGACAGGTGCCAGTTGATGCTGGCCTCGCGGACACGTCGGCTGGTGAGGTGACCGAGGAGTTCCTCGGGGATACCCTCGTGGTCCCATGCTTCGCCGTAGGCCGCCCTGAGCGTCTCGCGAATGAGCTGACGGATCCGGAAGAGGCATTCGGCGGCAAGGCGGTAGGCGTCGGGATTGAGGTCGATCTTGGCCATGTTCGCTCTCTGGTCAGTTCCACGCCATGTTTGAACGCATGTGGGCCCACGGGCGGAGGAACCGCTCGCGCCGCTCGAGCTCGCGCACGGCGAGCAGGAGCAACTGGCCACGGGTCGTGGGGTCGGGCACGTTGAGGAAACCCTGCTGCTGGTCGGGTGTTAGCCCGAGCGTCGCCGTCACGCGCCACGTGAGGCTCGAGAGGTCCTTCTGGTCCTGATCGAGGCCGGGGGGGCGCGACAGGGTATCGCACAGCCGCAGGTAACGGGCGCGCAGTAACCTGGCCAATCGGACGGCCCGGTCACCAGTCGGCGGCTCGGGGAACCGCTCGGCCCGCACGAGCGGGAGGTCCTCGCGCACCAGGCTGAGGAGGCGGCACCGGGAGACGCCCCGCAGCGCCGCCGAATCGCCGGCCTGCTCGGCAACGACAGCAGTCACGCCGATCTCGTGCACCGACTCGCCGTCGACAAGCGAGACCACCACCGCGTCGCCGTAGTCGCGGGAATGCAGAATGATGTTGCGCGCCCACGTGCTCGCCAGGGGCACCTGCACGCTCTCCCCGGGGAGCAATACCCGGCTTTCCAGCGGGTACAAAGGCAGTACAAACGTCACCATGTTCGAGCGCGAGTATAGCGCGGCGACCCCGGGCCTCCTAGGTGGCGACTGACCGCTCCGGTCATCCGGGGGTGGATCGCGCCCCCGAAGGAGCCGTCGGTCCGGTGGAGCAGGGTCCCGGCCCGGACGCCGGAGCCCCGGCGCCCGGATCACGATCACGCTGCAGGCGCGGCCTGGGTCGACACCGCAGAGGAGAACTCCTCACCCCGGCGCACCACGGCCATGGTTCCGCCAGTCAAGAGGATCACCAGTCCGGCCCAGAGCAACCCGATCATCGGCTTCACCGAGAAGTCCACCGAGAACCTCGCTGGTTCGCCGGAGTCGCCGCCGGAGCGGGCGTCGAGAATGAGCACCTCGACCGCCTTCTCTTCGGCGTTCATCCGGCCGAGCCGGAGCATGACCCCCTCGAGACCGGGTATCGCGGCATCTACATGCTCTTCACCGCCCTGACCGCTGCGGTAGACCGGGGTGATCTCCCCGGCCTGCTCGCCGGCGACCTTGAAGGACGCCCCGATGTTGATCCTGCCGGCCTGGGGGTCGAAGTCGGAGAGGTCGAAGTCGGCAAAGGTCAGTGTGACGCCGCGGTAGGTGAGTGTCTCGCCCGGGTGCAACGAGGCTCTCGTGGCGACGCCGCCGCCTACACCGCTGAACTGCAGCCTGATCCGCCCGGGCGGACTGGCGTTGACGCCGACCAGTGTGACCGCCGCGTCGGGCAGGCCCGGGATCCCCACGGGCTCGCCGGCGAACCCCTGGGGCGTCGAGGAGATCGTCGGCTTGATCTCGTTGCTCACCGATCCCTGCCGGATCAGCAGCCTGGCGCCGATAGTGAGGCCATCGCCGCCGGCATGCGATCCGGTCATGTCGAACGCCTGAAAGGTGACCGCGACCGGCCCGACCTGCGTGGTGCCGCCCTTCGCCAGTTCGATGGTGTTCCCCTCGGGTGGCCGCCCCGGGTCGAACTCGATGGGCGAGACATACACGTCGTGGGTGAGGCGGACCTTGACGTCGGGGTTTGCGACGAGCTGGTTGGACTTCTCGTTGCGGAACATCAGCGGCCTTGCCACGTAGGCCTTGCCGCCCGCATCGCGGACCTCGACCATCATCGCATCCTTGGCAGTCGGTGTCGGCTTGTCGACGCCCTTAAACGTCAGGGTGTAGCCCATGACCTGCTTGCCCTCGCCGAGCGGCAGCACGACTTTCTCGGTCCGGTTGAAGGCACTCGACGTGATGATCCCCGCCAGCATCAGGCCGAGACCGACGTGGGCGAGGTAGCCGCCGGCCACCCGGGTGCGCTTTTTCCTGAACTCGTCGATGGTCTTCAACAGGTTGGAGAAGAACGCAAAGAGGGAGACGAAGAGAAATAGGACGTACAGCACTCCATGCGCGCCGAGCGCGACGCCGACGGCGGTGGAGACGATCGCCAACAGGCCTGCAGCCGTTATGCGTTTGCGGAACTCCGCGCTGGCTCCGCGCCACTGCAGGTAGGGGACTAGGCTGAGCAGCATCGCCAGCAGGATGCCGATGGGCAGCGTCACCTTGTTGTAGAAGGCCGGTCCCACCTGGGAGGGCTTGGTGGCCAAGCGCGTGATCAGCGGCGCGGAGGTGCCGAGGAGGATCATCGCCGCGGTGCCGAGCAGCGCGGAGATGGCGAGCACGAAGAAGACCGTACGCGAGAAGAAGGGTTCGTCGCCCGGTTGGGTGGGGATCTCACGGAATCGCCACGCCAGCGCTCCCAGCCCGAGGAGCAGGAACACGGCGAGGTTGGCGACCAGCCAGCCGGTGATGCCGAGATCGACGAAGGAGTGGACCGAAAAATCGGCGAGCACGCCCGACCGGGTCAGGAACGTCGCATAGACGACCAGGACGTAGGCGAGGATCGCAAGCGTGAAGTTGAGCTTCCGGAAACGGCCCCGAGCTCGCTGCAGCAACATCCCGTGCACCAGGGCAGCCGAGGCCAGCCATGGGATGAGCGATGAGTTCTCCACCGGGTCCCAACCCCAGTAGCCTCCCCAGCCGAGGGTGACGTAGGCCCAGTAACCGCCGAGGAGAATGGCGCAGCCCAGTGTCACGACGGTCAGCAGAGCCCACGGCAGCGAGGCCTTCACCCACTCGTCGTACTGTCGTCCCCAGAGCGCTGCGACCGCGAAGGCGAATGGTACGGCCGTGGCCGCGTAGCCGACGAACATGATCGGCGGGTGGATGGTCATCCACGGGTTCT
>Ga0209450_10001729_pt1 | contig 10952 bp, 6 predicted proteins | sample FrelakmetLWP11LW_FD_187149 | JGI IMG/M metagenome (GOLD analysis project Ga0209450, IMG submission 187149) | Freshwater lake sediment microbial communities from the University of Notre Dame, USA, for methane emissions studies - LWP11 LW (SPAdes)... | ecosystem: Environmental > Aquatic >... | reverse complement strand
AGATTATAAAAATAGTTACCTTCTCTTTCAAAATGTTGGGACAATGGATTCAAAGTAATTTTTATCTGGGAACTAGAAATAAAATGAAACATGAAAAACAAAGAAGTTGTTGTTGTCAAAGAGTTTAACAATTGATATTCAAAGAAATCTTTTATTTTACCTGGAGTTGATATTTTGAAACTTTTCAAAAGCACTTTTTGGAGTTCATCTTTTGGAATCAACATCTCAAATCTGAATATATCGTTTTTAGAAATTAATTCATCCTTTTCATTTTTGTAAAAAAGTTCACCGTTTGATTTTATAATTAGGTCAAATAAAACATCTTTTACATCTTTTAGGGAAGGCGTTTCATCAAGTTGATAATATTTTTTAGTATTGTTTATCCAAAGTTGTATGGCCGAATCATTCAGAACGACAAATTTGGTTTTGCTCCGACGATACTCTTGCAATTGTGTTAATTGTGGTGCGATTTCTTCAAATATCTCATTTATTTCTGAAGGATTTGGATATTCGGTTTTTTTGAATAGATTTGAATAATATTTACTTTGCATTTTATATCTAAAAAAATATTAATAATTTAGATAACATTTCTATTGATACAAATAGAAATGTGTTAGGTTTTAAATTAATGCAAATCCAAATCCACTGAATGAATATGAGATGTATTTATGATTTGAGAATTCGAATGATAAGGATAAAAATGAACTGGAACACCTGTTCGAAGTTTACGATTTAATTCTATGATTGAATTACATTCATATTTGTTAATTTTGTTTTGATACAAAGAATTTTTTTCTTTGAGTTCATGGATTTCATTTTGGTATTGTGATATTTTCTTTTCAAGCTCTGTGATTTTATTTTGCAAATGGTCGTTGCTAGACATTGATTTAACTAATCCAACTATACGTAAAAAAAAATTATTTGTATCATAGTCAGGTTGTTTATCATCGTTTGACATATCACTACTACTGCAATCTGAAGAGTTAATATCTATGATGTGACTATCTGTGGGTTTAGTTAAAAAATATTTTGAATAATACATAGATTGGGATTGTTCCATTTGTTTTTGCTCCGACTCAATTTTTTTTTGTGTTTCGTTGTTTTTGTGCATTTCTTCAACAGAGGGGTGAACAAAAATATTCAGTCCAGATTGTATTTCTAATTTCTTTTTCTTTTTTTTTATATTTCTTTTTCTGAGTTCAGAGTTGGTATTTTCTTGTAAAGCACCTGGTTCAAAAGCAACTGGTTCGTAAACTAAGTCCTGAACATAATCCACTAAATCCATATTGGGGTTAAATGTATTATCTTTTAATTTTTGTTCTATAAACTTTAGTGTTTGGGTTTCAACGCTATTTTGGGATTCCTCTTTATGATTAGCTACCTGTCGCTCCTCCAGTTGCTTAGCTACTTGTCGCTCCTCCTCTCGTCTTTCAGAGTCTTCTTTGCATTCTTTTTTTAATTTTTCGTATTCTTCTTCGATTTTTTTTTGTTGATACTCAAGTTTATCTTTCAATTCATGCAATTTTTGAATTTCATCTTGACTATCTTTCCATTCCTTCTCCAGCCAATCATTATCTGCTGCAAGACCTCGATTTTCCATGGTGACCTCTAAACGCTTTTTTTCAAGTTTTCTATTTTCCTCTTCAAGCTTTACATTTTCATCTTTTAGTCTTTGAATTTCTTCTTTCAATAATTTTTCTACCTGTTCTTTTTCACACTCCAACTTATTTTCCCTAGCTTTTAGATTTTCTCTAAATTGAATAAACTCTTCATCATATTTTAAATTTAGTTCTTCTATTCTTTCCTCCCAGCATTTATCTTTTTCTTCTTGAATAGACTTGTATTTGCTTTCCAGGTTCCTTTCCAGGTTCCTTGCCATTTCTTTCTCCAATTTTTGTAATTTATCTTCCATTTCATACTTTACATCTAAAATCTTCATTTCATAATCGTTTTCATTTTCTTGGTATTGCAAAATGGCATATTCATACTCTGCTTCTTTGCTCTTCCATTCCATTTCTTTTTCTTCATATAAATCACCTAGTGACTCTAACTTTTCTTGATAGGTCTGGATTAATTTTTCTTCTCTATCTTCTTGTTCTCTTGAAAGTTCATTATGTTTGATTTCCCATTTAGAAATTTCTTTGGATAAAGTGGATATTTTGTCTTCTAAAACTTTTTGATGTTGTTTCCATATTATTTTATCATCATTGAAACTTTCTATTTTATCCTCAAAATTAGATTTTTCATTTTCCCATTCTAAAGATTTGGTTCGAAAATTATTAATTTCTTCCTTCAAAATTTTTCTATCTTCTAACCATTGTCTTTTTTCTTCTCCGTAAATCTTTTTCGACAATTCATATTGTTCAATTAGCTTTTCTCGAAAGACAATTTGAGCTTGGGTTGTAACCTCAAATTCTTCAAGCTTCTTCTGTTGCTCCAGCAGTCGGTTCTGGGCATCCAATAAATCCTCGTCCTTCTTTTTTAAAATATCCTTGGTTTCATTAAAAAACAACTCATAATCAGTTATTCGTTTATTTTTATCTATACAATCTTTACAAGTATTCAGATTATTATCTGCCTGTATATTACCTCTCCAAAGAAAACTCATCTTTATGGAGGAAAGAAAATATTTATTAAATTTATTTTCATGTTTTTAAGCCCCTATTTTACTAATAAAATAATCCAACAATAATTCCAAATCATTAAAATAGACAGCAAAAATTAGTATATCTTCCATAGGTATTAAAATTTTAGGTGGTCTCTCTTTATTGTCAAATTTATTACCTAGAATTGCCTGTTGAGCTTGTCTTGGAAATAAAATCAAAAAGATTTCAAAATACAAATCCTCTTCTTGGGTTTTCAATAAATTTTTAACAATTTCCATTTCAGGAAGTTTCAAAATATTCTTCTTGTCTTTTTGAAAATCAGTTTGTATATTATTTTTATTTAAATACTTTGAAAACTCTTCATGAACTACATTATTCAATAATATCGGCATAATGTCTCCTAATTTGAATGCCCAGTCATAAATTATCTTTTGAGTTGCTTCAGGACCCAGATTCATGATTGGACGTTTAGGGTCCATCGTATTTTTGTTTAACACTCCCCCATAGTCGATGGCTTGGAAAATTCTTCCATAAGTTGGAATCTTGTGTCCCATGATATTTATAAATTTCTTCTTGGTTTTAATCACGCCCACATTTCCTGGATGAAAATCAGCATGGACATAATTTTTTGAGTGCATCAAATGAATTATGTGCAATAACTGGATAATCATTGAATATCTCTCTTCTAATGATTTTATTTTTATTTTATCTAAAGTTGTATCTACCAGAGAATAAATCTTTCGCACACAAAAAGGGGAAGATGCAATTTTTTTGAGAAAATTTTGTTTGGATTCGGGAAAAATACTAATGTCTACTGGATATTCTTGTTTTAAATCACAATTATCAATAAAGTCGTAACCCAGTAAACTCATAAATTGTTCAGGATATTTGTTGGCTAGTTTTTTTGCAAAATAAATCTCGTTCCAGACAGGAGAAGTTTTATCTTTGACATCCTCTTCAAGAATATGCTCAATCTTTAGCGCATAATTTTTCTTTTTATAAGAAACAAGATAAACTGTTCCCATAATACCATGTCCAAGTTCCTTGAGGATTTTTACTTTATCTATGGGTATGGATTTTGTTTTATTCATTTTATTGGTCAATATAAATTTAAAAATAAACTATCAAAAATAAATGGGACTTAGTCTTTATTGTAAAGATAACTCGTGGAGTTCAACGTACTCGGGTATTCATTTAGTTAGAGAATGGTTTATCAAATCAACCATTCAATATATTGAAAATATTGAAAAAGATAAACCCTTATCTAGTTATGAATCTTTAGAATCTTTTCGAAATGTTTGTGATTTCGAAAAAAGATTTCTTTCTGAAGAAGATAGCCTTGGTAATATAGAACAAGATAAAAAAGAGATTCTTGAATTTTTGAAAAGTTTATTGAATGATAAATATGAACAAGTTCCAGTATATAAATGGGTTCAGCCTTTGAGATTAAATTATGAACCATGGAAAAAAACTCCTTTTCTTTTGTCTTATTTTGGATTACAAGGACTAAAAGTATTTGTCAATCATTCAGATTGTGATGGATATATTACACCTGGAAATGCATATGATATTTTGGGATTATTATCTAGAACAGGTGAATTTCTTTTTGATAAAGTTATCAACGAAGAATATGAAAAAGAATGGATTTTGGAATTAATTGAAATTTTAAAACATTGTATTGAAACAAAACACGATATCATATTTTGTTGAAAATACTGACTTATAGGATAAAAAAAGAGTTATAAAAAAATGGGATTAGATATGTATTTAAAAGTTTCTAAAAAGATACAAGGATGGACCGAAAAAGATTATAGCGAAGTTTCAGATTTGGTTTGTGGTTTAGATATTCAGAAATATCAATCAGACCCTACCAAAGTAGACATTAAAAAATTATGCACAAAGCCTGGAGCTGAAAATCTTCAAGTTTATTTGAATGGAGAAAGTGTTCATTGGTTTGATATTATGAAAAAAGTCGGATACTGGAGAAAAGCAAACCATATTCATCAATGGTTTGTAAATAATGTTCAAAATGGTGTAGACGACTGCGGGTATTATTTTGTTTCAGAACAAGATTTATTGAATTTAGACAAAACTTGTGAAAAGGTTTTAGAAAACTTTTTAGATTCACCTAAATTGCTTCCCAGATTAGAGGGGTTCTGTTTTGGTGGTTTAGATTATAACCAATACTATTTAGAAGATGTAAAAGAGACTCGGAAAATCATAGATAATATTATAGAAAGTGTGGATTTTGAAAACGAGGTTGTGATGTATCACGCTAGCTGGTAACATTTCTATTTATGAAATTATGTGATAAAATAGAAATTAAAAGACTGAAAAAGAAAAATGTATTTACTCAGAGGAATTATTTTTAGAAAGACGATACCTTGTCTCTAATAATTTATTATATATATTAAATTGGAAAGTTATATTTAGTTATTTTGTCTTTGTAAGGAATTCCATATTTTTTAATTTATCATAATTTTAAATTATATAGATAATTATTCAGTTTATTCTCATCATTAATCATTTCATTAAATTCACATTCCCATATTGTCACCAACTTAAATCCGTTTTTAATCAAAGAATTTTCTCTATCAATAGTTCTATCATATAAAAATTTCATTGTTTTTCCGTTAACATTATTTACTTTTTCCTCACAAAAACATTTTTTACATCCATGCCAAAAACAACCATAAAATTCAAAAACAATGTTTTTTTGTTCTAAATACCCGTCAAGTTTATATATCTTATTTTCAATTTTTATTATTTTTTCACCACAATTGTTTAATACATATTGAATATTAATTCCTTTAGATTGAGAAATTATTTCTAACCAATTATTACATACTTTAGAGAACCCTTTTCTGGTGCATCTTATACATCCATTTCCTTGTAAGTGATCGTTTGCAACCTGTTGAAAATCGCCATGTTCTTTACAAATGATTGTAATTTTAGTTTTCCAATCAAAATAATTTACTTTTGAATAATCATATTTAAAATTATGAATCAAATTTGCGTCATTTATAAATTCTTCTTGTGATTTTCTTCTATTTTCACTTCTTAAATCTAAACCACAAAGTGAACAACCACTTCCCGATAAGTGACAAATTGGAGTTTGTTCAAATGTTCCATGTAATTGACAATTTATGATGATTTTTTCACTATTGTTTTTACCATATTGAACCAAAGAATAATCATATTTATCTCCATGAATTTCTATTGCTTTTTTTATAAAGTTGTTATTTATGTCTTCTTTTGTATTTAAAATTATACCTTGCCTTCTCTCAAATTTATTTAATCCAATTTGTGCTTTTGAATTACTTTCAATTCCACATTTTTTACATCCATTTCCACATAAATGTCCATTTGGAGTTTGTAAAAATTCACCATGTTTTTTACAAATTATAATTATTTTTTGATCACTGGATTTATATTGAATTTTTGAATAATCATATTCATCTTTGTGTAATTCTATTGCTTTTTTAATAAATTCTTGCTTTGTTAATGTCTTCAATAAAGATAAATCTTCATTTGCACATTTTTTACAGCCATGTCCTTTCATATGATTTGAAAGCATCTGTTTAAATTCTCCATGAATGGGACAAATAATAATAATTTTATTATTAACACCTTTATATTCAAATTTAGAATAATCATATTTATTTTCATGTTTAACAATCAAATTTTTTAAAATTTCATCTGGATTATTTCTATAATTTCCTATATGTCTTTCATTCCCACATTTTTTGCATCCTCTCCCAATTAAATGTTTTGAGGGTGTTTGAAGGAATTCTCCGTGTATTAAGCAAATAATTATAACATGAATATTATTTTTAGTATAAATTGTTTTAGAATAATCATATTTTTGACCATGCAATAAAAGTGATCTTTCTATAAAATTTTTAGTTTTGTTGTCTGCCATTTAAATTAAATTAATTTATTTTTAGATATACATAATTTTAAGGATACTGCTCTGGTGATAAATTATAAATTATTATATATTTCACTCATATTTATATGGGTTCCATATAAATTTAATCTTCATTAATTTATTAATGAACAAAAGACAAATGTTGAATATCTTTAACACAAAGTTGTTTCCATACTTTACCTACCATCACAAAATCTAAAGTTTGTTCTGTATTGGAAGCCTGAAATTCAAATGTAAATCCATTTTCTTTTTTTGTTGAAGTTATTGTTAAGAAAGATTCTTTATTCTTATTGATAAATTTAACTTGCATCCCAACTACTGGGACAACAGTTGAAAACCCGGGTATATCTTGAATTTCTGGCATTCCTTGAGATATCAAAATAGTTTCTGTAACGGCTTTTGGCTCCGTCGTCGCCTTTTTCTCCGCCTCCTTTGACTTTGGTTTCCTGGTTTTCTTAACATCTACATGTCCATTATCTTTTAATCCAAGTCTTTGAATGGGGTCTTCATCGGGTTCAAATTCTTTTTCTTTCTTTTTAGAACTAGGCTTTCGAACTGGCTTTACTTCATCAGTAGAAAGCTGATATCCACTATTTATATATTGTTTCAACTTTTCGTGATTTTTCTTTGAAAATATCCATGCTGCTAATTTTTCCTTGGTCTGAGGATGGGTCAAATGAGGATTATATCTTCCTCCAAGTTGTTTCAAATCTTCCTTACAATCTTTTGTTTTTTCACCAAGAACAATAAACGATTTTTCAGTGTATTCTAAAAGTTCCATTTTCAAATCATAAGTTTATAATTTGAAAAAAATCAATTTTACTTTTAATTTACTAATTTATACAATAATCCATTTTCATCCAAATATCTTCTAATATAGGTGCACAACTCTTCTTTACCTATACCTTCTACTGATGCCCACTTGGAGGCGTGTATTAATTCCTCCATTGTCATTTTGGCGGTCTTGTATTTATTGGAAGTCACCAAAAACTTTTGCATGGACTCTTTTGTCTTTCCATATTTACTTGGATTAATTTCAAGTTCAAAGTCTTCAGGATTCAAATCTAAAACTTTCAACATATCTGTTAATAATTGGAATGTTCTTCCTTCTGTGCATTCTCTTCCTGTAATCTTGTGATGAGCATTCTTTGATGACTTGGTGGTATCTTCTTTTATCCTATCCACAATTCTAAATTGATTGTCTTGTAGAATAGTTCCATAGATGGGAGAACTTCCGAATCTGTTTTCAAATTCTTTTCGAATGGATGCCTGAATTAATTTGTTATAGGCAATCTTTTCAATATCACTTGTAGTTCTCCATACACCTTCGGATTCTTTCAATATTCGAATAATTGTATTTGCCTTTAAGAAATTACTGGTTACAGTATATCTTGCACTGTCGGTTTTTAATAAATAAATCATATGCACAATTACCTTTTCATCACCAAAATCTATATCATCAATATCTATATCATCTTTGAGCTTCTTGATTTTTACAGGAGCATCTGTCTTTGGCTTTCTTCCTCTTTTTGGAGCACTAGGAACTGCTCTAGCTTCAACTGTTTCAACCAAAAGACTTGTGGGTTCATTGGTTGAAAAGATTAAATTTCTATATTTTTGTAAAGCCTTCTTTTGTGGTTCGGTTAAGACTTGTTTTTTCATTTGTTTTAATAGTATTTCTTCAATTAACAATACAATAATATTAATATCGCTTATATTAAACTTTTCCAAATCTTTTATCAAATTAGGAGAATTTAACAATTCTAATGCCTTGGGAGCATCAATTGGATATCTTACGATTCGAGTAGTGTCAATAAAATCTTTTCTTCCTACTCCATACAAGTTTTCATTATATTCTGTTTGACCGACCGTATTCATTCCAGTTTCATATAGGTCCTCTACAGATTCAGTTGAATAGGTATTCAATTCATTCATCAAAAAGAATTTATTTCCGTTTTCATTCAAAAATGATGTGTAACCATAACGATTGATAAATGGTATTTTATCTTTTATCATTTCTGAAAGTCCTTGAATCACAAACTTTGGAGGAAATTCTTGAATGGCATCTAATATTTCTGAAGAAGTATAGTTGTTCTTCTTCTCAAACAGTTCAACCAATTTCATTTTGATTTTTTCCACAAGTTCGTCTTTATAATAAACATCATAGGTAGTAAAATCAGTTTCCTCTGGTGGAGGATTAACACATTCATAATCACAAGTAGTATAGTTGCAAATTGCGGAACCTTCGACGTCTGTATCTCTTTGATTTCGTGGTTTATGGATTTGGCAATCCAGTGCACATTGCTTCAACATTCTCATGACCACAGCATTGTTTCTGTCCTTAGTTTCACTCAGCTGATACATTTGAAGTTCCACAGAGATATTCTCATCCCCCAGTTTTCTCGCCAATTCCAATACATCTTCTGAATCTGAAATCACACTACAATGCTGATAAATTTTGACTTTGACTCTTACACTATTTGGGTCTTTTCCTTCTTTCAATGCTTCTTCTCTTTTGGCAGCAAGCAATTCAACGTGGGAGGTTGCACGAATCGCTCTGAAAATAGCTTGAAACATATTGGCTTGATTCCAAGAAGGATTGACAAGATGAACATTTTGAACATTGGCAAGATTGAGACCTTCTCTAGCTTTTCTGGAAGCTATAATGACTTTGATATATTCACCATTCATATTTTCTTTGGAATTAAATAAGGACAAAATGTTTCGAATGGTTTCCTGTTCAACATCAGATGAAAGAATAGCGTATCTTTTTGCTGGCTCTAATCTTACTCTTCTTTTTACATTTTCTGTATCCTTTCCACAAAATCCAGAAGATGTTTTGGTGCTACTAATTACCTCAAATGCTGGGGAATCTGTATTGAATCTTTTATAACCATAAACTTCAAAGCACAATCCTAAAAGAACGGCACCTGAAGCCAGTGCAAAATCATCTGTATAACAAAAACAACTTCCTTCATTTTGTTCACAAAGTTGAATGATATCATCAAATTTTTGACTAAAGGTTGGTAGAATGGACATATTTTTTTCGGAAATTACAGTTTCACCGTCAATTTCCTCTTCGACCTGAACCTGCTTTCGTTTGACCAATTCACTAAAATTCTTTTTGAATCGATAAACTCCTTTTTTCACTTCTTCAGTATACTCCTTAAATCCTTCTGTTCCATAAACTCCAATTTGGTCTTCATTAAATGTGGGTTCACCTTCTACCGTTGTAATCTTTCGTGGGAATACAAAATTGGATGCATGTCTTGCTGGTTTACGAATACCTGAAGCACGTGCATCTGTTTCCTCTTTTAGCTCAGCATCCAAATACCCCCTACTTTGGAAATCAGACATCGTAGAAGCCTGTAAAACTGTTGTAGCCTCTACTTCCTCTCCAGCAACTTTTAGAACAGCACCTTCAATAGGGTCACCTTCATACACTATATCCACTCCGTTATCCAAAACACGAACGAATGAAATCATTCCTCTTACTATTTTTTCAAACTTGTTAAGACTCATTTTTGAAAAATCGGTTCCATCAGCAACTTGTTTGTTCTCGGGTAACAATAAATTTAGAATGGGGACTAAATCAGCAGGCCGATTAATCATGGGTGTAGCGGTGGCTAACATGATTTTAATATTCTGTGCGGTGTGAAAAACTTTCCAAAGGGCTGTATAGTTCATCAGGTTAGATTCTTTATCCTCCTCTCCTAAATCTGAAAAATCTCCTTCAACGTTACGTAAGTTGTGGATTTCATCTGCAAAAAATAAACAATTAGAAAACTTCTTTTTTAGTTTATCATCCGTAATTTTAGGAACAAATGTTGTAATCTTTTTCCCTCTTGCATCAAATTCTTCTTTGGTTGTAAAAATCTTATTTGCAAAATCTCTATATCCCATGACCTTGTACCATTTTCCAACTTCTTTTCTTACTCGAATGGCTCTTGACTTTTCATCCTTTGCTTCTTTAATCCATTTTGAATCAAGATATTTTCCAGACTTTGTGCAAACACAAACCAATTGATTGTAAAATTCATCTTTCAAAAGAGGATTACGAATCAAAACATAGGTTTTGCGAATAGGAAAGCTTTGCCGCAAAAGAGAATTGGTCATCCCTTCCAAAGTATGGGATATCATTTCATAAAATTCACCCACTGAAATCATAGTGCATGTTTTACCTGTCCCTGGTTCATGAAGAATCAAAAGTCTGTCTATGGCTCTCATAAATCTTTGAATCAATTTTTGATGATTATAGTATTCACCTTTTTTGGGAGGTGGCTCATTGGCTGGAGAGGCAAGTTCACTAAATTCTTTCTTTGCAGTAAACAATGTTTGTATTTTGGGAGTGTCTGAAGGTGGATAAAATGCCAACAAATCTTCTAACTGAAAATAATCCTTTGTAGTCGATGGGT
>Ga0209450_10001728_pt1 | contig 10959 bp, 10 predicted proteins | sample FrelakmetLWP11LW_FD_187149 | JGI IMG/M metagenome (GOLD analysis project Ga0209450, IMG submission 187149) | Freshwater lake sediment microbial communities from the University of Notre Dame, USA, for methane emissions studies - LWP11 LW (SPAdes)... | ecosystem: Environmental > Aquatic >... | reverse complement strand
CGCGCAAACCCGTACCAGCCCTTGTGCCAAAGCCCGATGCCTGGCTCATGCCAGGTCATCGGTATCGCCTCCCGTCGAGGGTGCGATGATCGCCAGGCGAGACATGCGGTAACGCATTTGCCGCAGGTTGAGTCCGAGTTGCGCCGCGGCCGCCGTCCGGTTGAAGCCGGTGTTGTTGAGCGCTCTGGTGATGATCGCTCGTTCCTGTTCATCGAGCCAGGATTGCAGATCTTCTGGTATGACCTCGCCGGTCAAAGGGCTGACAGTCTCTTGCGGCGCCAAGGCTGGCAAGTCGGCAGGCATGTCCGGATCATCAAGATGCAGTTCACCGCCGGTGCCAAGTGCCAGGGCGCGATGCAACAGGTTTTCGAGTTCGCGGACATTGCCCTGCAGCGGATGGCAGAAGAGCAAACGCAGTGCGTCGGGCGACATGATAGGCGCGATCGTCCCCGACTCGCGGGCAATTCGTTCCAGCAGGGCGTCGCACAAAGCGGGTAGGTCTTCGCGTCGCTCACGCAAGGGCGGCACCACGATTTCAATGACGTTCAGCCGGTAGTAAAGATCCTGTCGGAAAGAGCCTGAGTGCACTTCCCTGACAAGATCCTTGTGGGTTGCGCTCACGATCCGAACGTCGACCACGTCTTCCTGAGTCGACCCCAGCGGCCGAATGCGTCGTTCCTGGATGGAACGCAATAGCTTCGACTGCATGGGCAAAGGAAGGTCCCCTATTTCATCCAGAAAAAGGGTTCCTCCCCGGGCTGCGTGGAAATAGCCTTCACGGTCATGCGTGGACCCGGTGTAAGAACCCTTCTTTGCGCCAAAGAACTCGGCCTCAAGCAGATTTTCCGGGATGGCGCCGCAGTTCACCGCCACGAATGGACCCTCCGAGCGGTGACTGCAGGCATGAATCGCCTGGGCCACCAACTCTTTTCCAGTGCCCGATTCACCGCGGACCATGACCGGCGCCATGCTGTGGGCCACCTTGGCCACGCGGCGCTTGACCGAACGCAATGCTTCGGAGTCGCCGACCAGGCGTCTTATGGCCGCGAGCCCCGCGGCGCCGGAGGCGTCGTACGCCTCGCTCTCCTGTCCGGTGTCCTGGACGGATGGCAGGTCGCGCGGATTCTCTGGACGTTTCGCACTGCTGGTGACATTCCTGCTGTCATGAATCGCTGATGCCACGACACTGCGCAGTTGCTTCAGGTCCACCGGTTTGGTCAGGTAGTCAAACGCGCCGGACTTCAGTGCTTCCACCGCATTTTCAGCCGAACCATAGGCAGTGATCACAATGAACCGCTCCGGGCGGAGTTGCGCATTCATGCCTTGAAGCAGTTCCAGGCCCAGGCCGTCGGGCAGGCGCATGTCGGTAATCACCGCGTTGTATCGGGCCTCTTCCAGCATTTGCCTGGCCTGGGCCAGTGTACCGGCGGCTTCCACGCGATAGCCTTCGCGCAGCATCGTGAGTTCGTAAAGCGTGCGCAAATCAGGCTCGTCGTCAATGACGAGAACCACGGGCGGAAGCTGGTTTACGGGAGCGGGCATATTTATTGTGCGGGAAAGCGAGAGTCGAAACCGGTCCGAGTCATGTCTCCGGCCGGTTCGAAGCTTACCGAAAATTCGTTGCCCCAGGCGAGCTTTCCGTCATGTTCGCGGCTGGTTCTTTCATACGCAATCTCCGCATCATGGCGCTCGCACAACTCGCGACAGATGTAGAGGCCCAGGCCGCTGGAGCGACTTTCCGAGGTGAAAAAGGGCTCGAAAAGATGGCGCTCAACGGTTTGCTCGAGCGGTTCGCCCGCACTCCAGACCATCATCTGCGGCCGACCTTGGGAAGAAGTCTCGGTGGACACCTCCACGGGCATGCCCGGGCCGGCATACCGCAGCGCATTGTCCAGAAGGTTGACCAGGACACGGCGCAAATGATCAGGCTCGAACCTCGCATGGACTGCGCCGCTCGTTAGCGAGAGCCGCAGATTGCGCGGGTCGCCGTTTTGCTTTGCCCACTCCGCGCACATGGTCTGAACGGATTCGTGAAGAAGCACGCCACTGCTCGTGGCGCCGACGCTATGGTGCTCGACACGCGCGACGTCAAGGATCTCGTCAACGATGCGCGCGAGCCGCTTGGCATTCTGTTTGACCATCAGAGTCAACCGCTTCTGCGCCGGATCGGACAACTCTTCATCCAGCAGGGCGTTGGCCTGCGCAATGGCTGCCAGCGGATTGCGAATCTCGTGCGCCACGGCAGCGGACATGCGGCCCATTGCGGCGAGCTTTTCGGTCCGTACCCTTGCCTCCGTTTCACGCCGGTCCTGCAGGAACATCACGCACAGGCTTTCTGCCCCCTCTGCCAGCGTGGCGGCGAGTTGCGTTCGTACGCGCAGCCAGCAGTGCGGTAATCCCGCACGTCGCAGATCGACATCCGCAGACTGCGGGCCGCCCCGCATGAACGTCGCATCCGCCAGGCGGGCCAGGGGTTGCCAAGCGCGCTCGCTGGAGAGCCTGAATGGGGCGGGCCGGGTGGGCTGCACCCAGTCCAGGAGTGCCCTGGCGGAAGGATTGGCTGCACGTACGATGAAGTCGTTGTCGATGACCAGCACGCCATCCGTCAGGTTCTCGATCACCAGGTGATTCACCATCGTCTGGACACGGACCTCCCTTGCGTTTCTACGGGCCGCTTCTTCCTCCCGGGACAGGCGTGAAGCGAGTTGATTCGTCAGGAATGCAACGAAGAACAGGCCGGTCCCCGTGAGTGCAGCCTGCAGGAGACGCGATGCCGTTTCGGCGGGAAGGTGCAGTGAGATCCGCCAGGCGTCGGCCAACAGGAGCAGCGTGACCGCGGCGGTCGTGCCAAGCGCGAGCAACCTCGACCCCAGCACTGCCGCAAGCAGCACGGGCAGTGCGAACAGCGGCGTGTAGTTGATCGTACCGCCGTGAAGGAGTTGCATCGCCGAGAAAGCGACCACGTCCAAGGCGATGGTGATGATCCACTGTTTATCGAAATGCTGTCCGGGCGACGGTGGCCTTGCGAGCAGGCGGACCGCCACCGTCGCCACCAGATACAGGATGCACAGACTCAGCAGCAGGAACGACAGCCCCTGGCCCAGAAAGTAAGCCGACGCCTGCATCAGCAGCAGCACCAGGGCAACCGTGACGCGTGCGTTCATGAAGCCGTGCCATAGCCGGCCCGATGCCCCGCGGTTGATCGTTTTCCGGGTTTCGACTGCCTGGGGTATTCCATCGGCGCCGAACCAGGAGGACGCCGCTTCAGTTCTTTCCGGCATTCCCATTCAGCTCTCCGCCTGCTGGCGGTGCGCGGTACTGCAATAAAGGCCAAGACGGCCTTCCAGGGCGTCCGGGCGCGGCAGATGAACACCACACACGGGGCAACGCACCATCTCCTGGAGCTGCGCGGGCGGCGCGGCAGGCTTCTCTGGCGTATTGCGAGCCGCCAAATCCTTTTTCCGGCTATTGCGCCATAGCCAGACGCCTGCGAGCACGGCAAGAAGAATGATCAGCGCCTTCATGCAGAGCGGCCCAGCACGACCTCCATGACGAAGCGCGAACCGGCGTAGGCCAACAGCAGCAAGCCCGCACCGATGTACAGCACGCGCACCGCGCGGCGCCCGCGCCAGCCAAACCGGGAGCGGCCGACGAGCAGCGTGGCAAAGGCCAGCCACGACAGGACGGAGAAGACGGTCTTGTGATCCCACTTCCATCGTGCACCGGCCGCACCATACAACTGCTCGCCAAAGAACCAGCCGGCAATGAGTGTGGCGCTCAGCAACACAAACCCAGCCTCGACAAAGCGGAACATGAGGCGCTCCAGTGTCAATAACGGAACGCCGCTGTGGGCATCGGCTGCCAGGCGGATCTCCTTTTCGGCACGTGTCATGAGCCACGCATGGACTACCGCGGCGGCAAACAGTCCGTACGAGGCGATCCCCAGCGCCCAATGCAGTGGCAACCAGGGAGACGCCAGGGTCTGCAATTCAGTTCCCGGAAACAACAGCGCGACAAGGACGGCCAGAGCGCCGAACCCGGCCAGTGCCCAGCGCGCCGTCAGGTTGGGAAAAACATGACTCTCAATGGCATAGACGGTGAGTACCAGCCAGGCCGTGACCGAAAGGGCCGGTGCAAAGCCGAATCGGGGAGGGTCTCCCAGCAGGCCGGCGGCCAGCATCAGTCCGTGCAGGACCCATGCGGTCAGCAGAATCCATCGTGCCGCCTGAGCACTGAGCCGCGACGCGCCGGCAGCCGGAACCGCATAGGCCATGGCGGCGCCAAGGGCGAGCAGGATGCTGACGGGAGACGCACTGGCTAAAATCATGGCCACAGTTTAGCGTTTTGCACATGGCCGGCGCTCGCGGGCCTCCGGTCTGCGGGTATGCCGGTTTCCAACCGACGGGACACTTCTTATGGCTTCCGCCCTGACCGACAAACTTTCCCGGCTGGTCAAACAGATCAGCGGGCAGGCCCGTATCACCGAATCCAACGTGACCGACATGTTGCGCGAGGTGCGCATGGCGCTGCTCGAGGCCGATGTGGCGCTGCCCGTGGTGCGCGACTTCATCGCACGGGTCAAGGAAAAGGCATTGGGCCAGGAAGTGATGGGCTCACTCAAGCCTGGCCAGGCGTTGGTGGGCATCGTCAACCGTGAGCTGGCCGCCACCATGGGCGAGGGCGTTTCCGACATCAATCTCGCGGCTCAACCCCCTGCTGTGATCCTGATGGCCGGCCTGCAGGGTGCAGGCAAGACCACCACGACCGCCAAACTGGCCAGGCACCTGATCGAAAAGCGCAAGAAGAAGGTGCTGACCGTCTCGGGCGACGTTTACCGCCCGGCCGCCATCGAGCAGCTTAAGACAGTCACCGCGCAGGCCGGCGCCGAATGGTTCCCCAGCACCCCTGACCAGAAGCCACTTGAGATTGCCCGGGCCGCCATCGATTACGCGCGCAAGCATTACTTCGACGTGCTGCTGGTCGACACCGCCGGGCGGCTGGCCATCGACGAAGCCCTGATGCAGGAGATCCGCGAACTGCACGCCGAACTCAAGCCGGTGGAAACGCTGTTTGTGGTGGATGCGATGCAGGGCCAGGACGCCGCCAATACCGCCAGGGCTTTCAAGGACGCGCTTCCGATAACCGGCATCATACTGACCAAAACCGACGGCGACTCGCGCGGTGGCGCGGCGCTCTCGGTGCGCCAGATCACTGGCGCGCCGATCAAGTTCGCCGGCACCAGCGAGAAAATCGACGGGCTGGAGGTGTTCGATGCCGAGCGCCATGCCGGCCGGATTCTGGGCATGGGCGACATCGTGGCCTTGGTCGAGCAGGTCACGGCCGGCGTGGACATGGAGGCTGCGCAAAAGCTGGCGGCCAAGGTCAAGAGTGGCGCGAGCTTCGACCTCAACGACTTCCTGGCCCAGATCCAGCAGATGAAGCAGATGGGTGGTCTCTCCAGCCTGATGGACAAGCTTCCGACGCAGATGGCGGCCAAGGCCAGCGAGGTGGATCTGAACCGCGCCGAGAAAGACATTGGCCGCAAGCAAGGCATCATCCATAGCATGACGCCGCAGGAGCGGCGCAGACCCGAGTTGCTCAAGGCCACGCGCAAGCGCCGCATTGCCGCCGGCGCGGGCGTGCAGGTTCAGGAAGTCAACCGCCTGCTCAAGGAGTTCGAGCAGATGCAGGACATGATGAAGAAGATGAAGGGCGGCGGCCTCATGAAGATGATGAAGCGCATGGGTGGCATGAAAGGCATGGGCGGCGGTGGCGGCCTGCCAGGGATGCCTTTCTGAGCGGTTGCGGCCGTTTTTTCAAGACTTTTTGGCTTTTCTCCAGCTTCGAATGGGCGTTGACAGCTATTGATTTAGTAGTTCCATCTGATGGCTGGATTCAGTTCGTCAATGCGTCTGCGTTCACCAGTACCTCGCCACGCAGTGAATGTGCCATCGCCTGGGTGATACGCACGTCGATCATCTGACCGACCAGACGTGCCGCATTCGGGCCGCCGGGGAAATTGACGGCGCGATTGCACTCCGTGCGGCCCATGAGTTCGGCCGGGTCCCGGCGTGCGGGACCTTCCACCAGGATGCGCTGGACAGTTCCCTGGCGTGTGGCGCTGATGCTGCGGATGTTGGCCTCGATCACGGCCTGCAGTTCCTGCAGGCGGCGCAGCTTGACGGCGTGCGGTGTGTCGTCATGCAGGTTGGCCGCCGGCGTGCCGGGGCGCGGGCTGAAGATGAAGCTGAAGCTGTTATCAAAGCCGATGTCGTCGATCAGCTTCATCGTCTTCGAGTGGTCCTCGTCCGTCTCGCCGGGGAAGCCCACGATGAAGTCGCTACTCATGGCCATGTCCGGGCGGATGGCGCGCAGCTTGCGCACCGTGCTCTTGTATTCCATGGCCGTGTAGCCACGCTTCATCGCCATCAGGATCCGGTCCGATCCGTGCTGCACCGGCAGGTGCAGGTGGCTGACCAGCTTGGGCACCTTGTCGTAGACGTCGATCAGGCGCTGCGTGAATTCGTTCGGGTGGCTGGTGGTGTATCGGATACGCTCAATGCCGGGGATGTCGGCCACATATTCGATCAACAGCGCGAAGTCGGCCACCCCGGCGGTGTCGCCCATCTGGCCGCGGTAGGCGTTGACGTTCTGGCCCAGCAGCGTGACCTCCTTCACACCTTGGTCGGCAAGGCCGGCCACTTCGACCAACACGTCGTCAAATGGGCGGCTCACCTCCTCGCCACGTGTGTACGGCACCACGCAGTAGCTGCAGTATTTGGAGCAGCCTTCCATGATGGAGACGAAGGCGGCCGCGCCTTCGACCCGCGCTGGGGGCAGGTGGTCGAACTTCTCGATCTCGGGAAAGCTGATGTCCACTTGCGGGCGCGCCTGGCGCTCGCGCTGTGCCAGCAGCTCGGGCAGGCGATGCAGCGTCTGCGGACCGAACACAACGTCCACGTAGGGCGCGCGCTTGATGATCTCGGCGCCTTCCTGGCTGGCCACGCAGCCGCCCACGCCGATCAGCACGCCTTTTTTCTTCAGGTGCTGCACCCGCCCCAGGTCGCTGAAGACCTTTTCCTGCGCCTTCTCGCGCACCGAGCAGGTGTTGAAAAGGATCAGATCGGCTTCGTCCACGTTGCTGGTGGGCTCATAGCCTTCGGCGGCGTTCATCACGTCGGCCATCTTGTCAGAGTCGTACTCGTTCATCTGGCAGCCGAAGGTTTTGATGAAGACTTTTTTGCTCATTGCGAATTCCCGAAAGTCCAGTAAATCGATCGCATCAGGGGATCCCGTGGCGCTGTAGTAATCCCGATATCGCCTTGAAACTCAGGTCCCATACCGATGGAATTCAACCTGGCGCTGCAAAGTGCCGCAACGGATCGTTCGGCCTTGAGGCATCGGTTCAGTCGTGTGGGGGCCCGGCGGCAGCCGGTGGCTATTGCGCAGCCCGAACCGGCCGTTTGATCGCGACTTCAGCGGGGGTCAGAACCCAGACTTGATGGATCAATCCGTGGCTGTCGCGGACATAGTTCACCATATAGGGCTCGCCAGCCAAGCGGGAAGGCAGGATCAACAGGTTGTCGGGGCCGAGGATGCGTGCGCCTGGCGAAAGTCGGTCGGGCTTCCCGTCAAGCATGACTTCGGGCGAAAGCTGCACGACGAGCTTTCCTCTCAGCGCTTTTTCGGGAAAGGTGCGCACAGTGCCTTGCGCGCTGGCGTCGAGGGGAAGCGCAACGCCGACCAGTGTCATCAGGCCGGCAAAGGCCATCGCAATGGCAACGGGAAAAGTCTTCAGGCAGCGGTTCATGGTGTTCATCCAGAGGCTGGGGGAAAAAGCCGGGTGGCCTGTGGCGGCTCGCCGGAGAGTGCCGAAAAGTGTAGCACCTGGCTGGCCAATGCAAAAACCCGCAGTGCAATTGCACCTGCGGGTTCCTTGAAAAACTGGTGGTGATAGGTGGATTTGAACCACCGACATCAGCATTATGAATGCTGCGCTCTAACCGACTGAGCTATATCACCAACGAGCAGAATTATAGCGAAAAGTCTGTGCCGGGGTCAGGTGTGGGTGAAGGCTGCGGGCCGTTTGTTCAGGAACGCATCCATGCCTTCGGTCTGGTCGGCTGTGGCGAACAAGGCGTGGAACAGGCGGCGCTCGAACATCACGCCGTCGGTCAGTCCGCTCTCGAAAGAACGGTTCACGCTTTCCTTGGCGGCCATGCTGGCCAGCTGGCCGTGGCCGCAGACCATGAGGGCTGCCGCGAGGGCATCGTCCATCAGGCGATCCAGTGGCACCACCCGGCTCACCAGGCCGGCACGCTCGGCTTCCGTCGCGTCCATCATGCGGCCGGTCAGCACCATGTCCATCGCCTTCGATTTGCCCACTGCGCGCGGCAGGCGCTGGGTGCCGCCGGCGCCGGGGATGATGCCGATCTTGATCTCGGGCTGGCCGAACTTCGCATTGTCTGCCGCGATGATGAAATCGCACATCATGGCCAGTTCGCAGCCGCCCCCCAGCGCAAAGCCGGCCACGGCCGCGATCACGGGCTTGCGGATCGAGCGGATGGTTTCCCAGTTGCGGGTGATGAAGTCGTTCTTGTAGACGTCGGCAAAGCTGTATTTCGCCATCGCCGAGATATCGGCGCCGGCCGCGAAGGCTTTTTCGCTGCCGGTGACGATCATGCAGCCGATGGCTTCGTTGGCATCGAAGTCCTTGAGCGCGGCGCCGAGTTCGTCCATCAGGGCGCTGTTGAGCGCATTGAGCGCCTTCGGCCGGTTCAGCGTGATGATGCCGACTTTTTCGGCCTCGATGCGCACCTCGATCAGTTCATAAGCCATGGGCTTCCTCCGGGTTTTCTGTTGAAATGTTTCGACGTAGCGCAGGACTATAACCAAGGCCCGGAACAAGGGAAAACATTGGCCAACCGATCGGTCGGTTAATGGTAAATTCCCCCGCAGGAGACACCATGACCGAACCGACCGTCCTATTTGAAGAGCGTAGCGCCGTGGCCATCGCCACGCTGAACCGACCGCAGGCGCTCAACAGTTTCACCCGCCAGATGCATCGTGAGCTCGGGGCCGCGATGGAGCGCGTGGAGGCGAACCCTGGCATCCGCGCGCTGGTCATCACCGGGGCGGGTCGCGGCTTTTGTGCCGGGGCCGACCTGTCGGAGTTCGACTTTGCGCCAGGGCCGGACCTGATAGAGCGTGCCAATCCTGGCCCGGTGATCGATCAGGCGTTCAATCCGACGGTGCGCCGGCTGCAGGCTCTGCGCGTGCCGACGATTGCCGCGATCAATGGCGTGGCGGCCGGTGCGGGCGCCTCGCTGGCCATGACCTGCGATATTGCCATTGCCGCGCCGGGGGCCAGTTTCATCCAGGCCTTCAGCAAGATCGGACTGATTCCCGATGCGGGTGGCAGCTGGTTTCTGGTGGAGCGCCTCGGGCTGGCGCGCGCCATGGCGCTGGCCATGACCGGCGACAAGCTGCCTGCGGCGCGGGCCTTGGAGTGGGGGATGATCTGGGACGTGGCGGAAGACCCGCTGGCCGCCGCGCTGGCCTTGGCCGAGAAGCTGGCCGTGATGCCCACCCGGGCGCTGGTGGCCACCCGCCACCTTCTGCGTGACGGGGCCACGCGCACACTGCACCAGCAGCTTGACGCCGAGCGCGACACGCAGTCGGCCATGGGCCATACGCACGACTACATCGAAGGCGTGATGGCCTTCCTGGAAAAGCGCCCGGCGCAGTTCAAGGGCGAATGAAGATGAACACGCACAGCCACGCGCACACGCCCGAACAAGCCCGCGATCTGGCGCGCGAGGTCGGCGAGACCATGTTTGCCGTCGACACCGCCTCCAAGGACACCATGGGCATGGAACTGGTCAGCTGCGAACCGGGCCGCGCCGTCATGCGCATGACGGTGCGCGCGCTGCACCTGAACGGCCACCAGATCTGCCATGGCGGCTTCATCTTCACGCTGTCGGACTCCACCTTTGCCTTTGCCTGCAACAGCTACAACAAAAACACGGTGGCCTCGGGGGCCAGCATCGAGTTCCTCAAACCCGGTCATCTGGGCGACGTGCTGACCTGTGAGGGCGTCGAGCAGACGCTGAGCGGGCGCCACGGCATCTACGACATGAAAGTCACCAATCAGCGCGGGCAGGTCATTGCCCTGTTCCGCGGCAAGAGCGCCCAGATTCAGGGCACTGTGATTCCAGAAAAAGCCGCCGACGGAGACACCCCATGAAAGCCTTCCCCCTGGAGCCGATCGAGAAGGCCAGCATCGACGAGCTGCGTGCACTGCAGCTCAAACGCCTGAAATCCACGCTGGCCCACGCCTACGCCAATTCGCCGGTCTACAAAGCCAAGTACGACGCTGCCGGAGTGCATCCAGGCGACCTCAAGACCTTGTCGGACCTGGCGAAGTTTCCTTTTACCACCAAGAAGGACCTGCGCGACAGTTACCCCTTCGGCATGTTCGCCGTGCCGCGCGAGGGTTGTGCGCGTATCCATGCCTCCAGCGGCACCACGGGGAAACCCACGGTGGTGGGCTACACGCTGAAGGACATCGACACCTGGGCCGGCGTGGTGGCCCGCAGCATCCGCGCGGCCGGTGCGCGCCCCGGTGACATGGTGCATGTGAGCTATGGCTATGGCCTGTTCACCGGCGGGCTGGGTGCGCACTACGGCGCGGAGAAGCTTGGCCTGACGGTGGTGCCCTTTGGCGGCGGGCAGACTGAGCGCCAGGTGCAGCTGATCCAGGACTTCCGGCCCGACATCATCATGGTCACGCCGAGCTACATGCTGGCGATTGCCGACGAGTTCGAGCGCCAGGGCATCAACCCGGCCGATTCATCCCTGCGCATCGGCATCTTCGGCGCCGAACCCTGGACCAACGACATGCGCATGGCGATCGAGCAGCGCGCTGGCATCGACGCCGTGGACATCTACGGCCTGAGC
>Ga0209450_10001726_pt1 | contig 10962 bp, 11 predicted proteins | sample FrelakmetLWP11LW_FD_187149 | JGI IMG/M metagenome (GOLD analysis project Ga0209450, IMG submission 187149) | Freshwater lake sediment microbial communities from the University of Notre Dame, USA, for methane emissions studies - LWP11 LW (SPAdes)... | ecosystem: Environmental > Aquatic >... | reverse complement strand
GTTTGTTAGGTTATTTTAAAACCGTCAAACCACATAGATGTGGTTTTTAAGCGCGACGGATGAATTCATGCGTGTTTTAAAATAACCTAACAAACTGCAAAACTGCTTCAACGAATATTTACTTAAAGTTTAAATTTAAAAAAATCGGCAAATTTTTTGCAATCCGTATTTAAAATTAATTTCTTAGGAAAATGTATTTCTTTTAACAACTTATATACATTAGTAAAATCACCTATGGAATATGCGCAATGAGCATCGCTGCCAATCGTTATATAAACGTTTTCCTCAGCACACTTTTCAGCTATCTTTATGCAGGCACGTGTAGCTTCTGAATTTTTTAATGATTCGCCATTTATTTCAATTGCTTTATTATTGTCACGCGCGGCTTTTAATATTTCTTGGATATCATATTTAATATTATATAGAACAGCAGATCGTCCCATGTGTCCAATTATATTCACTAAAGGATTTTGTAAAGCTTTTATATACATATGGGTATGCTCCGAAGCCAGCCTTGGAATTATATGTTCTGTTGGATGCACGCTGGCTATAACTATATCGCAATGAGAGTTAACAGCTTCTAATATACTTTTGTCTTTATCTAATAAATAAGGGACATTTGCAAATGGTAAATTGCCATTATGATCAATAATATCCATTTCTACTCCTTTTATTATATATACCCCATGCATTTTTTTGGGTAAAATTTTTCTATTGACTATGCTTGATACGATATAATGAATATTTTGTTTCTCTTCTACTAATAAACCAAAATGATCAGTAATAGCTATAGCTTTGATGCCATTTTTTTTAGCGTGAATAGCATTTTCTTCGATAGTACTGTAGGCATGATTAGTTAAAATGGAATGAACATGTGAATCTACTTTAATTTTATACATATACTTTCCCCAAAAATTTTTAATAATTGTACATTATTTTTGAATTATAAAGTTATCTTTATCTAATAAAAATGATAAAATTTTAATTAATTTGATATTAAAAGTCGTCGCAAAGATACATTAATCAAGCTATAGGCTTTTTTAAAAAACTTTAATGCAAAAAATACAAAGAAAAAAGGAGGAGCATTGATTAGAAAACCTGCTGTTGCTGGATCTTTTTATCCCGCAGTCTCAGATGAATTGCAAAAAATGGTAGACAATTTTTTGACCAACGCAAAAAAAGATTTGCCTCTTCCTAAAGCTATTATCGCTCCACATGCTGGATATATCTATTCGGGGCAAATAGCAGCTAGTGCTTATGCTTGCTTGATAAATAGTAGAAATATTATTAAACGTGTTGTCATCCTTGGGGCTTCTCACTACGCTGGTTTTTCGATTGTTGCAACTTCAAGCGCTGAACATTTTTCTACTCCCTTGGGATTAGTTAAGGTTGACCAAGATACTATATCTAAAATTTCATCCTTTACTGAGGTTGGTACGTTAGACGAGGCTCATACTAACGAACATTCATTAGAAGTACAATTGCCGTTTTTACAAACAGTATTAAAAGATTTTACTATTATTCCTTTATTGGTTAGTTCATCTGAACCACAAGAAGTCGCTAAAGTTATTGATGCCTTGTGGGGCGGTAATGAAACATTAGTTGTAGTTAGTTCAGATTTAAGTCATTACTTAGATTACGACACTGCGCAAAAAACCGACCAAAAAACAGCGCAAGCTATAGTAAATTTAAAACCACAAGATATTAGAGATTATCAAGCTTGTGGTAATCTTCCAATAAAAGCTTTGCTAGAAATCGCCATTAAAAAACATTTAAAAGTTGCTACTATTGATTTAAGAAATTCTGGAGACACTGCTGGAGACAAAAGTCGTGTAGTTGGTTATGGCGCATTTCATTTTTATACAACAAATTAAAGGAAAATCAATATGACTTATTATACTGAAGAACATTTATTATTATTAAAACTGGCCAAAGATTCTATTGCTTATGGATTAAAACATCATAAAATAATGCCTATTGATTTAAATCAATATGATCCAAAATTGCAAAAACAAGAAGCATGTTTTGTAACTTTAAAGCTCAATGGTAACCTTAGAGGATGTATAGGATCTTTAGTAGCTCATAGGTCATTAGTTCAAGATATTGTATATAACAGCTATATGGCAGCTTTTGAAGATCCACGCTTCGAACCATTAATGGAAAATGAGTTTCCATACTTATCTATTCATATTTCAATTTTGAGCAAAGCTGAACCAATATCCTTTGTTTCAGAACAAGATTTAATTAGTAAATTACGTCCTGGAATTGATGGATTAATCCTTTCTGACATGGGGTATCGCGGAACTTTTTTACCTTCAGTTTGGGATGAATTACCAGAACCAGAAATGTTTTTACGACATTTAAAATTAAAGGCTGGATTATCTAGCGATCATTGGTCTAAAACTTTAAAGGTTGAAAGATATACGGTTGAGGATATCCAGTAATTGTGGTTCTGTCGCAAAATTTATCAATCACTATCGCCTAAAGGCGAAAGTTTGAAAAGCAGGCTAAAGCCTTTTCAGTTCACTATCTTAAACTCATCAGACTCTTTCTCTTCACCTTGCCTACGAATGTATTCACGCAACATTTCATCTGTCACGTTACCTGCTGTGGCTACAAAATATCCTCTTGCCCAAATATGTTGTCCCCAATACTTTTTTCTTATACTCTCAAATTCCAATTGTATTTTATGCGATGTTGCTCCTTTCACAAATTGTACGAATTTCGATACTGATAGGCTTGGCGGTATTGATAGATATGTACATGATCGCTGCCTACGCTCCCAGCTATAATTTCGACCTCATTCGCACTACTTATCTCTCGTATTAGCTCCCTCACTCTCAAGACTAATTTACCGGTTAATATTGGATATCTATATTTACACAGCCAACATATATGATACTTACATTCGTAAATAATATGGGATGTTTTTCTATATCTATTACTCATAACTCATGCATTCTATCATGCTTGAGCTCTCTAACTAAAAAGTCGCCTAAAAGCGAGGAAATTAAACCCCAAAGGAGACCTTAAAATCAATTGGTTTTCCCGTAATGTTCAAAAAAATCTCAATATTTTACGCCAACTAATTAAATTTTATAATTAAGTGGCTAAGGATTGCTTAATAAATTAACACTATACTCTAAAAAAAATATTAAAAATAAATAAGGGGTTTTTATGGCATTCGAAACTTTATCAAGAGCATTTTATTCTGCATCATCAACTTTTGTTAGAACTAATCACGCTTATGCACAAATTTTTTCATATCCAGCAAGAACGGTAAATTATACCCGCTCATTGCTTACCGGAACTCAAGCACAAGCACCTCAAATCACATCAGCTGCTATACCAGTTCTTTCCGCTGTAGCCGGACCGGCTCCACATACTGTAGCAGCTAACCAAGTTTCGCAACCAGGTTTCATGAGACAATTTATTTTAGAACCGACACTAGCTGGATTACATTTAGCAGGACAAACTACTTTACACATTGCTTCTTTACCTGTTGCGCCAGTTGCTTTTGCTCTTCGAGCTTCTATAAATGCTTCTAGTACTCTTTGGGATCAAGTATTTCATAACAGGTATCCAACTGGATCTATTTTTCAAGCTAATACGCCACAATATCGCGAATTACAGACCCAAATACGAAAAAATTATGAAACCATAGCCAAACTGTGTTCTATAGCATTTGGTCACTCTTGTGTTATTCCTGCTAGTTATACTTCTACTCAGTTAAGTGATTTTAAAAATAGACTAGAAGCGATTAATGCAATTCATCATCAAGGTATGTATATTGTTGGTGAGGGAGGATTAAAAAATTTTCAAGCTTTAGAGGAGGCAATTCAAGTTTTAAATACTTTGATTGGACAAGTTACACAGTTGGAACGCGTAAGAAGAAATGGGGTAACCAATGAAGATCTTTACTATACTGGCAAAAGAATAGCGTCTGATCCAATTATATTTGCTCTTGGCGCCTGTATTTGGGAAAATGTTGGGGAATGTTTTGGTCCTAGTTTTTTCCCTGTGTTGTCTATATCTGGTTTGTCAAGAAGTTTAGGTGGCTTAATAGGTTACTATGGTGGAAATACAGTTAGCGTTATAGGAGGATTAGCATGCGGAGTTAAGGTATTGGAGCATTCCCAAAGTGGAAAAGGTCGAGCATTAGCCTTAACAACTGCGGCAGTCCCGGTATTGTTATCTTTTGCTCAAGTAAATCCTATCGCGCTGGGTGGTGCTGTAATTGCAAGTAATGTTTTTGGGAGTGCAGCTAGTTACTTTGCTACGTTAGCCGGTTCCTATACAGGGATGTATTATTGTGGAACTAGTGAAACTTTTCCTGATTATGTCGAAAAAATGACCTATTCTACTTTGACTGGAAATACTATCTCTATGGTTTTATCCGCGACCGGGTTGCCTCCCATAGCTACATTTGGGCTTTCATTTTGGTCATCATCTATTGCTTATAATTTTGATGCTTACAGTAGCCTTGTACGTAGAACTTTCCTTACTTCCTCAATTAATCCAGAGTTAGCCAACTCCTTGGCACAATATGCTGATTTATCTATAGCTAAATCGACCTTATCATTACTCTCTCAACAGTCTCAACAGCTTGTTGCCACAAGAATAACTGAAATGGGAGAAGACTTGGCTAGTAGTGCCTTACTACCGGCTGTAAGCCAACTAATTGGCACAACGCCAGACGATCTTCGTCATACACTTGCACCACTAAACCCAGTCCGTGAAAACGTCATATCATGTGCTGCTCATCATCTTAGCGAGAATCATATTTTTGGCGTTAAACAAACGCAAACCTTTTTTGCTGCAGCTTCCTCTGTTTGTGGTATGGAACAGCTTAGACAAGAAGCTAGAGCACTTGGTACAGCAGCAGGATATTCTGACGAGATAGATGGTTTATTACTATTGGCTCAACAACATTTAAGTACCCTAAGAACAATGAACCAAGCACAACAAGCCGCGTTTACCCTACGAGGTTTGCAGAGTTATTTCCATATGCTCAGATCTCCGCAATTAGCGCTCTGGTTTAGAGCTCATAAACAAGCTGTAATAAAAGTTATGAGAAAATGCCCTATAAGTTCTATAGGTCAAGAAACAGATGCACAAAGAGAGTGTTTGTCAAGAATAGAAGAAACTCATATATTGTTTTTACAACATTTAGTCGAAGAAGTTATAGGTAAGAAATTGCCACAAGCAGTCTATAAACAATTTATTGCTTTAACTCGAGAACATGTTGGTAATTGTTCAACAACCTTGAAAAGCTTATTGCTTCAAGCCCTTCCGGAGGATATTGTAATGCTAATGAGTGAAGAAGAACATGCTTGCAGTACTTTCTGTTTTAAACTTGTAATCGAAGGCTTCTTATTATACGCTGTGTTAAATTTGCCTCGAACTAAAGAACGTCTGCAAAGTAGCTCTCAACCTTTAAGTCAGCAAGAAATTGCAGATACTATATATCAAACTATAGGTGTAGCTGTTGATAGTTTGTTTGCCAATCAAGCAACTAATAGAAGTTTAGAAGCAGTTAGCTATCTAGCAACATCACAACTACATTAAACGAAGGGTATCTCCAGGCTTTGTTGCAGTAAGGACATAGCTCTTATCAAGATTGTTATTTTCCCAACAATAGGTCTTTTAGGGGGTTCTGTCGCAAAATTTTTAAAAAGACTGATTTATCCCAAAATTTAATAGATAGCCTTATTTTGTATCCCCTCAATATTAGATGGTAAATATAACAGTGTTTGATGTTCGTAAGGGTATTTATTGTCAAACCGTCAAATCACAGGGACGTGATTTTCGAGCTTCACGATGAATTCATGCGTGTTTGACAATAAATACCCTTACGAACAATTTGCCATACAATATTGAGCGGATACGCTAAATACTTACGATATCTATTAACTCTTCCCCCTTGAAAAATTAATGGCGTGTAATTTCTTTGCCATGGAGGAATGCCTTTTTCTTGAAATAATTTAGTTAAAGAATGAGTACCGCTACGACCTTTGACTTTATATTTAGCTCCTGGGCAACGAAAACGTACAGTAATATTTTTAGCATAATTTGAAATATGATGAAATTTTAATAATTCTAACGTTAGCATTCCCAAGTTATGCGGTAATTCTAAAATTGTAGATACCGCGGTCAAACTGCGGTATAACGCATCTCTACTAATAGCAGTAGGTTATATGCTTAAGTTGACACCATTGCCCGTTCAATCGTTTTTAAAATTTTTTGTTTGAAATTTAAAGCTATATAACACTTTTTTAATGTTTTTATTCTATACTTACCATTGTTAGGGCTGGATTTAAGATTTTATTCCTAAATCCTATTTTATATAACAATTTGATTATTAGAATAAAAAAATATTATTTTGTAATTTTTTGTTCTGTAATAAAAAAAAGAAGATCATTAACAATGTTAGCTAGAGATATATTATTAAAAGACAAAATAGAAATTTGTGATAAGCGAGAAGCCGAAATATTAAAAAGCAGCATTTTTCGCTTTATTCGTTTACCAACAATGATTAAAAGGGTATTGGTTCCTTATTTACCAAAACACCGATTCCAAAAAACAAGAGAAGAATTAGCTAATATTTATACCGCTAAAACTATTATACGAATGGATTTTATTGCAGATGTGCTTAATGAGAATGATTTCGGAATTACTACTGCTGCCGCTAAACATTTAGAAAAAATACGTAGCCAACTATTAGATAAACCAGCAGAAGAATCCGGAAGAAAATGGAATATTCGCAAAGCAGCAAGAGAGGTTAAGTTATTAAAAGATGAAATAAATAATTCTAATCTTGATGAACCTGAAAAAAAAGAACTTCTTGAGCAGCTTGGAAAAATCAGAACCGTCTTAAGCGATGAGTTTGAAAATAGAGGATATAAATTACAAAAAATCGGCAATCACTTCCTAGAAACCAAAACTCGCTATAATGAAAGAAATGGTATTTACAAAGGTCTATTTTGGTTCAGACAAATACATAAAAGTACCACTGTTTTATTTACCACCTTATCTTTAATTGGTGGCATTCTCATTATTGCAGGAATATTTTTCCCCCCTCTAGCGCCAATAGCCGCTATCATAATGAGTGTGGCTTTGGTAGGACTTTGTTATTGTTTAATTGCTCTAAATAGCGAAAAATTTGGCAAGTGGTTGGCAGATCGCCTTTATTTCGATTTACCCGTTACCAAAGCTCAAATATTAACAGGAGCAGTTTGTTTAGTTAATATAATTATAGCCGTCGTATACGCTGCTATCGGTACCTCAACAGTTGTACCCACACCTGCTGCGACCTCCGCTGGAATTAGTATCTTTTCAAATGGATTGTCAATTATGTATAACGCTATTTTAGTTGCATTAGGAATTTTATATTTTTATGATTTTGCAAATATTATACGAGGAATCGTTAGCAATGGGGATCATCTTATCGAATCAAAAAATGGTACGCCCAATCCATCAAGTATTTCTACCAGCAGCGATAATCCACAACAAAGTTTACGAACATCTGTACCAAAAAAACCCTATTTTAGTCCCGTAACTACAGAAAAAATGCCAGATACGCCTACGCCTGTTCCAACTCCTTATACGGTTACAAAACCATATAACGAATGAGACAAGTAGGACTCTTAGCGCAACTTTATTCATTTTTTCTTCAGGATATTCTAAAAACGGTTCAGAACCTCAAATCTATATAAATGCTAGTTTCGAAAGAGGTCTACTTTAGTAAAAACAAATGCGAAACTCGTATCTAAGTTATTTGAGAGAGCTAAATACTTACGATATCTATTAACTCTTCTCCTTGAAAAATTAATGGCGTGTAATTTCTTTGCCATGGAGGAATGCCTTTTTCTTGAAATAATTTAGTTAAAGAATGAGTACCGCTACGACCTTTGACTTTATATTTAGCTCCTGGGTAACGGAAACGTACAGTAATATTTTTAGCATAATTTGAAATATGATGAGATTTTAATAATTCTAACGTTAGCATTCCCAAGTTATGCGGTAATTCTAAATTTGCACTAATATCCCATGGTAAAATTAAGTTAACAGGAGGTATCTTAAAAGAGTTAATAGCATATAAATCATCACGATAACGCCGTATTTCGACGTTTTGCCAATGTACTATAGGCTGAGCATCATGACGACAATGTAAAACATCAGTTATAATATGCTGCAATTTAATACTACTAGGCATCGGTAATTTTAATTTTTGCAGCCAATAACGAATCACGCTATTTTGGCGAGGTAAATCAAAAGTTAATATCTTAGATATTGATAAAGTATCATTGTTAATACCCTTAACATATAAATAATCTTTATGAACAAATGTATCTAATACTTCGATCGTGGAAGCGCAATGTTTGGCACTCCTAACAAGAGTTTTTAATATATTTGACCAGCGTTGAGAAATCACTGGCATTAATTGATGGCGAATAAAGTTACGATCGTAGCCGATATGCTCATTGCTTTCATCCTCTATCCAACTTAACTGGTTTTGTTGCGCATATTTAAACAACTCTTTACGGCTAAATTCTAATAATGGTCGCAATAAAGAACCCTGAGCTAACCCTTTATGAATAGGCATAGCAGATAACCCCTTAGGACCGCAACCACGAAAAAGCTGCAATAACACTGTTTCAGCCTGGTCATCAAGGTGATGTGCAGTTAATAAAACCTCATCTTCTGTTATGGTTTTTGCAAATTCTTCATATCGTGCCTCTCTAGCTAAAGCTTCAACATTATGTTTATGATTTTTTTTAGTAAAAGGTATGGTTACAAATTTGACTGTAAGGTTTATATCTAATGCAGAACAAATTTTAGCGCAATGCGTCAACCAAGAATCAGCATTCTCACTCAATCCATGATGAATATGAATAGCTCTAATTATGATTAGTGGATTTGTGGCTCTAATTTCATGCATAGTATGAAGAAGCACATGCGAATCCATGCCTCCACTATAGGCGATTAAAAATTTGGTTTTATTAGTAAATTTAGTAATTCTAGCAGCTAATGCGGTGATATTAAACATAGATATTTTTAAGAATTAAATATAGCAACATGGATTATTTTGCGACAGACCCCCTAGACATCAACCTGCGTGTCGCTATGCTCGCTAAACGTTTCGGTCATCCATGACCCCGAAACGAACTCGCATTACGCGACAGGTTTCCTTTGCTTCACAAGCCACGGTCGTTCTCGTCGGCTGCTCTCCGTGTACTACGCACACTACGAACAGCCTCTCAAATGACCTAACGCTGCCTATACATTTTTGCACTCACTGCACTGCCTTCGGGACTTCGCCCCTACGGCATTCCGTTCTGCAAAAACGCGGCAACTACTGCGGTCTCCTTAGGATAGCATGTTGTTTCTCTATAGCATCATGTCCGGGCACTTCATCTTCTGTAGACCTTGATAAGCCACCAAACCACTTGATGCTATCTGCAGTTTCTTTTTTGGTGTACGTGAATTCAGTGGTTGCCTTACCTGCTTCACCTATACTTACCACAGCGCCATCACCTTGAAGACGTGTTGTAATATTATATGTCTTATCCCCAATTACAAGTTTAATAGGTTTTCCACCACCTTTAATTGATCGTTTAAATAAAATACGATCTTTTATTAAATCATCGAGATCCTTTGTAGTTAAAACGTTCCCTGCTACTGCAGTACGTAAATCAACAAGTGCCGCTCTATCTTTTGCTGATAGATTACCAAGCCTTGGGGTTGTACCGGATTCCTTAAATTCTTTTTTATAAGAAGCTACAATAAGCTCAATAATAAGACCAATTACCGTAAAAGCACCTAAAACAGTAGCAATTTCCCTCGCAGAACTTGTACTACCATCATCTTTACCATATAGATAATATAACCTATTATGTTGAGCTTGCTCAGTTATTCTACCTAATTTGATAGTTAATTCTCCATCTGTTTCTTCCAGGTAAAACCCTACTCGACCTTGTTTATCACGAATTTGTTCTACTGCAAATGCAGAGTCATCTGATTTTACATCATGTAAATGATAAGGAAATATAGTTTTTGTTGGTACAGTCATGAAATCACCTCGGATTATGAAATTTTTTATTTACACCATTAGTTTCGTTCTTGCCTCTACTATTTATTTAGTAAGGAAAGCCAAAACTATTTTACTTCAACAACAACATTGCTTAGTATAGGTATAGCACATATCTTTAGTTTTTGCTATAGTATTAACAACAAGCTACATTAACAAAACATTAATTTTTAACTTTATTATTCTTTTAAACCCTATATTAATTAATCCAATGCAGGAAAAATTTAACTATAATAAAAATATTCACTATTCCTACAATACACACCACCGCAAAAATCATTATATCTTTAGTAAAACTAAGCGTATATTTATTATACGCCTTCAATATAGTTTCGCCGTCCTCGATGGCTACTTTTAAATTTTTATTGAGTCCATAACTTCAGAATTTATAATTTTGTTAAATGTTTCGCGCGCTTTATCTCCTAAGTTAAGTATTTCTGCCTGTAGCTGATTGTATAATAGTTAAGATTTAATCTGACACTCTTGGCATATTGTATTAAAATGCAATAAGTCAAAAACATTAACAATAAAATAAATAGGAGTGTCAGATATGAGTAGCATAATAGAAAAAATAATTAAGCCCAAGTTAGGTGTTTTAGAATTGGCTAAAGAATTGGGCAATGTATCCCAAGCATGCAAAGTAATTGGTTATTCGCGAGATAGTTTTTATCGATTCAAACAATTGTATGAAAATGGAGGTAGTGAAGCACTGCAGGAACTTAGTCACAAAAAGCCAAATATTAAAAATCGTGTTTCCTGATTATATTAGACTTCTTTCGAAACTCATTTTACCAATTCCATATTGTAAATAGCGGCTATTAAATTAAATCTAAGTCCAAAGCGTTTTCGTCTATTTCGATAACGATCTGAAA
>Ga0209450_10001725_pt1 | contig 10968 bp, 12 predicted proteins | sample FrelakmetLWP11LW_FD_187149 | JGI IMG/M metagenome (GOLD analysis project Ga0209450, IMG submission 187149) | Freshwater lake sediment microbial communities from the University of Notre Dame, USA, for methane emissions studies - LWP11 LW (SPAdes)... | ecosystem: Environmental > Aquatic >... | reverse complement strand
TGTTCAACCCTCTAGCACCGGGGCGGAGGCGGAGTTTCGCAAGGCGTCAGCCTTGCGCCGCCGCAGCGACGCGCGCCTGCCAGCGCGCGGCTGCGGCACGCGCCAAGCGCCGGGTGAGGGAAGGCTGCTCGCCAACGGTTGCGTCGGTGGCGTCGGCAGGACGCCTTTCCGTGAGGCGCTCTGCGGATGCCGTTGTTTTCGCGCAAGCGGCAATGACGAGAATTGAGGCACCGGGATTGCGATGAACGACCCCCTGCACCAGATCAACACCCTCCCTCTCGCCGAAGCTCAGACGCTGCTCGACGGCGTCTACGAGCACTCCCCCTGGATCGTGGCTGAGGCACTCGCCGCGCGGCCGTTTGCCACGCTGGCGGCGTTCAAGCGTGCGGCGGTGGAAGTGGTGCGCAAGGCCGGCCGCGAGCGGCAGATCGCCTTGGTGCGCGCGCATCCGGAACTGGCCGGTCGCGCGATGGTGGCGCGCACGATGACGGCGGAGTCCACCGCCGAGCAGGGCCGCGCGGGCTTGTCCGCCTGCACGCCGGAAGAGTTCGCCCGCTTGCAGCAGTTGAACGCCGCGTACAACGCGCGCTTTGGCTGGCCGTTCATCCTCGCCGTGCGCGGGCCGCGCGGCACGGGGCTGACGCCGGCGCAGGTGATCGCCGCCTTCGAGCGGCGCCTGGCCGCGCCGCCCGACATGGAACTCGCCGAGTGCCTGCGCAACATCCACCGCGTGGCGGAACTGCGCATCGACGACAAGTTTGGCGTGGTGCCCGCGCTCGGCAACCAGGTCTGGGACTGGGCCGAAGCGCTCGCCCGCCACAGCGACCCCGGCTATGCAGAAGCCGGTCAGTTGACCGTCACCTATCTCACCGACGCGCACCGCGCCTGCGCGCGCGAGTTGCAGCAGTGGATGCGCGAGTGCGGCTTCGACGAGGTGAGCGAAGACGCGCTCGGCAACGTGGTTGGCGTCTATCACGGCAGCGAACCGACGAGCGACGGGGCGATGCCGTTGCACGATAGCTTCGGCCCAGCATCCACGCCCCCACCCTCGCCCTCCCCCGCAGGCGGGGGAGGGGAAAACTCCCTCCCCTGCGAAGCGGGGGAGGGCTGGGGTGGGGGCGTGAGCGCCACATCCCGGCACCGCCGCTCGCCAGCTCGTTTGCTCACCGGCAGCCACTACGACACCGTGCGCAACGCCGGTAAGTACGACGGCCGGCTCGGCATCCTGGTGCCGATGGTCTGTGTGCGCGAGTTGCACCGGCAGGGGCGGCGGCTGCCTTTCGGCATCGAAGTCGTCGGCTTTGCGGAAGAGGAAGGCCAGCGTTACAAGGCCGCGTTTCTCGGCTCCAGCGCGCTCACCGGCGAGTTCGACCCCGCCTGGCTCGAGCAGCGCGACACCGACGGCATCTCCATGCGCGCGGCGATGCAGGCCGCGGGGCTGCCCGCGACGATGGAGGCCATCGCCACGCTGCGCCGCGACCCGGCGCAGTACCTGGCCTTTGTCGAAGTGCACATCGAGCAAGGCCCGGTGCTGGCGGAACTCGACCTGCCCCTGGGCGTGGTGACATCGATCAACGGCAGCCTGCGCTATCTGGGCGAAGTGCTCGGCACCGCCAGCCACGCTGGCACCACGCCGATGGATCGCCGCCGCGACGCCGCCTGCGCGGTGGCGGAACTGGCGCTCTACGTGGAGCGGCGTGCCGCCGCCACGCCGAACGTGGTCGCCACCATGGGTCAGTTGGCGGTGCCCAACGGCTCGATCAACGTAGTGCCGGGGCGCTGCAGCTTCAGCCTCGACATCCGCGCGCCGGATGACGCCACCCGCGACGCCTGCGCCGCCGATGTGCGCGCGGAACTCACCGCCATCTGCGCGCGCCGCGGCCTGGACTATCGGCTCGAAGAAGCCTTGCGCGTCGCCGCCGCCGCCAGCGCGCCCGATGTGCAGGCGCGCTGGGAGCGCGCGGTGGCGCGGCTCGGCCTGCCCGTGTACCGGATGCCCAGCGGCGCCGGCCACGACGCGATGATGCTGGCGCGCACGATGCCGCAAGCGATGCTGTTCCTGCGCGGCGGCAACCTCGGCATCAGTCACAACCCGCTGGAAACGATCGGCAACGACGATGCGCAACTGTGCGTGGAGGCGTTTGCGGCGTTGTTGGACGATCTGGCGGTCCGCGAAGTGGTTGACGATCCCTCACCCCCGGCCCCTCTCCCGCTGATGCGGGCGAGGGGAGCAAACAAACCCTCGCCCGCATCAGCGGGAGAGGGTGGCGCCGAAGGCGCCGGGTGAGGGTCGCTCTGGCTCTCGCGCAAGCACCGACCCCCCCCTCGATGAGCCGCAGGGCAGGCATCGAAATGAGTCACTCCGCGCTAGAGGTCTTCCCTCACCCCAACCCCCTCCCGGAGGGAGAGGGGTTTTTTCAACCCTCTCCCCCGGGGCGGAGGCTGGGTTTCGCAAGGCGAAGGCCTTGCGCCGCCGCAGCGCATCCGCATTGGCCCAACTGTCGTATCCATGGAAGTCAAGCCGCACAAAACGAAGACCACCCCGCGCCCGTCACAACCCAACCCCAAGGAGAGGCACCATGCTTCAGCTCAAGCCGCTTGACGAAAACGTCCCGATCTTTCGGCAGATCGACAGCGAGGTCTCGCCGGTCGTCCTGGTCAACATCTTTCATGTGGCCGACGCAGACATCCCCGCGCTGATGGCGGCCTGGGAAGCGGACGCGAACTGGATGAAGAAGCAGCCCGGCTACATCTCCACGCAGCTGCATCGGGGAATCGCCGGCAGCAACGTCTTCATGAACTACGCCGTTTGGGAGTCCGTCGCGCACTTCCGCGCTGCGTTCACAAACCCGGAGTTCACCGCCGCGCTGAGCCACTATCCGTCCTCGGCCGTGGCGTCGCCGCATCTGTTCACGCGGCTCACCGTTGCAAATCTTTGCGTGGGTCCATAGCCCTCCTGCGCAGCGGAAGGCCGCCACGCCGCTCGCCGCCGGTGCGGCCTACGTGCGGTGCACCTCACCCCCCAACCCCAATGTCCATCTACACGCAACTCGACACCTGGATTGACACCCACTCCGACGCAGAAGTGCGCTTCCTGCAAGCACTGGTGCGCCAGCCGACCGACACGCCCCCCGGCGACAACGCGCCGCATGCAGAACTCGCCGCGCGGCTGCTCGGCGAGATGGGCCTCACCGCAGAGGCCCACCCCGTGCCCGCCGCGCAGGTGCAGGAGGCCGGCATGCAGTCGGTTACCAACCTGATCGTGCGCCGCCGCTACGGCGCAGGCGGCCCGACCATCGCGCTCAACGCGCACGGCGACGTGGTGCCGCCGGGCGAAGGCTGGACGCACGACCCCTACGGCGGCGAGATCGTCGACGGCAAGCTCTACGGCCGCGCCGCCGCGGTGAGCAAGAGCGACTTCGCCACCTACGCCTTTGCGCTGCGCGCGCTGGAAGCCGTAGCCGCGCCGCGCGCCGGCAGCGTGGAACTGCACCTCACCTACGACGAAGAACTGGGCGGCGAACTCGGCCCCGGCTGGCTGCTGGCGCAGGGCTTGACGCGCCCCGATGCCGTGATCGCCGCCGGCTTCAGCTACCAGGTGGTCACCGCGCACAACGGCTGCCTGCAACTGGAAGTCGCCGTGCACGGCAAAGCCGCGCATGCCGCCATCCCCACGAGCGGCGTGGATGCGCTGCGCGCCGCGGTCGCCGTGCTAGCTGCGCTGTACGCCGAGGCCGAAGCGCTGCACGCGGTGCGCTCGGCGGTGGCCGGCATCGAGCACCCCACGCTGGTGGTCGGCCGCATCGACGGCGGCACCAACACCAACGTCGTCCCCGGCAAGGTGGTGCTGCGGCTCGACCGCCGCCTGATCCCCGAAGAAGACCCCGCCGCGGTCGAAGCGGCGCTGCGCGCGTTGATCGAGCACAGCGCCGCCGCCTGCCCCGGTGTGCGCGTGGACATCCGCCGCCTCTTGCTCGCGCTGCCGCTGCGCCCGCTGCCCGGCCGCGCGCCGCTGGTGGACGCGCTCAAGCGCCACGCCAGCGTCGTGTTCGGCACCCCGGTCGAAGAAGCCGCCTCGCCGCTCTACACCGACGCGCGGCTGTACGGCGCGCACGGCATCCCCGCCGTGCTCTACGGCGCCGGCCCGCGCACCGTGCTGGAGTCAAATGCCAAGCGGGCGGACGAGCACGTGGTGCTGGAGGACTTGCGACGGGCGACGAAAGTGGTGGCGCGGGTGCTGAGCGACTTGCTGCCGCAATAGCGGCGGGCAGTCGCCCGCGGCGGTGCGGACGTCAGTCGGCAACCACCTTGGCAATGAGCACCTCGGCCGGGATACCGAGGCTCTGGTGCAGCCTACGGATCATCGCCAGCGTCAGCGGGCGTTTGCGGTTCAGCACTTCATAGACGCGGTTGCGCTTGCCAATGATCGGCTCCAAGTCCTTGGCGGACAAGCCGCTCTGCTCCATGCGGAACTTGATCGCTTCCACCGGATCGGGCGGCGCGATGGGCAGGTGCCGGGCCTCGTAGGCTTCCACCAAGGTGGCCAGAATGTCCAGCCGGTCGCCCTGCGGCGTACCTGCCGCGGGGTCGCTCTCCATCAGCGCCGAAATTTCCCTGAGGGCGGCCTTGTAGTCTGCTTTGGTGCGAATCGGGTGGATGTCCATGGCTTTCTCCGTAGCTGGTCAGGCCGCTTGGACGGTCTCGGCGTCGACCGCGTCGTACTCCTTGTGCGTGCCGACAAACTTCACGTAGACGATCTGCAACTTGTACGCAACGGCCACGACGAGCCGGTAGTCGTTGCCCTTGATGTTGAAGACGACACGACGGTTCTTCAGCACGCTGGCGCTGCGGTACTGCGCCTTGATGTCGGCGGGCTGGGTCCAGGTCGCGTTCCTGGCTTCCTCGTACCATGCCTTCAGCGGCTGCTCGGCGTCTGGGTGGCGCTCCCAGAAGGCTCGCAGGGTCGAGACGGCGATTACTCGCATAAATCAAAGATTAGTCCCAAAGCGGGACTTACGCAAGCCACTGGTGGTAAAGGGCGCTCCCGAGGTGGCCTCGAAGCGCGCAAGAGCAAGAAGCCAAGCTGCAACCCCAGGACGTGCGAAAGGAAAACAATCGACCTAGAGTCCTTCTTGCTTATCCTCGAACGCCTCCCCTTTTGCCCTTTCAACATACACGGCAATCAAGCTCCAGCATGTCGCCCGGGATGCGGTACTCTTTTCCATCAAACTTGAGACGATATCTCTGCCGCGCAGTGCTGCCTTCCACGGACTCGCACTCCCCAGTTTGATTTTTATGTTGATTAGTGTCATTCACTCGTTCGAGCACCAATATGTCATAGAAGCCCTCGGTCATCCTTCGATCCATCGAAAGCGTTCGCTTAACTTCTCTCGTTTGCAGTCGGCAATCGGATGCGCCGTTTGAAAAACTGGCACCTGCGGTCATGCCAGACAGAACGCTCACAATACTGTCGCCTCTAACCAAGAATAAGTTAAGTTCTTCGCTGCCCATCAGATTCATATGGAGCGACGCGCGTACGCCGAACGCCCGTAGCCCGGGTGACACAACGTAATCTCCAGTGTCCAGAGTAATTCTGCTGAAGCGTGGGCCGCCTCCATTAGTTATTTTCGCCTTAAAAGCTCCGTGCGCGATGGTCTTTCGGGTTCCCGCGTCAATGACTGCGATGTCGAGATCAAAGTCTTTGTTTTCCGGATCTTCAACGCCCTCTTGTGGCGAAGCGCTTGCCACAATCACTGCGCCTTTAATCGTGGGATGGTTTTTGCAGGATTGATTTTCGTAACGAGCATATTCGTTGCAAAAACCAGAGGCGACAGCGCTACCGAAAAGGAATGAAGCGGACACGAAGAAGAAAATCAAGCAAAGTCGAGTGAACCACTCGCTGGCATCGCGGTTGCGTACTTTGGCGGAATTGGGACCTTTCATGTCCGGCTGCCACGCACAAGGCGTTCGACTACTGCGGCGCCGTTACTATGAGAGCCAATCGGTTCCGCGCCAATCTGCGCGTGGTTCGTCTGCTTCACCAAAGCGTCCCTCTCAGCGTCGCCGGTTCGAATCGCACGTACAGATCCTTCGGGCGGAGCCGCGGCGTGCGACTCTTGCTTGAGCCGGCTCGAATACTTCCCGCGGAGCAAGGCGCCGAAGTCCTCGCGTCTGTACTCGCGCCTAAGTTGGTCTGGCCGCCTTACTTGCTTCATATATGCACGCTTTTAATTGATGAGCAAAGAGGGCCGAGAGCGAGTTCTTCTGAGCCGGGCGGCAAGCGGTAAACGGCACCCGCAGAACGCAAGCTGAGCATGGCCCCCGACCGCAGCCTCGTCACGCCGCGCCCTTGACCGCCGCAGGAGTGGCGTGAAGTTGAAGGCCGAGGGCCGACACCACCTTGAGAATGGTGGCCAGCTCGGGGTTGCCGCTGGGCGACAAGGCTTTGTACAGACTCTCGCGCCCAAGGCCCGCCTCGCGAGCGACGTGGGTCATGCCCTTGGCGCGGGCGATGTCGCCGAGCGCGGCGGCTACAAGCGCGGGATCGCCTTCCTCGAGCGCGGCCTCCAGGTAGGCGGCCATGTCTTCCTCGGTTTCGAGGTGATCGGCGGGGTCCCACGGCGTGGTGACGGTCTTGCCCATGCTCCAACTCCTACAGGTCTTGGGCTAGATCCTTGGCCCGTCGGATGTCGCGATCTTGCGAAGACTTGTCTCCGCCCGCGGGCAAGACCACGAACTCGTTGCCCCGCTGGAAGAAGTACACGCGGTAACCGGGGCCGTAGTCGACGCGCAGCTCGGAGACACCTTCTCCCACCGGCTTCACATCGCCGGGGTTTCCAAGGGAAAGCCGACGAATCCGGATATCGATGCGGACCTTGGCTTGACGGTCGCGCAGACCCGCGAACGACTCGGTGTAGGCGGCCGTCTGGCGCACTTCGAGCATGACGCGACTGTATCACATGGGATACGGTCTTTCGCGTGGCGCAGAGCGCGCGGGTCGAGTGACTCGATTACCTCCACCGCCACGCGCTTGGGTATCGCTCAGCGGCGCTCGCGGGCGCCGCGCTTGAGCTCGGCCAACGCGGTGCGCGCATCGCGCGTGCGCCCGGCGTCCACGTCGGCCAAACCCTTTTCCGCTTCGTCGAGGAGCAGCAGGTGGCCTTGCTCGCACTCCAGTTCGGAGAATTTGGCGCTGGCCACGGTCAAGGACACCGGGTCGGCTGCGGGGATCGCCATAGTGATTTACGGAGTTGACGTAGAGCTACATCCCGGTGGGCGACGCGCTGCGGCCTACGGTTGCCTCCACCACCCCCGCCATCGCTAACACCCTTGCATCCTGATACCGCGGCGCGACGATCTGCATGCCCACCGGCAGGCCATCGACCAGACCCACCGGCACCGAGCACGCCGGCACCTGGCAATAGTTGAAGAGCGGCGTGTACACCGCATGACCGCGCGGGCCGGCGGGGGCGCCGCCGATCTGCGCCGGGCCCAGTTGATCGACCGGCCACGACACCACCGGCGCGGTGGGGCAGAGCAGCAGGTCGTAGTCGTCGAAAAAGCGCGCCAGCGCCGCGTAGATGTGCTCGCGCAGCAGCAGCAGGCGGGCGATGTCCACACCGCTGTAGGTGCGGCCAGCCGCCATCTGCGCTTGCAGGTCGGGGTCGATCCAGTCGGGGCGGCGGTCGTAGTCGTCGCCATAGAGCGCCGCCAGCCCCGCCTGTTGCAGCTTGAGCAGCGGGTACTCGCGCACGCCGGCCGGCCAGTCGGGCGCCGCTTCGGTGATGCGATAGCCCTGCGCGCGCAGCGCGTCCACGGCGGCCTCGATCCGCGCGCGCACGGGCGCGTCGATCGCAAAGCCGCAGCCCAGGTCGTGGCTATAGGCAACGCGCAGCGTGGTGGGCGGCGGCGTGCCGATCTGCGGCGAGGCCGCGGGCAGGCTGACCGGCTGCGCGCCCCAGTCGTGCGCGTCGAAGCCCAGCAACTGGTCGAACATCAACGCGGCGTCGGCCACGTTGCGCGCCAGTTGGCCGATCACGGACAGGCCAAAGTTCGGCTCATCGAAGCCTGGTCCGCAGGGGATCAGGCCAAAGGTCGGCTTCATGCCCACCAGCCCGCAATGCGCGGCGGGCCGGCGCGTGGAGCCGCCGGCGTCGGTCGCGAGCGCCAACGCGCCAATGCCGGCTGCGGTGGCCGCCGCCGCGCCGCCGGAAGAACCGCCCGGCGTGCGGGTGAGATCCCAGGGCGAGCGCGTCTTGCCGTGCGGCAGATTGTTGCTGACACCCTTGCAGGCGAACTCCGAGCAGTTGGTGATGCCGACGATCACCGCGCCGCGTTGCTTCAACCGCGCCACCGCCCAGGCGTCGCGCGGCGCGACAAACTGCTCAAAGAGGCGCGAGCCCTGCGTGATGCGCCGCCCTTCGACCCACAGGTTGTCCTTGACTGTTATCGGTACGCCGGCCAGCGGCAGCACCTCGCCCGACGTGCGCCGCGCATCGACCGCGCGGGCCTGGGCGAGCGTCCAGTCGTCGTCGGCCTCGATCACTGCGTTCAGTTGCGGGTTGATGGCGTGAAGGCGGGCTAGGGTGGATTGGGCGACTTCGACGGCGCTGACTTGGCCGCGGGCGACGGCGGCGGCGGTGTCTGCGGCGGACCAGCGCCAAAGGTCGTTGGACACGGAAGTCATGGTGCCCTCTTCGTCGTTCCCGCGGAAGCGGGAACCCAGCTTCGTTGCGAGGCCGGCTGGATTCCCGCTTGCGCGGGAATGACGTGCTTGTGGGGACGAAGGGAGCGAAGTTGTCCCGACCGTGGTGGCGCAGCTTCGTGGTTGCGGCCTTCCCTCACCCGGCGCTTCGCGCCACCCTCTCCCGGGGGGAGAGGGTCTTGAAAGCCCCTCTCCCCCCGGGAGAGGGGTTGGGGTGAGGGATGACCGCTGGCAAGAAGAGACTCGCTTCGACAAGCGAACGCACGTCCGCGTGTCTCAGACAACTCTGCCCCGCTCATCGCACCCCCCGCGCGACCGCCGGTCGCTCGCAAGGCAAAAACCGACCCCACCCGGCTTCGCCCAGGTACTCGCCGTCGCGCCAGACGGTCTTGCCGCGCACGAGCGTCTGCTGGGGCCAGGCGGTGAACTCGATGCCCTCGTACGGCGTGTAATCGACCGCGTGGTGCAGCCGCGCGTTGGTGATGGTGCCGCGCCGCTCGGTATCCCAGATCACGAGGTCGGCATCCGCGCCCACCGCCACCGTGCCCTTGCGCGGAAACAAGCCGTAGAGCTTGGCGGCGTTGGTAGCGGTCAGTGCCACGAACTGATGCACGTCGATCCGCCCCTTTTGCACGCCGTGACTGTAGAGCAGCGGCAGCCGCGTCTCCAGCCCCGGGATGCCGTTGGGCACCTTGGAAAACGGCGCGTCGGCGCCGGCCACCTGCTTGCCCTGCGGCCCGGCGTAGGCAAACGGCGCGTGGTCGGACGAGACGATGTGAAAGGTGCCGTTGACGAGCCCGCGCCAGATCACCTCCTGATTGGCGGCGTCGCGCGGCGGCGGGCTGCAGATGCACTTGGCACCTTCAAAGCCCTCCAGCCCCAGATGCTCGGCGGTCAGAAAGAGGTACTGCGGGCAGGTCTCGCCAAAGACCTTCAGCCCGCGCCCCTGCGCCCAGCGGATCTGCTCGACCGCCTCGCGGCCGGAGACGTGCACGATCAGGATCGGCACTTCGGTCAGTTCCGCCAGCGCAATGGCGCGGTGAGTGGCCTCGCGCTCGACCAGCATCGGCCGCGCGGCGGCGTGAAAGCGCGGCGCGGTCAGCCCCGCGGCCAGCAACTGGTCGGTGAGCCAGGCGATGCAGTCGGTGTTCTCGGCGTGGATCATTGTCAGCGCGCCTTCGCGCCGCGCCACGGCGAGTACCTCGAGGATCTGCCGGTCATTGAGCTTCAGATCGTCGTAGGTCATGTAAATCTTGAACGAGGTGTAGCCCTGCGCGATCAGCCGCGGCAGCTCCACGGTCAGCGCCTCGCGCGTGGGGTCGGCCACGATCAGGTGAAACGCGTAGTCCACCGTGGCCTTGCCGGCCGCGCGGCGGTGGTAGTCGTCCACTGCGTCTTGCAGCGACTCGCCGCGCATCTGACAGGCAAACGGGATCACCGTGGTGGTGCCGCCGCAGGCGGCCGAGCGGGTGCCGGTGAGAAAGTCGTCGGCCATCTTCGAGCCGTCGGTCATCGGCTGGTCCAGATGGCAGTGCGCGTCCACGCCGCCGGGGGTGACGAGGCGGCCGGCGGCGTCGATTTCCTGCGTGCCGGTGGGCAGGTCGCGGCCCAGCGCGACGATGGTGCCGTCGCGCACGCCGATGTCGGCGGTAAAGCGATCGCTGGCAGTGGCGACGTCGGCGTTGCGGATCACTAAGTCGAAGGCGGGGGTCATTGCGGGGTCTCCGGGTGGGTCGTACCGCAAAGCGCTTTGCCGATGGTGGCGAAGGGTGCCTTGGCCTGCGGTCTTCCCTCACCCCAACCCCTCTCCCGGGGGGAGAGGGGCTTGAAAACCCTCCCCCTCCGGGGGAGGGTGGCGCGCAGCGCCGGGTGAGGGAAGACCGCCAGCCCGGAGTGACCCATTACGACACAGGCTCGCCCCTTTCCCGCCGTCATCACACAACCTCCGTAAACAACCTTCCCCACTTGCGAATCCGCCGCGTATCCACCCCCGTCAGCCGCAGCGCCTTCCACACCACGGTGGAGATGGTGTCGTAGATCGGGATGCCGAGCTCCGCCTCCAGCTCCGCCACCAACGGCGCGCCGCGCAGGTTGGTGCAGAAGATGGTGATCGCATCGGGTTTGGCCTGCGCAACCTCGCGCACCATGTCTTTCAGCGCCTGCGCGCCGACCTCGGAGAACGCAAAGTTGTCCTGAATCCGCAGATGCCGCTCGGCCACGCATTCATAGCCGGCGCGCGCGTAGTTGGCGACGATGGCTTGCTG
>Ga0209450_10001723_pt1 | contig 10972 bp, 9 predicted proteins | sample FrelakmetLWP11LW_FD_187149 | JGI IMG/M metagenome (GOLD analysis project Ga0209450, IMG submission 187149) | Freshwater lake sediment microbial communities from the University of Notre Dame, USA, for methane emissions studies - LWP11 LW (SPAdes)... | ecosystem: Environmental > Aquatic >... | reverse complement strand
CGCCTGGAGCGAGGTGCTCGGCGCCCACGACATCTTCATCGGCGTGAACGCGGTCGATTATTCCGGCTATCCGGACTGTCGCCCGGAGTTCGTGGAGGCCTTCGAGCGGATGGCGAACCTCGCCACCCGGGCGGGCGTGGAGGAGGCTGAACGGCTGCGGATCCGTGCGCCGCTCATCTCGCTCAGCAAGGCCGAGATCATCCGGCGCGGACAGGCGCTGGGCGTGGACTATGCGCTGACGGTGTCCTGCTACCAGGCCGATGCGCATGGCCGTGCCTGCGGACGGTGCGACTCATGCCGCCTGCGGCGGGAAGGCTTTGCCGCGGCGGGCGTGCCCGATCCTACCCGCTATCGGTGATCGTGGGCGGCCGATCCGCTATCATGCGCGCCCTTCCCTCCGGCGGGCCGTTAGCTCAGGGGTAGAGCAGCTGGCTTTTAACCAGTTGGTCGATGGTTCGATCCCATCACGGCCCACCATCATGTTTCGAGGACTCGGGCGAGAATTTGGCGCCGTCCGGCGATCGGCCAGTCTCGGCGTCTGCGTAGCCGTGGCAATGGAACTGTGGGCAGGTCAGTGTTGCGCGTCTAAGAGGGTGTCGAGACTTGAAAGCTGGCGTCTCCACCGCCGCGGAAGCCCTTGCGGGCGCAGCCGTCGCGCACGTGGGCGTCGGGCAGATGCTGGCACTTCTCGTCGCATTCGCACTGTCCGCCACCGGCGTCACGCTGTCAGCCGGTCCTTCGGCGTCCGGCGTGACCCCCGTGCGTTGGGGCGCCGCCGCATACCTGGCTGCGTTCGCGCTGGCGCTTGCGGTGGTGTCGCCCGGGACGACCGCCTCGTGGGCGCTGCTCGGCTACGTGGCGGCCGTCTGCGTCCTCCTGCCGCGACCCCTCGGGTGGCTGGCCTTGCTGGGCGTCGTCGGCCTGCACGTGCTGCTGACGTGGATCAGTCGGGTCAAGGCGGGGCTGACTGGCTTGCCAGTGACGGTTCTCGACATCCAGATCGCCCTGGCGAACCCGTCGGGACTCTGGGACGCGCTGGGGCTTCCACAGTGGACCCGATACCCCACCACGCTGGCCCTTGCCCTCGGCGTCCTGAGCCTGCCCATCGCAGCACTGCGCGCCGGTGGTCGGCATGTCATGCGGGGGGCGCGAGTCGGGCCGGGCGATGCACTGAGAGTGGCCGTTGTGTGCGTCCTCGGCCTGATGATCCACCTGCACATGGAGAACGTGTACGCGGACGCCGCGCGTGAACAGTCCACGTGGCAGCCGGAAAACGTGACCCAACTGGCCGACAGGATGGGAGTGCTGCCGTTCCTGGCGTACTCGTATCGCCTCGAGTCGCAATCGACCGGTGACATCTACGAGAGCGACGGTGACTCCTCGCCCCCGAGCGCGGAGGAACTGCGCAGCGCCGTCCTCGGCTACATGGACTTCGGCTCGGGGGCGGATTCGGCCACGCGGCGGCTGCCGAACATCCTGGTCGTGCTCGCCGAATCCACCTTCGACCCGGGAGCCGTCTTCCGGCTGAAGGGCGAGTGGAACGACGAGTTGTTCAGGCCCGGCGCGCAGACGGCCGCGAGCGGCTTGCTGCGGGTCAATGCCGTCGGTGGCGGTACGTGGATCACCGAGTTCGAAACGATCGTCGGGCTCGATTCCCGGCTGTTCGGGTACTCGGGCATGTATACCCACGCGTCGCTCTCGCCCTTCGTCGACCGCAGCATCGCGACGTACCTGCGGGATCACGGCTACGGCACCTGGGCGTTCTTTCCGCATCGAGGCAATTTCTACAACGCCCGCAATGCCTACGCGAGCTACGGATTCGAGCGGATTTTCGACAGCCCTGACCTGGGGAAGGGCGACTGGCTCGAGAACGACGTCGAAATGGCCGCCCGCGTGGCCGCGACCATCGGGAAGGAACCCGAGCAGCCGTTCCTCGGCTACGTTCTGCTCCTCGAGAACCACGCCCCGCACGAGTGCGGGGCGGACGACGCCTCGAGCTTCCCGGTGCTCTTTGCCGATACCGAGGACTTCGTGCCGAATTGCGCGCTCGACGAATACTTGCGGAGGCTCGGATCCACGGCTGCCGCCGTGCGTTCGCTCACCGAGTACCTCCGCGGGATCGAGGTCCGGACGGGACGACCCTTCGTGCTGCTGGTGTTCGGTGATCATCAGCCGCACACGTTCGCGAGCACCGGAGGGTTCCAGTACGACTACGGCGCGCTGCGGAAGATTGCGGACAAGCGCACGACGTTCTTCCATTTCGTTTCGTCGGTCCCGGGCCGACGGCTGCGATGCTGCTCGGTCGTGCCGACCGCCGCCATGCTGCCAACGCTGCTGAGCGGGTTCGTCGCGACGTCGGCTGACGACGTCTACCTTGGAACGAACCTCTGGCTGCACGCCCGCTGCGGCGCCGATGCCGTCCAGGTCGACTTCGGCAACTTCATGGAGAAACTGAGCAGCCGGGACGTCGACGGGCGGACGCAGGACTGCCGGCACGCGTATGAGCAGGCGCTTAACTGGTACCGCCACGCCGGCGTCGTCCGGCTCGCATCCGAGTTCGCCGCCTCGCACGACTGACCGCAGGGTTGAGAGGCATTTCGGGGCGGGACCCTGGCCATCGCGCCCGGACTGGCCTCGACTATCCCCCGCGCCGTGCCAGCGCTTCGGGTTTATCATGTATCGAACAAGCCAAGCGTGGCGTCCGAAGTCGGTCGCGCCACGGCGTGTCTTGCGGGCGACAAGTAGCGAGAGGGACCGTGCCATGAAATGTCTCAGAGCCTCCTGGTTGCTGCTCGGCCTGCTGCCCTGGTCGGCGGCGTTGGCCGAACTGCCGTTTACGTTCGCGGCCGGCGACCCGATCCGGGCGTCGGAGCTGAACGCCAACTTCGAGTATCTCGAGAGTGTCGCCAAGGACGGGGCCGGCGGCAGGCTGATCCGGCGCGAGACCACGATGCGGTCCTCGGGCTTCAACGAGGTCGTGACCGTACCCGACTCGGCGACGAACGGCTGGGTGCTGCGCAGCTACGTCACGGGCTGCGGCGACCCAATCCTGCGCATCAACAACGACGACCCGGTGACGATGGACCGGGAGGCCGTGCTGCTGGTGAAGGCGGGCGAGACGCTTAACGCCCGGTGCCCGGGCACGAACGTGACCGCGACGGTCGGCTATTTCATGTTCGATGAGCAGTAGTCGAGCACCTCTCCTGCTGCTGCTCGGCGTGCTTGCCGGCTGCAGCGAGCACGTGGGCGGGGCGCCCGACAACGAGCGCCCGGTGGCCCGGATCACGGTGTCCCCGGCGAGCGGCCCCGCGCCCCTGACCGTCACCGTCTCGGCGAGCTCGTCCACGGACGGCGACGGCACGATCACGAGCTACGCGTGGACTTTCGGCGACGGCACAACGGCCGCCGGTGTCAGCGCCGAGCACACTTTCGCGACCGCGGGCGACTTCACGGTGACGCTGACCGTGACCGACGACGACGGAGCGACGGGAACCGGCACCGCCAGTGTCGTCGCCACGGGCACAGAAGCGGTCTTCAACGCGTCGGTTTTCGACGGCGCGGATTTCCAGGACGAGCCGACCAGCGGTACCTTCGACACGACCACGCTGCAATAGGAGGCTCACTCCTGCATGCCGTGGTACAGCAGCCGGATCAGCAGCCGCAGGCCGTCGTGGTTCTTCATCTCGTGGTAGCGCGGCGCTGAGCGACCGCCGATGTCGCGGATGTCGGCCATGAGCTCGGGGTGGAACTGGCAGGTGAACGAGCGTCGCACCCGCTGGGTCTCCCAGTCCTTGTAGTAGATGGCGGTCGAGCAGACCTCGGTCCACGTGGTCTCGTCCACCTGCGTCTGGCCCAGGATCTCGACCGCGTAGGGCAGGCTCAGCAGCCAGGAGGCGGGGCTGACCGCCAGTGCATGGCGCGCGGGGATGATCGCGTCGTGCAGGCTCTTGTACGCCCAGTTGGCGAACAGCACGGCCTCCTCGTTGACCTCGTCGCCGTGGAACATCTCGACGTTGACTTCACGCTCGAGCGTCATGACCAGGTCGATGACGCCTTCGAGCTCGTCGGCGATGAGCCCGTGGGCCGCGAGCAGGGCCTCCGGCACGTGGTCGCGGTCCGCGCGCGGCACGTGGGGCAGCAGGCGTCGCGTGCCGATTTCGAACTCCTCGTTGCGGGCGACCGCGAAGCGTGCATCGTGCCAACCACGTGCCACGACCTCGCCCCGCTTCACCACGGTGAGTGATTCGCCCACCTCGACGAGCTGCGCGCACAGCCGCTTCAGCAGCGACAGCGCCCGGCCGGTCGGGTCCATCGGCAGGCGCGTGAGATCGAGGACCTGCGCGGTGGCGCGCTGGATCAGCCGGACGTGCGAGGCCGCGGCCAGCTGGTGACCGAGGCAGATGAAGATGCTCGGGCCGCTGCCGGTGGAGCGGCGCATCAGCAGGTGGTCCACCAGGGACAGGATGTCATCGAGGCTGGCACTCCCGCCGTCGAAGCTGCCGGCGTCGTGCACGGACGGGTTGCCGCCCTGCACGATGGTCGCGATGCCGGCGCTCAGGATGTTGGCGAGGCGTTCCGGGTGCTGGATGCCGCTGCGCCACACCGGGTACAGGATGGTGTCGGCGTCGGCCACCTGCTGCAGCACGTAGGCGATGTTCTTCGAGGCGCGCACGGTCTCGCCGCGCTGGTTGGTGCCGACGTTGGGCCACGGCTCGATCACCGAGACGCTGTGGCGGTAGAGCTCCGGCATCTGCATGAGCGCCTGCAGGTGCTCCGGTCGTTCGATCACCTTCTCCAGCGGCGGCGCTAGCCCCCAGTCGAACAGGCCTTCCTTCGCCAGCATGTCGCGGCCGGGAAACGGGGTGGGGGAGCGACGATCGCGGAGGAAATAGCCGAGCAGGGCGTGCACGGACTGTGGACTCGAGGCGTGCTGGCCGAGGATACCGGGCTTGTCTCGCCAACCGAGCAGGACAGGGGCGCGTGATGTCATGGTGTGTCGCGTCTGGGTCTATCCCCTCCAGACAAGCAACACGCGTGCCAATGGCGCCTGCGCACGGGAAACCTCGGACACTCCGCCGGGCCGGTGTGGACGGGGTGCTTCGGCCGGGTGGGCGGGCGCACCACGGGCGGGCAGGCTCGCGACGCGCCATGGTCGATCGTGGTGCACCGGGGTTGGCATGCTGCGCCGCAACTGCAGTACCATCGCGCCGCTACAGTTTCATATGAAAGCAATTTGCCAGGGGGCGAGCATGGCCGACCTCTTCGACAACCCGATGGGCACCGACGGCTTCGAGTTCGTGGAGTACACGGCCCCGGACCCGGAGCGGTTGCGCACGCTGTTCGAGCGCATGGGCTTTCCTGTGGTGGCGCGCCATCGCAGCAAGAACGTCACGCTGCACCAGCAGGGTGACATCAATTTCATCATCAACGCCGAGCCCGACAGCTTTGGCCAGCGCTTCGCACGCCAGCACGGGCCGTCCGCGTGCGCCATGGCGTTCCGGGTGCGCGATGCGGCCGCCGCGTTCCGGCGGGCCGTTGACCTGGGCGCCACGCCGGTGCAGATGCCGGTGGGTCCGATGGAACTCAACATCCCGGCGATCGAGGGCATCGGCGGCAGCCTCATCTACCTCGTGGACCGCTACGGCGACCGCACGATCTACGACGTGGATTTCCTGCCGGTCGCCCAGGCAGTGCCGAGCCGCGCGGCGGGCCTCTCGGTCATCGACCACCTGACGCACAACGTGCAGCGCGGCCACATGGACCAGTGGGCGGGCTTCTACGAGCGGCTGTTCAACTTCCGCGAGATCCGCTACTTCGACATCGAGGGCAGGAAGACCGGACTCCTCAGCCGCGCGATGACCAGCCCCTGCGGCAAGATCCGCATCCCGATCAACGAGTCGCAGGACGACAAGTCGCAGATCGAGGAATACCTGCGCGAGTACCGGGGCGAGGGCATCCAGCACATCGCGCTCGCGACCGATGACATCTACGCCACGGTCGACCAGCTGCGTCGCGACGGCATCGAGTTCCAGGACACGCCCGTCACCTATTACGAGGGCGTGGGCGCCCGCGTGCAGGGTCACCGCGAATCGCTCGCGGAACTGCAGCGCCGGAACATCCTGATCGACGGCAGTGACCAGGACGGGATCCTGCTGCAGATCTTCACCCGCAACGTCATCGGGCCGATCTTCTTCGAGATCATTCAGCGCAAGGGCAACGAAGGTTTCGGCGAGGGCAATTTCCGCGCCCTGTTCGAGTCGATCGAGCTCGACCAGGAGCGGCGGGGAGTGATCTGAACAGAGCGGTCAGTGATCGGCGGATAGCGGTTAGGGAAGAGGGGAAGGCGGTGAAGAGATACATTCCGGTGTCGCGAGTCGAAGGGACCGCTTCGCGGCAGGCGCACTGCGACCTGCCGGCAGGCACCTACGAGCGCGAAATGAGCAAGGAGGGGTTCTTCGGACCCGCCGCGTTCTTCCATCACCGGCACCCGCCGACGGGATGGACGCAGTTCACGGGCCCGCTGCAGCCGCGCGCCTTCGACCTGGCGCGGCTGTCGGTCGGTGCGCTCAGCCCGTGGTCGGCGCACGAGGTGCTGGCGAACGTCCACTGCCGCATCCGTTACTGGCGCTTGACGGGGTCCATGCCGCGTCTCGCCCGCAACGCCGATGGCGACGAGCTGCTGTTCATCCACGGGGGCGCCGGCGAGTTGTACTGCGATTTCGGCCGACTCGCGATCGAGGCGGGCGACTACGTGATGCTGCCCCGCGGCACCCTGTGGCGCATCGAGACTCGAGCACCGCTCGAAGTGCTGATGATCGAGGCCACGAACGCGAGCTACCAGCTCCCGGAGAGGGGCCTGGTGGGCCACCACGCGATCTTCGACCCGGCCGTCCTCGCCACGCCGACGATCGATGCGGCGTTCCTCGCCCAGCAGGCCGACGATCGGCAGTGGCAGGTCGAGGTCAAGCGCCGCAACGCGCTGTCCCACATCACCTACCCGTTCAACCCGCTGGACGCGATCGGCTGGCACGGGGAGCTGTCGGTCGTGCGCCTCAACGTGCGCGACATCCGGCCGCTCACGAGCCACCGCTATCACCTGCCGCCCTCCGCGCACACCACCTTCGTCGCCAACCGCTTCGTGGTCTGCACCTTCGCGCCGCGCCCCTTCGAGACCGACCCGGGCGCGCTCAAGGTGCCGTTCTTCCACAACAACGACGACTACGACGAGGTGCTCTTCTACCACGCGGGCGATTTCTTCAGCCGCGACAACATCCATCCCGGCATGCTGACTTTCCATCCGGCGGGCTTCACCCACGGGCCACACCCGAAGGCCCTCGCCCGCATGTTCGAGCAGCCGAAGCCGGCGACCGACGAGTGCGCCGTGATGATCGACACGCGCGACGCGCTCGAGCCCGGGGCCGGCGCGGCAGCGGTGGAATGGACGGGATACGTGGACAGCTGGAAGGGACGGCCGTGAAGCTCGCCTCACTCAGGAACGGCACGCGCGACGGCCAGTTGCTGGTCGTCAGCCGCGACCTCACCCGCGCGGTGCCGGTGCCGCACGTCGCACCGCACCTGCAGGCCGCCCTCGACGACTGGCCGCGCATGGTGCCGCGCCTCGAGCAGGTGGCACTCGACCTCGAGGCTGGTCGGGTGCCGGGCAGCTTCGCCTTCCAGGCCACGCAGGTGCTGGCCCCGTTGCCACGCGCCCATCACTGGGTGGACGGATCGGCCTACGTGAACCACGTGGAGCTGGTGCGTAAGGCGCGCGGCGCGGAGATGCCGCCGGGTTTCTGGACGGACCCGCTGGTGTACCAGGGCGGCTCGGACGATTTCCTGCCGCCGACGGCCGACGTGCCCCTGCCGAGCGAGGACGACGGGATCGACCTGGAGGGCGAGGTCGCGATCGTCACCGACGACGTACCGATGGGCACCACGGCCGCCGACGCCCGCGGCCACATCAAGCTCGTGATGCTGGTCAACGACTGGTCGCTGCGCAACTTGATCCCGCCCGAACTCGCCAAAGGCTTCGGGTTCTACCAGTCGAAGCCCGCGACCTCGTTCTCGCCGGTCGCGGTGACCCCGGACGAGCTCGGCGACGCGTGGGACGGTGGCAAGGTCCTGCGGCCGCTCGTGTCGCACGTCAACGGCGAGCGGCTCGGGCACCCGGAGGCCGGCGTGGACATGACCTTCGATTTCCCCAGGTTGATCGAGCACGTCACGCGCACGCGCCGGCTCGGGGCCGGGGCCGTCGTGGGCTCGGGCACCGTTTCCAACTATGATCGCTCCCGCGGCTCTTCGTGCCTCGCCGAACGCCGCATGCTGGAGCAGATCGAGCACGGCCGGGCGACCACGCCGTTCCTGCGTTTCGGGGACCGGGTCCGCATCGAGATGTTCGACCGCGAGGGCAGGAGCATTTTCGGGGCGATCGACCAGAGGGTCGTGCCGGCACGCTGACGCCGGCACGGCGGCAGGGTGACGGGCGACATGTTCGGTAACCTCGAAACGCTTCCCCCGGATCCCATCCTGGGCGTGACCGCGGCGTTCCGCGCCGATCCGGATCCCGGCAAGGTGGATCTCGGCGTCGGCGTGTACCGCGACGTCGAAGGCAACACGCCGGTGCCGGCCGCAGTGCGCGAGGCAGAGCGACGGCTGCTGGCAGAGCAGGCGAGCAAGACCTATATCGGGCCGGCCGGCAATGCCGAGTTCAACGAGCGCATCCTGCGCCTGGCGCTCGGGCCGCTGGCAGGTCAGATCCAGGAGCGCACCGCGACGATCCAGACGGTCGGCGGCTGCGGCGCGCTGCGCATCGGCGCCGAGCTGATCCGGGCGGCGTCACCGGACGCCGTGATCCACGCGAGCGATCCGACGTGGGCCAACCACGAGCCGCTGGTCGGCTGTTGCGGCCTGGCGCTGCAGCGTTACCCGTATTACGACGCGGCGACGCGGGGGGTGGCCTTCGAGCGCATGTTCGATCACCTCGGCAGGCTCCGGGCAGGCGGGGTGGTGCTGCTGCACGCCTGCTGCCACAACCCGACCGGCGCAGACCTCGCGCTCGAGCAGTGGGCGGCCGTGGCGGAGGTGCTGGAGAAGCGTGGCCTCGTGCCGTTCGTGGACCTGGCCTACCAGGGGTTCGGCGACGACCTCGAGGCGGACGTCGCCGGGCTGCGCCTGCTGGCGAGCCGCCTGCCGGCGCTGCTGCTGGCGATCTCCTGCTCCAAGAATTTCGGCTTGTACCGCGAGCGGGCCGGCGCCCTGGCCGTCGTGGCGGAAAATGCGGCGGCTGCCCGCGCAATCGCCACGCACCAGGCGCGCACCGCCCGCCGCATGTACTCGATGCCGCCCGACCACGGCGCGGCGATCGTCGCCAGGCTGCTCGGCGACGCCGGCCTGCGCCAGGCCTGGCAGGAGGAGGTGGCCGTCATGGTGGCGCGCATGAAGGAACTGCGCGGCCTGCTGGCGAGCCGTCTCGCCGCCCGGCGCCCGGACCTCGACTTCTCCTGGCTCGAACGCCAGCGGGGCATGTTCTCGCTGCTCGGTCTCGAGCCGCCGGCGATCGCGGCCCTGCGCGACTCCGAGCACGTCTACGTCCCACCCGACGGCCGTATCAACGTCGCAGGGATCAACCGTGCCAATGTCGATCGCGTGGCCGACAGCATCGTGCGGCTGCTCGATGGCCCGCGCGCGGACTAGCAGGACCGCGGTCCTTGCTATAGAATCCGCGCCTCGGGAACCGGTGGGTCGGCGATAAGTCGTTGATCGGACGGGTTCCCGGCCGGGCAGGCCAGCCTCGGGATTGCGGGGCGGCAGGTGCGGCGGGAGATTCGCCAGAGAAATCCCCCGAGCGGGGATTTTTCATTTGCGGGGACGGGTGCCCGACGGGCCCGCCGGCCGCGAAGGAACGAATGGGCCGCCGGCCCATTTTTTGTTTCTGCGCAGCGTAAGGACGGTTCGATGCTCAGGGACACCTTGGCGGCGCTTCTGCGGCCGCTGGTCGAGGGACTGGGATACGAGCTCTGGGAGCTCGAGTATTCGGCGGGACGCGGCAACGGCTTGCTGCGGCTGTACATCGATGCCGAGGCGGGCATCACACTCGAGGATTGCGAGCGGGTGAGCCGCGCGGTGAGCGAGCTGCTCGACGCGGAGGACCCGATCCCCGGGCACTTCACGCTCGAGGTGTCCTCGCCCGGCGTGGAGCGGCCGCTCAGGACGGCGGGGCAGTTCGCGCGCTTTGTGGGCGAGACGGTACTGGTCGAACTGGCCCAGGCGTCCGAGGGACGACGGCGCTTCAAGGGCAGGCTGGCCGCGGCCGACGCGGCGACGATCGAAGTTGAAGCGGACGGCAGGCGCTGGACACTATCGGTCGCAGGAATTCGCAGGGCGCACCTGGCGCCGGACGTTTGAACCCCGCGCGGCGGGAGGACGGGAGATGAACAAAGAGATCCTGATGGTGGTGGACGCGGTCTCCAACGAGAAAGGCGTCGACAAGGAGATCATCTTCGAGGCGCTCGAAGCTGCGCTCGCGTCCGCCACGCGCAAGAAGTACGGCGAGGAAATCGACGTGCGCGTCGCCATCAACCGCAAGACGGGCGACTACGAAACGTTCCGCCGCTGGAAGGTGTTCGCCGACGACTCGACGGAGCTCGAGTTTCCGGACAAGGAACTGCGCTTCGAGGACGGGCTCGACATGGACCCGAACGCGCAGATCGGCGGTTACGTCGAGCAGCCGCTCGAGTCCGTGGCCTTCGGCCGCATCGCCGCGCAGACCGCCAAGCAGGTCATCGTGCAGAAGGTGCGCGAGGCGGAGCGCGCCCAGGTCGTCGACCAGTACCGCAGCCGCGTCGGCACGCTGGTGTCCGGCATCGTCAAGCGCGTCGACCGCAACGGCATCTTCGTCGACCTCGGCGGCAACGCCGAGGGCTTCATCCCGCGCGAGGCGATGATCCCGCGCGAGCCGGTGCGGACCCAGGAT
>Ga0209450_10001722_pt1 | contig 10975 bp, 7 predicted proteins | sample FrelakmetLWP11LW_FD_187149 | JGI IMG/M metagenome (GOLD analysis project Ga0209450, IMG submission 187149) | Freshwater lake sediment microbial communities from the University of Notre Dame, USA, for methane emissions studies - LWP11 LW (SPAdes)... | ecosystem: Environmental > Aquatic >... | reverse complement strand
AATCCGGTTGGGGACGCCACCAGTGAAAACAGGGCTTAGGATTATTTCTAAGCCCTTATTTTTTCCCTTCAAAGCAGGCTCCAATCATCGATTGCCCTTTTCTCAACCAAAATGTGATGGAGGCCCAGCAATGGCAAATCCGGAGCATGTTGACATCCTGAAGCAGGGGGTGGAGGTCTGGAACCGGTGGAGGAAGAAGAACCCGCGAGTCAAACCCGATCTTTGCCGGGCAAAGCTCTCCGGAATAAAACTCTATTACAACCTGAACCTTGCAGAAGCAGAGCTGGCGGGAGCCGAGCTTTCCGACGCAAAACTCATCATGGCAGACCTTGCCGGAGCAAACCTTTCCAAGGCCGATCTCTGCCGGGCAGACCTTTCTTCTGCAACTCTTGCGGGGGCAACACTTTACGGCGCATTTCTTTTTGGTTCCAAGCTTACCGATGCGGATCTTGCCAAGGCGAACCTTTCCAAAGCAAACCTTACCAAGGCCAATCTTGCCGGAGCCAATCTTTCCAGGGCAGTCCTGATCGGAGCAAATCTTTTTGAGGCGAACCTCTGGGAAGCCAATCTGGCAACAGCAAACTTTACCGAAGCCAACCTCTCCGGGGCCAATCTCACTGAGTCCAATCTCCTCGGGGCCATTTTTCATCATTGCCATATTGGCTATTCTGCATTTGTGAATGTTGACTTGAAGCGTGTGCAAAATCTTGAAACGGTGAAACATATCGGTCCATCCAATATTTCTATAAGCACGATCTACAACTCCGGAGAGGATATCCCGAAAGTATTTATGAGAGGTTGTGGTATTCCGGAAATTTTTCTCCAGCACCTGCCCTCTCTTATGAACCCGCCGGTTCAATTCTCTTCATGCTTCATCAGCTTCAGCCATGTGGACCGGCCGTTTGCCGAAAAACTCCACGATCGCCTGCAGGCAAGAGGCATCCGGTGCTGGCTCGACGAACACCAGGCCCGGCAGAAGGATGACGGAATTCAGCGTGTTGAACGAGGCATCAGCAGATGGGACCGGGCGTTGCTCTGCTGCTCGGAGGCGTCTCTCACCAGCTGGTGGGCCGAGAACGATATCGCCAAAGCCTTCACGAAAGAACAGCAACTGGCGAAAGACAGCGGCCGGAAGTTCATTTCCCTCATCCCCTTGGACCTCGATGGGTACCTGTTCAAGGCGGAATGGCAGTCCGGGAACAAAGACGAGATCATTTCCCGGTTGGCAGCCGACTTCACCGGCTGCAGAACCGACGACGCCGAGTATGAAAAGCAGCTTGAACGTGTGGTCGATGCCTTGAGAACGGATCCCGGGTCCGTCGCAATTTCACCGGGGCACAACTTGTGACCCAAGAGATTTGTCTTGACACTTATGGCCAATAATATAGAGAATTATGGCCAACTATCGAGAAATTGGGTGATAAAATCATCCTGAGGACAAGGGCAGGCATCGATCAATTCTCTGGGTTTACCAGGAAAAAGCCAAACCCCGATCGATCGGGGGACGGAAAACCACGGGTTTAAGGGAAAAGAATCACCGGGTTTTCATCGTGTTGCCCCGTTTATTTCCTTAGACAGCCGGGTTGCCTTGGTAAAGGCTATCCGGCTTTTACATTGCAGTGGGATGGAATTTGCACTAAGCCCGGCAACCGGGCGCTGGGTAAGGCCTGCATGCAAATCGCATCGACGATACGACAAGAGCTTTTGTTACCCCAAGAAAGGAGCTGATGCCATGAAAAGAAGACTGGCAGTTGCAAGCATGACGATGCTGGCGGTTCTGGTTTCCGCAAGCCTGTCCTTCGCGGTGACCATGAACATCATGACGGGAAGCGAGAAGGGGACCTACTACCAGTTCGGGTTGAACCTGCAGCAACTGGTCAAGCCGAAGGGCATCGAGCTAGGCGTTCAGCCTTCCACCGGGTCGATCGAAAACCTGTATGCGGTGTTCAAGAAGCCGCAAACCCAGATCGGCATCGTCCAGTCCGACGTGCTGGCATTCGTCTCCAGGGTTCAATCCAACCCGACGCTGATTCGGATTGCGCAGAAAACCAAGATGGTTTTTCCGCTTTACAACGAAGAGGTCCACGTGCTGGGCAAGAAGGACATCGCCGATTTTGAAAGCCTGGAAGGCAAGCGCGTAGCGGTCGGGGAGGACGGCAGCGGCACCTATCTCACCGCCCGGCTGCTCTTCGAAGTCTCGGGGGTCAAACCCAAGGAAATGGTGACGATTGGGACGAGTGAGGCGTTATCGAGGTTGAAGGCGAACCAGATCGACGCCATGTTCTACGTGGCGGGGTTCCCGGTGAAGCTCTTCAGCGAGGGCGTGGTGGAGGCCGATGGGTTGGCGTTGATACCGAACACGAACAAGAAAGCGGCCGAATTCTACCAGCAGACCAAAATCCCTGCCGGAACCTATCCGTGGCAGCCTTCCGAAGTCAACACCGTCGCCGTGAAGGCCGTGCTCGTATCGTATGACTTCAGAAACCTGGATTGCGAATCCGTAGGGCAATTTGCCAAGATTCTCTATGAGAATATTGGTTGGCTGCGCGAAAACGGGCACCCCAAATGGAAATCCGTCGATCTTGATTTTAAACTAAAAGGTTGGGAGCAGTATGATTGCGTCAAGAAATATCTCGTAAAAAAGGGGGCGGCACCGCCACCGGCCCCTACCGCCAAACCCTCCGGGGAAATCAACCCCATCCTAGACGCGGTGAAGGAAATGCTCAACCGGTAAACCAGAGGTGTCCATGTATCTCAAACACTACCAGTTGAAGCTGAAGCCCTTTGAGATCGGCCCGGACCCGAAGTTCCTGTGGCTGGGCGAAAAGCACAAGGAGGCCTTTGCCGTTCTCAAATACGGGATCCTGGAAAACAAGGGCTTCATCGTGCTGATCGGCGAGCCCGGTACGGGCAAGAGCACCCTGCTGAATGCGATTGCGGAAACGCTCGGGGCCAACGTCCGGTTTGCCAAAATTTCCGACCCCGCTTTAAATGAGTTGGAATTTTTCAACTTTGCCGCCAGTGCCTTTGAAATGGGCAAAACGTTTCACGGCAAAGCGGAATTTCTCATCCACCTGGAAACCTATATAAGCGAGGCGGCCGCTCGATCCCAGAAAGTTCTGCTGGTGATCGACGAAGCCCAGAGGCTGACGCCGGAGTTGCTGGAGCAGATCCGAGTGTTTTCGAACTTCGAGGCACCGGACAAAAAGGTGATCAGCTGCATCTTTGCCGGCCAGAACGAATTTTTGGGAATGCTCAAGCAAAACCGGGCACTGAGCCAGCGCATCTTTTTCAGCCACATTCTCCACCCCCTGACGGAGGCGGAAACAGAGGCCTACATCGCTCACCGCCTCACGGTTGCCGGTGCGGAAAAGCCGATCTTCACATCGAGCGCCATGCGCGCCGTTTACAAGCTCGCCGGTGGAAACCCGCGGCTGACCAACATCGTCTGTGATCAGGCTCTTCTCAGCGGGTATTCATACAACCTCCAGACGATCGGGGCGGACATCATCCGGGAATGCACGGAGAACACGCTGATTCCGCGTGACGCCGTGCCGGAGCCCGCGGTTCAGGATACCGATGGGGTGTCACCCGCCGGCGCCGGACCGAGGGAAGCAGCCGCTGATGCTTTGCCGGGCCCGGGCCGGGCGCCGGTACCCGCCCCGGGAGGAGGCAACCGCAAGGCCTCCTACTGGGCCCTGGCGGCAGTTTTTGTTCTGATGGGCGTTGGCTATGGTTATATTTCAGGCGCCTTCAACGACCTCCTGTCAAACACCCGGCCATTTTCGGATTCGGATGGCATCAGCCGAAAAAGCACCACAGCGGAATCCAGGTCTCAGACGGTTGAGAAAACCGAGGCGGTTCCAGGAGCGTCCGACATTGCTCAGCTGCAAGGTCAGCTCCTGGAGTCGCGAAAACAGAAGAGCGACGCGGAGGGCCGCCTGAAAGCGCTTCAGGCAAGGTTCGATGTTTATGAAAACGACCAAAAGGAGTTGAATATCGCCAAGTCGCGCATCGCCGAACTCGAAAGCACCGCGGCGTTTAAGGACAAAGATCTGACGGCGGCGAGTCAGAAACTCGCCGAGCTTGAAAAAGCGCTGGCCCAGGAAAAAAGCGGCAAAGACAGGCAGAACGCAGACGTCTCCTCAAAAGACGCCGCCATCGCCGAGCTTCAAAAAAAGCTCGAAGCCGCCGTGTCGGAGGGGGACAAAAAACGGATTCAGCTCGAGCAAAAATTCGGGGAACTGGAAAAGGACTTGGCTAAGGAAAAAGGCGCGAAGGAACAGATGCGCGTCGAGCTGTCATCCCGACAGGCCGCGGCCGCGGACCTCCAGAAACGGCTCGAGGCTGCGAAATCCGCACAGCTGGGACTGGAAACCGATATCCAGAACACCCAGCGGGAAAATGCCCGGCTTCAATCCCAGCTCCAGGAGGCAAAGGTCCAGAAACCGGTGCCGCCACCGGCGACCGTTCCGGCGCGAGCGCCGGCGGCCGGCCAACCGCAAACCATCCCATCCGATGCGACCGACGCAGCGCCCGACCCGGCGGGGGCCATCGACTTTGTCATCAAAAAGAAATCCCAATAAAAGTCTGCGGCATTGAGCTTGACAAGGGGAGGGGGAATAAGGTATGGTTGAACCATTCAGATAATGGGGTTTTGGTCCTAGTATTTGGTTCGTTGATTGGAATGCGCAGGCGTGGATGAACCGCCGAAGACATTGCGGTACAAGCGCTTTAGGAAACACCAGCTCCCAAGGCCCCAGCACCCAAAACCACCCACTCCACACTCAGCGTTATTATCTATGTTCACCAAAGTGCGCCAGGTCCGGGCATTTGAAAGCATCATCCAGCAGGTGGAGGCGGCCATCCTGAAGGGCAATCTCGCGGTCGGGGATCGGCTGCCGCCCGAACGGGAATTGCAGGGGCTGCTCGACGTCAGCCGCAACACCCTGCGGGAGTCCCTGCGGGTGCTGGAGCAGAAGGGGCTGATCGAGGTCCGCAAGGGGAACCGCGGCGGGATCTTTGTCAAGGAGATCAATGCCGACTCCATGGCGGAAAGCCTGGGGCTTTTCGTGCAGTCCCAGCGCATCACGATGGAGCAGATCTCCGAGTTCCGCCAGGATCTCGAGGGGCTTGTCACCCACCGGGCCGCCCTGCAGGCCGATTCCAAGCGTATGAGCGATGTCGACCGGCGGCTGGAAAAGGCTGAGGAACTCGCGCGCAAAGGGCCGTCCCAGTGGGATGCCTTCATGCAGGCGGACAGGGACGTCCACCTGGCGCTGGCACGGCTGGCCGGCAACCCCCTGCACCACTTTTTCCTGGAAACCGTGCACACCAACTTCCACCGCTACCATATCCATGCCTATTTGCCCCGGGATGAGGCAACCATCCAGATCACCCTCAGCGAGCTGAAAGCCATCGTCCGGGCCGTGTCCCGGGGCGAGGCCGAGCGCGCAGAGGCGCTTGCGCGCGAGCATGTTCGGCGCGCTACGGAAGCGATGAAACAGGCGTCGGCCGGGCCGGGGAAAACGGCAGCGGCGTCCCGGCCGTCGATCAAGCGCTTGAAATCAAAACCCCACCCCCCCTCCGCATCCGGGACGCTTACGAAGAGGAGGCAACCATGACCCCCATCACAATGGAAAGCCGCCGGCCGGGAACCGACCGGTCCGCTGCGGCCGCCACCGGGCCCAGCGGCCGTGTCCTGCTCGGCATCGAGCGCAACCGCAGCACCCGTCCCGAGGTCCACCCGCATCGCGCGGTGGCGGTCACGCGCAGCTATCAGGAGACCGAGGGAGCGCCGATCGCGATCCGCCGCGGCAAGATGCTTTACCGCATCCTGGCCGAACAGCCGGTGACGATCCAGAAGGGCGAGCTGATTGTCGGCATGAAAACCCTGACGCCCCGGGGCTCGCCGGTTTACCCCGAGATCAACTGCGCCTGGGTTGAGCGCGACCTCGACCGGCTGTCCACCCGCAAGGACACGCCGTTCCACGTCAGCGACGAAACCAAGCGCATCCTGCGCCGGGAAGTGTTCCCGTGCTGGCGCGGCCGCCAGATCGCCGACCGCATCAACGAAGCCGTGCCGCCCGAGATCTGGAAAGCCGACGATCGAGGCCTGATATACAACTACTTCCGCTCGCGCACGATCGGGCACTTCCAGGCCGCCTACGACAAGGTGCTCACCAAAGGCATGGAAGGGATCATCGCCGACATCGAGCGCTCGCTTGCGCGGCTGGACGATCGCGCGGCGGACTATCCCGGCAAACGGCAGTTCCTGGAGTCCGTGATCATCGCCTGCCGGGGCGCGATCCTGTTCGCCGGCCGTTATGCCGCCGAGGCCCGGCGCCTGGCCGAATTGGAATCCGACCCTGTCCGCCGGAGCGAGCTGGATGCGATCGCAGCGATCCTGATGCGGGTCCCGGCCCAACCGGCGGTCACCTTCCAGGAAGCCCTGCAGTCGTTCTGGCTCACGCACCTCGTGCTCAACCTGGAGACCAGCGGCCATGCCTTCGGTCCGGGCCGTTTCGACCAGTACATGGTCCCCTACTACCGCCACAGCATCGACTCGGGCGAAATCACCCCGGCGCAGGCCCAGGAGCTGATCGACTGCCTGTGGGTCAAGTTCGACGAAATCACTCTGGCCAAGGATTCGGGCGAATCCCAGACCTCGAGCTCCTACCCGGATTTCCAGAACCTGAACATCGGCGGGTTGACCCGGGGCGGGCGCGATGCGGTGAACGAGCTGTCCTTCATGTGCCTCGACGCCCTCGAGCACACGCTCCTGCCCCAGCCGGGGCTCTCGGCCCAGATCAGCTCCGTCACCCAGCCGAAGTTTCTGCTGCGCTGCTGCGAGGTGCTGCGGCTGGGGACGGGCATGCCGGCCATGTTCAACTCCGACGTCATGGTGCTCGGCATGGTCAACCGCGGCAAGACTCTGAGCGATGCCCGCGCGAGCAGCTTAAACGGATGCGTCGCCGCCTTCTGCGACGGCAAGGACCGCATGGCCTCGACCGGTTACTTCAACCTGGCCAAGGCCCTGGAGCTGGCCCTCAACGACGGCGTCGACCGGATGACCGGCGAGCCGCTCGGCCCCCGCACCGGGGACCCCAGGACCTTTGCGCGCTTCGAGGAGGTGCTGGCGGCCTTCACCGCGCAGGTGGAGCACTTCGTGGCGATGAAGGTGCGCTACGACAACATTGTGCGCGACATCTACGCCACCCACTGTCCGGTGCCTTTCACCTCGGCCGTGATCGACGACTGCATCGCGACCGCCACCGACTGGCACGCGGGCGGCTCGCGCTACAAGATCGCCACCATGAGCGGGGTCGCCGTCGGCACGGTGGCCGATGCGCTTTCCGGCATCCGCACGCACGTCTTCGAGAAGCGGACCTTCGGGATGGCCCGGCTGATCGAGGCGTTGGACAAAAATTGGGACGGCGATGAGGTCATGCGCCAGACCCTGGCCAACAAGACCCCGCATTTCGGCAACGACGACGACCGCGCCGACGAACTGGCGGTGCGGGTGCAGGATGTCTTCTGCACGGCCGTGGAACGCCACACCGACATCCAGGGCGCCAAGTACTGGGTGGACCTGCTGCCGACGACCAGCCACATCGCCCTGGGCGAAGTGACGGGCGCCACCCCGGACGGCCGCAAGGCCGGCAGCTGGCTGTCCGAAGGCGTCAGCCCGGTGCAGGGCCACGACAGGAAGGGCCCGACGGCCGCCACGCGCTCGGTGGCCAAACTCGACCACGCCCGCACCAACGGCACGCTGCTCAACGTCAAGATCAACCCCCAGACGGTCAAGAGCGATCGCGACCTGCACAAGCTGGCGGCCCTGATCCGCGGCTATTTCAGCCAGGGCGGTCACCACATGCAGTTCAATATCGTCGACCGCGACCTCCTGCGCGAAGCCATGGACCAGCCCGAGCGGCACCGCAACCTGCTCATCCGGGTGGCGGGCTACTCGGATTATTTCACGCTGCTGAGCAAGGACATCCAGCGCGAGATACTATCCCGCGCCGAACACGGTGTCTGAAGCGGTTTGAAAACCCCGCCTAAGACCCGGGGGCTGCGTTAGCCCGCGGCGTGAAATGCTCACGTACTGACGTACGCTTCGCTTTCACCCCACGGGACGCCTTGCCCGCGGGCCTGATGCGAGGTTCTGAAACCGCTTCTTTGAAGCTGGCGCTGCGCGTCGCGGCGGTTCACACTGGAAGCCGGAGCGGCCCTATCGGGCCTTGAGAAGGGTGGCTGCGCCACATTAGAGTGCTGCCCCTAGAGGTCAAAAGAAAACCAAGCTTGAGGGCTGCGATAGGGCAGAGGTCCCGGTCGAAGGTCAACGTTCAAGACTCAATCATATCCATGACGAACCGTCCAGCCCCTTCCCCCAAAAAATCAAACCCGCAGGGTTTGATTTTCGACATCCGCAAATACACCCTCCACGACGGGCCGGGCGTGCGCACCACGGTGTTTTTCAAGGGGTGCCCGCTCAACTGCCTGTGGTGCTGCAATCCCGAGTCCCAGGTGAGCCGGCCGGAGTTGGTCTGGGTGCGCGAGCGCTGCCTGGGCTGCGATCTCTGCCTGGCGGCCTGCCCTGCCGATGCCCTGCAGACGACCGCCGACGGCGCCCGAGCCATCGACCATGAGCGCTGCGACCGCTGCGGGCAGTGCGCCGAGCGCTGCCCGGGGGAGGCTCTGAACCTCATCGGCCGGTTAGTGACGGTGGACGAGGTCCTGGCCGAAGTGGCCCGGGACGCACTTTACTTCGAGAGTTCGGGCGGCGGTCTGACGCTCTCCGGCGGCGAGCCTCTGGCCCAGCCCGACTTCGCCGCCGAGTTGCTGTGGCGCTACAAACACGAGGAAAAGGGGGAGAACACGGCGGTCGAAACCTGCGGTTTCGTCGAGTGGCCTGTTTTCGAGGCGCTCGCCGCCGACGTCGATCTCTTCCTTTACGACATCAAGCACATGGACCCCGCGGAGCACCTGCGGCTGACCGGGCGGGACAACCGGCTCATTCTGGAAAACGCCCGGCGGCTGGCGCAGGCGGGCCGAGCGCTGGTGATCCGCCTGCCGCTCATCGCCGGCATCAACGACCGCCTCGAAAACCTGGAGGCCACGGCGGATTTTGCGCTTTCGCTGGCCGGGGTCACGCGCATCGACATCCTGCCATACCACCGGCTGGGCGAACCCAAGTATCAGCGCCTGGATCGGGAGGTCCCCCTGGGCGGGCTGCCGTCACTGCCGGCCGAACGGGTGGCGCAGGTGCGCCGCGTTCTGGAACAGCGGGGCCTTGAGGTTCGCGTGGGCGGGTGATCGGATCTCAGGATCCGTCGGCTTTGCGACGGCGGCCGCGCCAGGTCGGGGAGGACTCCACCGAGAAGACCTGGAAAAACGCCAGCACCCGGTAGCACAGCCATCCCAGCAGCCCCATGCCCAGCGTGAACAGGAGGTAGGCGATGCCGGCCGAGACCTGGAGGCTGTCCACGACGTAGCGGCTGAACTCACTCATGCCCCCCATGCTGGCCGGGATGTTCAACAGCCCGAAGATGACCGTCAGGATGGCGAGCCGTTTCATCAGCACGTTGAGGTTGTTGCCCACGATCGAGACGCGCGCGTCCATCATGCCCGAGAGAATGTCCGAGTAGATCTTGGCCTCGCTGAAACACTGGTTGTTCTCGATCTGGAGGTCCTCGATGAATTCAATCTGCTCATCGGTGAACCCCAGGCGGGCCTGGGAGGTCTTGAGCCGGCCGATCAGCATCCCGTTGGACTGGATCGCGCTGAGGAAGTAGACCAGGCTTTTTTCCAGAGTGAAGAGGTTCAGAAGGCTCTTGTTGTCGCTGGATTCGTTGATCGAGCGCTCCACCTCGTCGGACAGCGTGTGGATCACGCGCAGGTGTTCGAGGAAGTGGTAGATGGACCGGTAGATCATCCGCAGCAAGACGTCCAGCGGCGAACGCATGCGGGCGTAGATCTTGGTTCCATCGAAGATTGCCATGTCCTCTGAAAGCGTTACGATCAGCTTGTCTTTGAACAGGAAGGCGCCGACCGACAGGACTTTGAACTGGAAATGGTCCGCGGCGGTGTAATAGCGGGGCCGTTTGAAGATGGCCACCGCGTGCTCGGGTTCGAACTCCAACCGGGCGAGCTCGTCAGGGTCGAGCGAGGAGGCCAGGGTGTGATCATCGACCTTGAGCCGGTCGATCAGGAAGCGCTGCTCGGCCTCATCGGGCTTCACATAAATGAGGACCTGTGCATCTTCCTGCGGGCAGTCCTGCAGCCGTCCCTCAAGGATTTTGAAGCTTTGCTTCAGCATGGCACCCGGCCTCTGCCTTGTCCGGCCTGCGGCGAGGTTGTCGCAACGCGCTTTCCAATTATATCGCGGAACGAGCGGAAAGCCGAAACCTTTTTAATGAGGCGGCCTGATGAAGTCAAGTTGAAACCATCCGGGCCGTGCGCGCAGACGTGCCGGCCGGCAGCGACGCCGGCGCCCCGATCCATGTCCGGGATCTTCCGAACCCGCCGCGGAAGACGGCCCGGATGGCGCTTGACATATGACAATCGATTGTATATTGTCGACAAAAATCAGGACGGGGCGATCCGGCGGGGGCGAGCGATTCCCGCAGCCCACGCTCGGGCCCCCACGCAGGTTCGCTGTCGTGATGCATCCAGACCCCCATGTCCCAACGGAGGAGACTCTCGCCATGCTCGAACCCACCCTTTCCGGCCGGCTTGGGGCGTCCCTCGCCCGTCTGTCCTACAGCGATCTGTCTCAATCCCAGGTGAGCAAGCTCAAGATCTATTTCCTGGACTGGCTGGGATCGGCGATCGCCGGAACCAATGAGGCCCCGGTCCAGATCATCCTGAGCGTCATCCGTGATTGGGGGGGCGCTCCGGAATCCACGATCATCGCCAGTCAGTCCTATGGCAATTGCCTCATGGCGGCGCTGGCCAACGGCGCTTCCTCCCACGT
>Ga0209450_10001721_pt1 | contig 10980 bp, 9 predicted proteins | sample FrelakmetLWP11LW_FD_187149 | JGI IMG/M metagenome (GOLD analysis project Ga0209450, IMG submission 187149) | Freshwater lake sediment microbial communities from the University of Notre Dame, USA, for methane emissions studies - LWP11 LW (SPAdes)... | ecosystem: Environmental > Aquatic >... | reverse complement strand
CCCTTGAGGGTCAATGCCTTTGAGGGTGAGAGATCTGGTGAAGAGTTCGGGGAACCGCTCGGGTGGAACACCGAACTTGCCCCATATTCCATGGTGCTGACCTCTGAGGCGGAATCCGACTTTCAGAGGGACATCTCCGAGATCTGAATCTTGAATCAATCCCGCCACTCTTTCCATTTCACCCGCGCTGTCCATCAGCAGGGTGACTTTGTCCCTGTTCCGAATCGCAAGGCTCAGTTCCGCATCGGTCTTTGCCGGTCCGCTGAAAAGAATGTTCCTGCATCCAAGGGAAAGGGCCATGGTGAGCTCAGGACCGCTCGACACGTCCAGCCCTTGTCCTGCATCGGAAACATGTTTGCAGAGTCCTGGAAAGGAATTGCTCTTGACTGCGTAAAAGACGCGGAACCGTCCGAGGTGCTTCGAGAAGACTTCCTGAAACCTCGAAAGGGATGCGGCCAGAGCCGGTTCGTCAAAGAAGTACTGAGGGGTGCTGAAATACCTCACGCTTTCCAGAAGAACGTCTCTTTTATTAAGCATGGATCGGAGATAGGTGCGGATGAGATCCGGAGCAAGAACAGCGGCTCTGTTGCCGAGGAGCTTTGAAAAGAGGCCCGTAAAATAGGAGAGACTTTTAGGCATTCTCTTCGATCCTCACTTCAAGCAGTTGTTGGAGTCTTCGGGTCTCCTCGACCAAGTCCAACCCGGGCTTCGCCTCAATAATGCAGTAGCCCAGAAGCCTGTTGTCATAGTCCTTTGGGGGGAGGATCACCTTGTCGCCTGCCTGTTTCTTGAAAAAAAGCTTTTTTACGTGGGGAGAGGCCTGAACCTTCCTGCCGTCGAGAACCTGTATCTTGCCTTCCATAGGGGCGAAGAAATTGAGACTCGCAAAGGATTCCGGGGCAGGGGAGAGTTCTTTAGGCTCTTTGAAGTCGCCTTGAACAAAATCGAGGTAAAGGGCAAGCGTGTCCAGACCGGTTGCAGCTCTCACAAGCTCAGGAATGGAGTCTCCTCCGGGACGGGGGGTCATCTCGATGAGCATCGGTGTCCCTTGGTGGAGGATGTAGTCGACCATAAAGTAGCCCCAGTCAAAACCAAGGGAGGTGGCCGCCTTTTTCAAAACCTCTTTCAAAACCCGTTTCTGAAACCCGACCGGATAACGCGGGGGAAAGGTGTAAGCCAGAACACTCCCGAAAGGCTTATCTGTAGCTTTGATCTTCCCCGTTTCCCTGATGAAAAAGACCTCACCCTCCTGAAGCACGAAATCGCAGCTGAACTCAGGTCCGGAGATGAATTCCTCAGCCACCCAACAAGCGCAGGGATCGATGAAGGAATCGCCTGACAGATTGGGAAAGGGCCGGAAAAGAGGGTTTCCCTTTCGTTTCGGCAGCTCCTCTTCGAGAATGGTCACTGCTTTTGCGACTTCTGATTCGTCTCTGCAGTGGAAGAGGAGTTCGCTCCCGCTTCCTGCCAAGGGCTTGAGCACGATGTTCTCCCCGTGGCTTCTGAAAAAGGCGGCGGTCTCCGGAAGCGACGAAGCAATGGAGGCGATGGGTGAGGCAACGCCGCGACCGGTCCATATCTTCTTAGACTCGAACTTGCTCCTGCAGCGGGCAATCGCCTCCCAATCTGGAAACCTCAGTCCGAGCTCCGAGCCCAGCCTGCTTGCGAGGAGAAGCGAGTCGCAATCAAAACAGGCGATCCCATCAGGGGCGGCCCATCCGGCTTTCAAAAACTCATGCGTCCTCCGGCAGGCTTCTTCGGAGTTTTCCAGGGAGGCAAAGATCATGGAGGAGGGAGGAAGCTTATCGAGGAGAGGATCTTTCTTAAACCGAATATCCGTGAGGAAAAGAAGTGAATTCGAGTAACGCTCATAGAGCTTTACAACATAATCGGGAGTGGTTCCAACGGTGAGAACAGAGCGGTTCAATGAGCTGCAACGCCCGTCTCGCTCAGAGGAAGGGCGTAATCCGCCTCTGAGGAGATCTCTTGGACGGCCGTCTCTTCTGCCTTGAGGGCAGGAGAGACGTATTTATAGAGGGGCTGAGGGTCAAGGTGCCAGAGCTTTTTCCAGTGGAAATCCCCGCATAGAAAATCCACCCTAGACAGCCTTTGCTCGCAGGCGAACTCGAGGTGCTGCATGTTCATGGCCTTGGCAACGCCGCGGAATTCAGGATCCGTACCGCCTAGCATGACCACGTAGGATCCTTTATACACAGCGGCCATGTCCACGGCCACAGTTTTGCCTCCGATCTCCAGGCTGACCATGCGGAGCCAGCCGTTCCTGCTCAGAAACCGGAGGACTTCCCTGAAGCCTTCGGTAAATCGGGAGTCAAAGAAGTAGGAACTTTTCCCGAGAGTGGTCAGGCTCATGTCCACCATGAAATCGTAATCCGTGAGGCAGTTGATGTGCCAGGAGCACCCCGGTGCGAGCATGGCTTCGATTTCTTTCTTGATGGCTTTGAGCTTTTTCCACACAAACCTCTGGAAATAGTTCTTCATCTCAAAACCAATTTCCGGAGGGTGAAAGAGGTATCCGATCTCGTCCAACTCCAGGTGAGGAATTAAGGTGCTCTCATTGAATTCGAGATACCTGAGGTAGGTGCGCTCAGGAGCCGCATCCAGCAGGTCTCCTAAGATGTCCGGGTCGCGCATGTAAAGCGGGGTCCGTTCAAGCCATGTCTTGCCGTTCCATGTCTCACCGGGGAACAGGACATACTTGTTTTTCTCTTCCAAATAGGAGAGAGGCAGAAACCCCAGCACCCCTTGTTCGTCATCCAGGAGGACGAAATGGGGGGCATTCTTGAAGTGCTTATGAAAACAATCCCGGAACTCCCACAGGTCCGTGACGTTTCGACGTACCGTAAACTTATCCCAGAGAGCCCTGCATGCCTCCAGGTTGGTCACCACTTTTTTCCTGATCATACCCTCTTCCCCGATTCAGCACGAACTTGGAAAAGACAAACCAGTGTCTTGGGGAAGTTGCGCATCATTCTCTGAGGACCGAGTGTCGTTTCACTTTCCTGGCTTTGAAGAATTTCTTTGAGAAGTCGGCCACGGTCTTCGGGTCATAGGCCTTGCAGCTGAAGACGTCGAGATACGTGGTGTTGGACTGATTGGCGAAATGGGCGGAGATCAGGGAGGTCTCGATGAGCTGGGTCATGGAGAATCCCGCCACCCTCTCGTCCTCACCGAAATGAACCACCTGGGTTTTCCCATAGCGTTTCATCTTGATGAGGTCACAGAGTTGAGCCACAAACTTCCGAATGGCTTTTGCATCACGGATGATCTGAGGATCACAACCGTACAAATCAATAGAACTTAAAATCCCCCAGGGCGGCTTTTTCCTGGAATTGCGTCTTGGACTGTCCTGCTTCATTCTCGCATGACCCTCCTGTATGTCTTTTTTGTGATAGAGTCATCCTCCTTGTCCGCGCCACTCCGAGGAGTGAGTAAGGTTGGGGAGATAAAACAAGAAAAAACAACAAATATCTGAAAAACAATAAGCCAAAATCGTGCCAAAAGTTTAACTCATTGATATCGCTTGTTTTGTTTCAATAAGGGCAAAAAGAGAACAGGAACTGATTATTCCGATGTTTTGTGTGTCCAGCGCCGGAGAGACCCCAATAGGTTGCGTTTTATGCCCAAAAAGGGGGAGGAGAGATTAGATCCGGAAGGGGGGTCTCGCTTAAGGGTTTAATTTTGTTTCGACTTTAGCGCACATTGGTTGCGAGAGGGGGCCGGAGGGTTCAAATAGGAAACATGAATTCCTATTTCAAAATAAGAGGAACTTGGGGTTCCGTTTTTGAATGAATGAGCCGCCACAGCGGAAACTCCTGAACTTGACAGCTTTCCCTTCCTACCCTATAGTGCGCATTTAAAGCCCCAAGATCTCCGAGGTCGTTCCTAGCGGAGGGAAACCCTTCTTAAGGAAAGGAAAGGCTCCATTGAAAGTTGAAAAATTCAAATGCCGCGCAAACGTCCATTTCAGCACCGGTGGCTCTCTCGATGTTCATTTCTTTCTGGGACACCAGGCTGAAGGGCATGCCGGCCCCGAGACTTTACTGGATCTCCTGAACTCGGATCGCACGTTTGTCCCAATCGAAGACATCCTCATGAACGAAGTTTTGCTGATCGGAAAGACCCGGATTGTCTATCTGGAACTTCCCGAGGCTGAGGCTGTTCTTCAGGGGAAAGACCTTCAAGAACTTCCCGTGACCATAGAACTCGTGACCGGCGAAACGCTCCGGGGGAGTTTCCCCACTGATTTGCCGCCGGAATCGAGGCGGGCCAGCGACTATCTCAATCTCATGCCACAATACATCAGCCTTCAGTCCAACCCGAAGTGGCTTGTCATTAACAAGGGCTATGTCCTCTCCGTGAAGCAAGGTTGATCTGTTACAAACTCATTTGGTTTTCTTCGGTTCCGTCGCTTTAGCGCCGGGCGTTAAGCCATGCCTGCCCTTGACTTAGGTCAATGACTCTCCTCGAAAGATGATCAAAATGTGAATCATCATGGAAAAGAATGCGCTCCCTTCGACATTGATTGACCTGAAATCCTGCGACCGCGCCTTTAGCCGTGAGGTGAACGAGCGAAGCGGGGAGACCGTTGGACTGTGCTGGCACTGTCGAACGTGTGCCGGAGGATGTCCTTATGTGAGGGCGATGGACTATCATCCTCACGCCGTGTTCCGCCTGGTGCAGTTGGGACTGCGGAAGGAGGCGCTGGAAAGCTCCACCATCTGGATCTGCGTGAGCTGCAACACCTGCTCCATCCAGTGCCCCGCGGCCATCGACATCCCGGCGATCATGGACGCGCTCCGACACATGGCTGTGGAAGAGGGAGTAAAGATCGCGCAGCCTGGAATCGTTAAATTTCATGAAGAAGTTCTCGGAAGCATCGAGCGATACGGGAGAACCCACAAGCTCGAAATCATGATGAGGTACAAGGTCCGGATGCGGCAGTGGTTCCAGGACATGGACCTGGGTCTCAAAATGCTCAGCCGGCGGAAACTGGACCTCACACCCTCAAAAATCCATCGGGTTGAGGAGGTGAGCCGGCTTTTTGCCGGTTCCGCCAAAGATGGGAAGCATTGATAGAATAGATCTTTCCTACTTTCCGGGATGTTCCCTGGCCACCACGGCCAAGGAGAGCAACGAGTCGCTCATGAAGGTGTGCGAAAAGCTCGGGCTCAACCTGATCGAACTGGAAGATTGGAACTGCTGCGGATCCTCATCGGCCCACAGCATGGACAAATCACTGGCCCTCAGTTTGCCGGCCAGGAACCTTTCCCTGGCTCCTTCGAATAGACCCCTTCTGGTGATGTGCCCCAGCTGTCTTCATCGACTCCAGCTTGCCCAGAGAGTGATCTCGGAAAATCCTGAGGCCCGCCTGCAAGAGGAAACCCGATGGGGCCGGCCTATCGATCCGGGACTGAAAATAGTCCATTTTTTCGAGGTGCTCTCCGGCATTGAACCCAGCCGTCAGGAGGCCGCTCTGGTGAGACCTTTGAGAGGGCTGAAGGTCGTCCCCTATTACGGATGCATGCTGGCCCGTCCACCCTCTCTCAGGAAGGAAAGAAACTACCACGGGCTCATCGAGAAAATCCTGACCAACCTCGGGGCCGAGAGCCTGTTCTGGGCTTTTTCAGCCCGATGCTGCGGGACCTTTCTCTCGGCGGCAAGGCCGGACATTGCCGTGCCTCTAGTGAACGAGATCATTGGAGGGGCGGTGAAGGCAGGAGCCGAGTGTATCGTCACCGCATGCGCCATGTGCCAGCTGAATCTTGAAATTCGGTGCACCTTGGAGGAGAGAATTCCGACCCTTCACTTCTCGGAGATTCTCGCGCTTGCCTTCGGAGCAAAGGGGTCAAGGAAGTGGTTCAAGCGGCACCTGGTGGACCCCGTGCCTCTCTTGAAGGCCAAGAAACTCATTCAGTAGTGCTTCGATTCGCAAATCCTGCAACGTATTTTCAACCGTAACCCGGGAGGTGCTCCCTCAGCACTAAGTCCTGAGAGAATAGATCCGTCATCGAATTTATGACTCGATGGACTCAGCCGGAGAGGTCCAGCCGATGACCCGATTCCGGCCGCCGTTCTTGGCCTCATACAACGCTTGGTCAGCGGCATTGACCAAGCCGTTCCAATCCGGGATCCCTTCCTCGAGGGCCGCAGCCACGCCGATGCTCACCGTGATCTTCACGGTCGTGCCTTGCCATAGAAAAGAGCGCTTTTCAACCTCCCGCCTCAACTTGTCGGAGACCTCCAGGGCCAAAGCCTTGCTGACTTCAAGGAGGATAATGGCCATTTCATCTCCACCGTAGCGGGTCACGATATCCGTGTTCCGCACGCAGTCTTTCAGGAGGCGGCCCACCTCTTGAAGAATGAAGTCCCCGCAAGGATGGCCATAGTGGTCGTTCACATCTTTGAAGCGGTCGATGTCGAGCATCAGCAAAGCAAACCGGTGATTGTAACGGCGGGCGCGTTTGTATTCCGTATCGAGGACGCGCATCAGGTAACGATAGTTGTGCAAGCCGGTGAGCCCGTCCGTGATCGAAAGGTCCTCCAGCATCTTGTTGGCCTTGACGAGTTCGGCGGTGCGCTCCTGGACCTGAATTTGCAGGTCCGCACGGGCTTTTTCCAGAGCCGCTTCCGCCTGCTGGCTTTTGGAGTGCAGAAGGGCGTTTTCAATAGCCATGGAGGCCAGACTGCTCAGGGCGGTGTAGAAAAAGAGATCCTCTTTTTGGAATCGCTGCGGCTCGTGCATGGCGTGCATGTATAGGACACCGATGGGCCCGGCCTTACTGAGGAGCGGGACACAGACGATGGATCGGATCCGGCTGAGCTGGATGCTTTGAGAGAAGCGTTCCTTACCCTCATCCCAGGTGTCTGAGATCATCACCGCTTTGGCCTGCTCGAAAACGCGGCGTACGATCGTTCGACTGAAGAGCGGAATCCCGGCTCCGGCCTGGTCCCGGACTCGTGAAACCACCTCTTTCAATTCTCTGCTTTTTTCATCAAGCATGAGGATGGCCCCGCCGTCGATTCTTTTCAGGAAGAGAAGAAGAGAATCCACGATCTTGGCGCAGGTCTCTTCAACCCCTGCGGAGTGCCCGATCTCGAGGGCAAGCTGGTAAAGCTGCTCCAGCTTCTTTCTGTCGGTGAGAAGGGTGTCGTTCTCGGCACTTTCATCCCTTGGGGTTGCAAACTGCCAGGAAAGGTCAAAGGAGTATTCACGGCTGACGGGATTCTTAATGCAAGCCTCCCCGACACAGATCAGAATGTTGCCGATGGCAGCAGGAAGACCCTCTGGCAGTTCATAGGATTCCCCGCTCTTGAGTGCGCCGCCGTCGATCCATGTTCCGTTCTGGCTCCGCAGGTCTTCGATGAAGACCTTGGAGTCTTTCTGAAAGATCTTGGCGTGTCTCCTGGAAACAGAAGGGTCCTGAATCTGGATGTCGTTGTCCGTGTCTCTTCCGATGAAGAGGCTCTTGGCGTTGATTTCGAAAGAACGGCCGGCCAGGGGGCCGTTCAAAAAATAGATTTTAGACATGGCTCTTTGCCCTGATTTTCCTTTTGAATAGGAGGTATTCTTGGCGAGCAGGCGCTCTTTGCACAAAACAAATATGAGAACCCGGAGCGTGGAAGACTATCTAAGCGGGGGAAGTGAAGGCGCTCATTAAAGGACTTGACCGTGCTCTAGAAAAATACCTTTTGCCCAGTTTTTTCCGCTATCGCAACCGGTTAGAGCGTTAACACAAAATCATGAACCGTCAAGAAACATGGGGTCGAACTCCAGTGGAAAAAATTCGCTCCATCATAGCACAAACGGGGACCATTGACAACGGATTATTCGTCTTTTACCGAGGTTTGGAACTTGAGTCCGTATTTTTCAATCTTGGCGTGAAGCGTAGGCCTGGACAAGCCGAGGAGCCTGGCAGACTGAGACCGGTTCCCTCCGGCAATGGTCAGGGCCTCGCTGATCAGGATGCGTGCAAAACGGTCCATGCATTTTTCAAAGAGATCCTCCTCCGGTCCTGAAAGGATGCTGTCTCTGACCCACTGCTGAATGGAGTCGTCCGCACCTTGTCCACCTGTGGCCGGACCCGGGGCGCGGCCGCTGATGGCCTGGGAAATAATCTCAGGGCTGATCGGCATGCCGCGATTGAAGATCAGGGCCTTCTGGATGGTGTTGGAAAGCTCTCTCACATTGCCGGGCCAGGGGTAGTGTTCGAGAATGGAAAGGGTTTCCCTGTTGAGCCCGGGATTCGGCATGCCTATTTCTGAAGCGTAACGGGAGAGAAAATACTCTGCCAGAAGCGGGATGTCGCTGCTTCTCTCCCGCAGGGGAGGAAGCCAGAGGGTCACTACCTTGAGGCGGTAGTAGAGGTCTTCCCTGAACCTCCCTTCGGAGAGGGCTTTCTCAAGGTCCCGATTGGTGGCTGCCAGAATCCGCACGTTCACATCAATCGTGTCTCTCCCCCCAAGACGCTCAAGGCTTCTTTCCTGGAGGAGCCTCAGGATTTTGGATTGGATGCTGAAAGGCATGTCGCCGATTTCGTCGAGAAAAACCGTGCCTTGGTTGGCCTGCTCGATCTTGCCGACCCGGCGAAAAGAGGCTCCGGTAAAAGCTCCCTTTTCATAACCGAAAAGCTCACTCTCCAGAAGAGTCTCAGGAATGGCGACGCAGTTGATCACCAGGAAGGGCTTGCCGGCTCTCAGGCTGTGATGATAAATGGCCCGTGCCACCAGTTCCTTCCCCGTGCCCGATTCCCCGCGGATGAGGATGGTAGCGTCTGTGGAGGACACCCTTCCGATCGCTTTGTAGACATCCTGCATGGGTTTGCTTCGGCCGATGAGCGCCTCCCGGGAACTCCGTTCAGGGTCTGTATTCATGTCCACAGGAGAGCGCATGAATCGCCCTGCTTCGAGGGCTTGTTTGACCTGGGAGAGCATGTCCGGAATGTCAAAAGGCTTCAGGATGTAGTCAAAGGCGCCCATCTTGGTCGCTTCAATAGCGGTCTCCGTGGTTCCATAACCGGTCATGATGATGACGGGCAGTTTTGGTTCCATCTCGTGAATGATCTTGAAGGCCTGCAAGCCGTTGATTCCGGGCAGTCGCACATCCAGAATCACCAGGTCAGGGACACTGGCGTGAATGATCTCGATGCCGGCTTCTCCGGAAGATGCGCTTTTTACAGAGTACCCTTCTTCCGTGAGCATGCGCTCGAAACCTTTCCGCAAGTGCTCGTCATCGTCAATGATCAGAATGGTGTCCACTGTTCGACTCCTCTCGATCGGTAGCCGTTTCGTACGCGAAAGCTGATTTTTCGCCATGACCTCAGACGCATGGAATGCGACCCCTCAGGAGGGGACCCCGTATTTTTTCAGTTTGGTGTGGAGCGTTTTCCGCGTAATGCCCAGGCGTCTTGCCGCCTCGCTCTTGTTGCCTGCGGTGATCTCCATGGCATTCAGAATGGTCGCTTTCTCAACTTCATCGAGGGGGAGGTCTCCGGACATCGTTTCCTTTGAAAAAGGCGTTGCGACATCCTGTGCGAGGAGCGGGAGGTCTGGTGTGTCCAGGTAGTCGGTCCTGGCAAGGACCACCCCGCGCTCCACCGCATTCATTAACTCCCTCACATTGCCGGGCCACTCATGCTTGAGAAGCTGATCCATGGCCTGGGGAGTGAACCCTTTCATTTTTTTGCGGTTCTTCTCGGAAAAGACTCTGAGAAAGTGCTGAGCCAGCAGGGGGATGTCTTCCCGACGCTGGCGCAGAGGAGGGAGAAGGAGCGTAACCACGTTGAGGCGATAGTAAAGGTCTTCCCGGAATCGGCCGGTTTCGATTTCTTGGAGCAAGTCCTTGTTGGTCGCGGCAATCACCCGCACATCCACACGGATGAGTTCCTCGCCTCCCACGCGAATGAACTCCCTTTCCTGAATGACGCGAAGAAGCTTCACCTGCATGGCAGGAGACATTTCGCTCACCTCGTCCAGGAAAAGGGTTCCCCTGTGGGCCTGAAGAAAACGCCCCTCTTTTCTCTTGTAGGCGCCCGTGAAGGCTCCTTTCTCGTGCCCGAAGAGTTCGGATTCCAGAAGGGTTTCCGTGATGGCAGCACAGTTGATCTTTACAAAGGGAGCCTCTTTCCGTGGGCTGTTGAAATGGATGGCACCGGCGATCATCTCCTTTCCGGTGCCGGACTCCCCGGTGATCAGAACCGTTGCTTCTGAGGGCGAGACCTGGGCTACGGTTTCAAGGAGCCTGACCATGGCCTGGCTTCTTCCGATGAGGTTCTGCCGGTCAAAATGCTTGCCAAGACTTTCGCGAAGCAACCGGTTCTCTTCCTTCAAATGGACGTGCTCCATGGCTCTTTCCATGGTGAGGTGAAGCTCGTCAAAATCAAGGGGCTTGGTCAGATAATCGTAGGCACCGCTTTTCAGGGCTTCGACAGCTGTTTCCACCGAAGAAAAGGCGGTCATGATGATGACCGGGATGGAAGGGTTGAAGGCCTTGATTTCCGTTAGGGCTTGAAGCCCGGAGATCTTGATCATTCGGACATCCATGAGCACCAGATCAAAAGCCTGGTGCTGGACTTTTTCAATGGCGGCGGCGCCGTCGTCAGCCTCCGTCACGGCATAGCCCCACCCGGAGAGAAGGGTGCACAGCATCGTCCGATGACCCGGATCATCATCAACCACAAGAATGGTACTCTTCTTTTCCATGTTCTAATGCACACCTTTGGCCGAGCGTAAAATGGACCAGCAGGTCATTGGTGTCTTTTCTTTCGTTCCACGGCCGCCAGGGGCGGCCTAGTCTCCCGGCCTGCTCATTTCAAGGAGTTACGGACGGGTGATGCCCGCCCGCCTCGCCTAACGGCTCGCGATTTGGCGGGCATGGCCTCCCCCCTCGCTGTTCCCCTCGCCTTCGCTCGGGGCCATCGGGTCCCCCATTCCGTAACTTCCTGAAATGAGGAAGGCCTCCCG
>Ga0209450_10001720_pt1 | contig 10981 bp, 9 predicted proteins | sample FrelakmetLWP11LW_FD_187149 | JGI IMG/M metagenome (GOLD analysis project Ga0209450, IMG submission 187149) | Freshwater lake sediment microbial communities from the University of Notre Dame, USA, for methane emissions studies - LWP11 LW (SPAdes)... | ecosystem: Environmental > Aquatic >... | reverse complement strand
GCTAAAGACTCTCTTAATACCGGGCAGGATTCAGTAACAATAAAGCAGGAAGAAAAAGAAGAAAGCGGTGAGATGAAGAAAGAAGAAAGCGGTGAGATCAAGAAAAAAGAAAGCGGTGAGATCAAGAAAAAAGAAAGCGGTGAGATCAAGGAAGAAGAAAGCGGTGAGATGAAGAAAGAAGAAGGAACAGAGGAAGTTAAGATAAAACAACAATAAGCCGGCAAAGTAATCCCGATTTACAGGGATGTATAAAACACACAAGATAACAATGTGACAAAGAGGACATTGAAAAATCCGAAATTATCCGCAATCACAGTTCATTGCAACAATAACGCTAAAATCCACACATTCTGATTGCTAAGGTTATTTTTGAATCGCAGAACGGGATTAAGCAATTCGGTGTTTTGAATTCATTTTTACATTGACAGGATTGTTGAATTTCAATTATAGTTATACAAAAATTTTTACCCTTAGTAAAATTCTATTGACTTATGGAATCTGTTTATATAATTTATTTCAGGCAATTAAATGAATAAAAATCTTAAAAATAAGAAGTACTCAGGAGCTGAATGACATTTTACGATGACATAGAATTCAACAACGACGATAACAATGAATATGAAGGGAGCCTCTGGAATCTTGATTCGGAATTTACCGAGGAAAAAATTCAGAGATTGCTGGATGACGGAAAGTTTAACGAGGCGATAAAATTAATAGATGAATATCTGAAATATTCGCCTTACTCTTCAGACCTTTACCACAAGAAAGGTCTGGCACTTGACGGAACAGGAAACCACAACGAGGCGATAGAATATTTTGACAAAGCAGTTTCTCTGAACCCCAATGACGCAGAAATTTACATAAGCAGGGGACTATCCTATGATTTACAGGGCAATCACGAAAACGCAATCCTGGAATACGAAAAAGTACTTGAAATCGAGCCAAAAAACACTTTTGCTTTGTTCAATAAAGGATTATGCCTTGAAAGGCTTGAAAGATTTGAAGATGCAATTCACTGTTTTGAAGAACTGATAGCTATCGACTGGAAATATGCTGATGCATATTATGAAATGGGCTACTGCTATGACTTTATCGACGATCTTAACGGGTCAGTACGAGCTTACAGAAAACATATAGAGTTTAATCCGAGAAATTACAATGCCTGGTATAACCTGGGAATTGTTTTGAACAGGCAGGGAAAGTTCCTGAAATCGGTTGAGTGCTATGAAATGGCGCTTGCTATAAGTCAAAAATTCAACTCCGCCTGGTTTAACTGCGGCAATGCATACTGCGCTGCAGGCAGGATAACAAAAGGAATTGAATGCTATATGAATTCACTCGAAGAAAACGGATTTAATTTCTTCGCATATCTGAATATTGCAAATTCATATTATGAACTCGGAGATTACGAAAATTCGATTGAATATTTTACACTCGCAATAAAATCCAATGAAGAGAGTTATGAGGCATATTACGGCAGGGGTACTGCATACCACACGCTGGACGACTTTGAAAATGCAATGAAAGATTACATTAAGGGTATTGAGTTAAACTCTGAATACTCCGAATTATGGTTTGCAAGAGCCGAAATTGAAATACATAATAAGAAATACAACGACGCAATAGAAAGTTTGGAACATGTTATAAAGCTTGACCCCGATGATACCGAAGCAATTTTACTGAAAGGTTTTTCCCTGACCCAGTCGGGAAAAACTGAAGAGGCGCTGGAAATTTACAACAAGGCAATTAAAATGCATCCGGAACATGACGATTTATATTTCAGTAAATCTCTTGTACTTCTTATGCTTGGAAGGAAAACAGAAGCATTCAAAGCCCTTGACCGGGCATTTGAGCTGAAACCTTCCGAGAAATTTGATTATGACCCGGAAAAAGATGCTAACAGAATTTATCTTTACCTGAAAAACAAAAAGTAAATCAGTTCTTAATTCTTACGTCAACTATTTTTTTATCTTTTATCTGAAGAATCCTTTTATTGCCAAATTTCTTTACAATTTCAAAATTGTGAGTTGCCATTATCAGAGTGGTTCCCGTCTTATTTATTTCGTTCAGAAGTTTGACTATCTCGTATGACACAAACGGGTCCAGGTTACCCGTCGGTTCATCCGCAATGAGCAGGACCGGGTTTGCAATCATTGCTCTTGCGATTGCTACTCTCTGCTGCTCGCCTCCTGATACGTCATAAGGCATTTTTTTGAGTGTATCCATTAATCCAAGATTTGATGCAATGTCGTATACTTTCTTTTTTACCGCGTCTTTTTTTTCACCTCTTATGTACAATGGAAGAGCGATATTTTCCTGCACGTTCCTGTCATAAAGAAGTTTAAAGTCCTGAAATACAATGCCGATTTTTCTTCTGAGCTCCGGGATTTCGGAGAAATCTATATTCTGCGAATTAAAATCATCAAACTTTACTATGCCTTCCTCAGGTTTCAGGTCGAAATAAATGAGTTTCAGAAAAGTTGTTTTTCCAATTCCGCTTTCACCGACTATGAAAACGAATTCGCCTTTGTTAATTTCCAGTGTGATATCCTGAAAAATACTCTTATTTCCGTACGAAAAATTTACTTTTTCAAATCTGACCATTTTATTTGACTAATTTTGATGCTAATTTTATGGCTGCTACCGAGCTTCTTATATCGGCAATACCTTTGCCCGCAATATCGAATGCAGTACCGTGTGTAGGAGATGTTCTTATTACCGGAAGCCCTCCTGTATAATTTACTCCGTTACCGTCTGAAATTAATTTAAACGGAACAAGAACCTGGTCGTGATACATGCCTGCTGTTGCGTGATAATTCCTGTATGCGCCGGTACCGAAAAATCCGTCAGCCGGGAACGGTCCGCTGACATTGATTCCTTTTTCTTTCAGTTCTTTTAATACGGGTTCGATTTTCGTTTTTTCTTCGAATCCGAGCAGGCCGCCGTCCCCGCAGTGCGGGTTGATTGACAGCAATGCAATCTGCGGATTTGCAATTTTAAAATTATCTTTAAGCGTTTTGTTCAGAATTTCGATATTCGATTTCAGAAGTTTTTTCCCGAGCGTTCTCACTACATTTTTCAGAGGAATATGAATAGTTACAGGAGTCACAATCAGTTTTTCCGAATACATTATCATAATAGTGCTTTTGCATCCCGTTAAAGCGCTTAGGTATTCAGTATGCCCCGGAAAATTATATCCCGCAAGGTTAAATGTTTTTTTCGAGATTGGAAGCGTAACTATACCATCGTAATTTTTCCTAAGACACAGTTCCGCTGCTATACGTATTGCATCGCCTGCTATACGTCCGGCTTTATAATCTATCTTTCCCGGTTTAATCCTAATTCCAAAATCAGGAATATTTATGATATCCTTATTATCAGGTCTTTTTATTTTCAGCAAACCGGAATAAAAATCAAGTACCGATTCCGGTATGACAATTTTTAAATCGTATAAATTCCTAATGTTATTATCATCAAGGATTTTAAGCGCAAGTTCAGGCCCTATACCGTTTACATCACCGCACGTTATCAGCAAACTCATCGTTATTTCTTCTTTTTAGGTTTTACTTTCTTAAAAACAAAATTATCCGGTATGTCGGTTATTTCAGCGTCTCCCCATAATCCTTCCAGGTTATAGAATTTCCGTGATTCATCGCTGAAAATATGAACGACGACATCTACAAAGTCGAGAAGTACCCAGCTTAAACCCGTGTATCCTTCATCATGCCATACTCTCTCGCCGATTTTCTTTGTTTCTTTTAGAATATGGTCGGCGATTGCTTTCACCTGCACGTCGGATGACGCCGAACAGATAACAAAGTAATCGGTGACGGATGTCTTGCCAGTCAGGTTTAGAATTTTAACGCCGGTTCCTTTTTTCTGAAGAATTAATTCCGCGGTAAAAAGTGAAAGTTCGTTTGGGTCCATTATATTTATTTAGCTTTTTCTGTAAATGGTTTAAGTTCGGAATAATCCTTGCCGATTATTACCGAAACGTCTATATATTTTGATTTATCGAGCTGTGTAACGATATTTCTGCTGCTTACTCCGAGGGCTTCGGCAACCTTTTTAGCTTTATTGTAATCTCCAAACTTATCGACGACCATTGTTTTCGGAACTTCCACCTTATAATTACCCATATCCACTACATCGTACCCCTTTTGTTTGAGATAATCCCTGAACCTTGCAGCAATCCTGTTTTCACCGGTTGCATTCAGCAAATCTACCTGTATAGACAGGTTCGGCTGGTTTGTAATCTTTTTCTGCGATGTGTCGCTTCCTTCTTTAATATCACCGCGCGAACCGGAGCCGGAAGTGTTCATTATAAGCGAATAAGCAAGATAAAGGCATAAAGCCGCGATAATAATAATCGCGATGTTAAGGGAATAATTAACTATATTTTTCTTAAATCCTTCAGCCATAAAATAAAATGCCGAAAGCATAACTGCTCCCGGCAGAAAAATTTATTTTTTATGAATAATTAATATCCGTACCGCCTGTTAAAAAAATAATCGTCATACCCGTTATAACCGTTATAATATGCATTATCCATATTCCTGAATTCCAGCTTGATGTAAGAATTATCCGATACTTTATAATCGACCGATAATCTGGAAAGCGACAGTCCGTTAAGGTCATTCTGCAATGACTTGGCATAAGCGGGACCCATGTTTGAAGAAACATACGGGGAATACTGAAGTTTTACGTCCGCCGAAACATTCAGCCTGTCGTTAACTTTGTAATTCATCGTATTAATGTATGAAGTAAGAGAGACATTACCGTATCGTGAACTAATCATTGAAACCTGGAATGAATGGTTCATCGAGAAATTCTTCGGGTTAAAAATTCCAAGTATCAGATTATTAGTACTTCTGTTTATAGGTTTACCGTCAGTTGGATTCTTATACTGAGCATTTGTCTGAAAAGCGGCAAAAAGCACTATTAATAAGATGAATATCGGTTTTTTCATATACATTAAAATATTAAATTTTATCACAATTAGCAACAAACAATTACTGTTTACTAATTTCTATTTATTCAGATTTCATCATTTTGAGAGGGGTCCAGACAAGAAATACCCCTATTATAGCGATTGCCGCGAGACTTACTACGAATGACGGAACCGGGAACATATGGAATACTTTTATGTCTGCAAAAGCGAGCCCTGCAAACAGCAGTCCTATAAGCGCTTCACCCGCAATAAGCCCTGAAGACAATAGAATTCCCGTATTATTTAATTTTTCTTTTTGTTCCGGAGAATAACCCTTTTTGTTTATTAAGTAGTCTGACAACCCTTTAAACAGACCGCCTATAAATATTGCAAAAGATGTATCAATCGGAAGATACATTCCTACGCTGATGAGCATAGGGCTTTTAACCTGCATTAAAATTAGCGCAATACCCATAAACATTCCTATAATTATAAGAATAAGTTCGGTTTTCCCTTCCACTATACCGCGCGCCATAACTGCCATAAGGCTTGCCTGCGGAGCCGGAAGTTTTTCTCCTCCGAATCCCGCATTTGTTCCGAGAATTTCATTCTGTTTTTCGGGCGGAAGGTTTTTCACTTCATCCAGAGTAAAAGACTTACCCGTGAATTCCGGGCTTTTTCCTTTATATTCGATTGTTTTTGTCCCTGAACTTTCAAGTTTTCCTATTTCGTTCGAAACCGATTGTTTAAGGTCGCCGATATGAAGTAAAGAAAGCACGAGGAACATAATAAGTGAAGCCGATGTAACGCCGAAAATATCTCCGAGCTGCATTTTCCACGGAGTGCATCCGAGTATATGCCCCGCCTTCAGGTCCTGCATCATTTCACCCGCAACTGAAACCGAAGTGCAGGTAAATGCGGCGATTCCCAGAACTGCTGCGATTCCCGAATTTCCTGACATACCCAATATGACCATAAGAATTGCGGCGATGATAAGAACGGATACAGTCAGTCCGCTTGTAGGGTTATTGCTGACGCCGATAATGCCGACAAGGTAACCCGATACTGCCGCAAAGACAAAACCCATGAACAGCATAACGAAAGTTCCGACAAAAGCAGGGATAACGCTTCCCGTAAAAAAGTTATAGATGAAAAATTCTATAACCGCGACGGCTATAAGCACGAAGAATGCATATTTTATATTGATATCTTTATCTGTTCTTATAGTATGGACTTCGCCCGAAGCCGCTTGTTTAATATTGGAGAAGGACCTTGATATTCCTTCAAAGAGGCTTTTTCTCATTTTAAAAAGTGTGTAGAATGCGCCGACAATCATGCCTCCGATGGCTATATACCGTACATAGGATTTCCAGACGCGTGTAATTTCCGCTACCCAGTCTGTGACTCCTTCAGGATTATTATAATTCAGAAAATAAGCTATAGCAGGCGCCAGAAGCCCCCATGCCAGAACTCCTCCGCTGAAGTTAATGGAACCGAGTTTCGGCCCGATTATATATCCGACGCCGTAATAAGCAGGCGCCATGCCGGGAGAACGAAGAAGAAGATTCCCTTTTGCAAAACTTACAATTTTCTGCCAATTTGCCGCCATGAATTTAAATTCCACCAGAGCTGTAAGGATTGCGCCAACCCCGATACCTGAGAGCAGGTACCCGGAACCGCCAGCGCCCTTTTGCCCTGATTTATGAATTTCCGCCGCGGCAATAGATTCGGGAAAAGGAAGTTCGGAATCTTCAACAAGAACCCTCCGCAGAATTGTTACGAACATAATTCCGAGGATACCTGCCACTATCAGAATGATAGTCGATATTATATAATTTGAAGTTGTGTAGAACGGATTCCATACACCTGCTATGAAGAATGCAGGGAGTACGAATATTGCGCCCGAAGCTATATTGCCGCCGATTGAACCTACTGTCCTTGCCGTATTTTCTTCGAGTATCGTACCTTTGAGCGCTTTAAGTACTGCCATTCCAAGGACAGCAGTAGTATAAGTAGCGGCTATTGTCATTCCTGCTTTCAGACCGAGGTAAGCATTTGCGGCTCCCATCAGCATCGCCATGAGAGTACCTAAGAACACAGCCCTGAAAGTAAATTCCTTCATCGTGCTTTCAGCAGGAACGAAAGGGGAAAATTTCTTATCTTCTGCCATAAATTGAGTTTATTTTATTCAATATAGATGAACACAATGTTTATAAATATGAAATTACCTGATTGCTGTGCAGTCAGTATAACTGCCCGGAAACTATTTAACGTGCTGAGATGTAAACTTCAATATCAAAATCTTCCTTAAACGGGTTTTCTTTGTAATCCTTACCATATTTAATTTTACCGAGCGGAATATTCCATAGTTCACCGTTTAAAGTAAAACCAGCGCGGCTGGAAATCGAATCAGGGTAATAACTTGTATGGGCAGTAATAACAGTCGTGAGCGTGGAATCTTTTATTGTCAGGCTGCTTTTTATTGTCGTATTAACATCCGGTTTTGTAGGCGTTTTTAAAGGAACTATTGCCCTTATGAAAAATAACGCCTCGGGATATTTCTTTGTATCAAAAAATGATTCAGATTTGAGATAATCTGTGAACTGCCGGTTTTCGGCAGTATCATTAATATTAGTGATTTTTATTGAATTCATATCAATCGAACAGCCGCCTGATACCGGCATTCCTTTTTCCAGTTGAAAATTTCCTTTGGAAAACTTTAATGTTCCCTGTATTTCCCCGTTTTGCCTGTGGACTGTCCATTTAATAATACTGTTGCCGATGTCAAGATAAATGGCGGATTTATCATAAAGACCTGACTTTTGCTCTTTTTTGCCGTTTTCTCCGCAGCCTGATATTGTAATCGCTAATAATATGATTGCTAAAAAGAAATATATTAGATCTGAAATTCTCATAAGATTTATATTTTTGCTCACGAATGTAATAAAAATTTCGAAAAGTATAAACTCAAGATTTTTGAACTATCATTTAAATCTGCGGTATCAGAAATAAGCAGTGCCCTACATAATTTCTGGAGTAACGTTTTTTATATTGCAATTTGAATAATTTTGTTTTAAAATTAACATAAATAAGTAACCGAATAATTACTAGCTTTATTAAGTTAGTCATAAATAAAAGAAACTTTTAACAAATCAAAAAAAATGAGGTACAAAATGGTAAAAAATTTTCTATCAGGTATGTTCTTGATTTTTGTTATGGTTATGATGTTAAATGCACAGGATAAAGTGTCTGTCTCGACAGGACTGGCGCCTTATAATGATGCGCAGATAGTGGAAAATGCTCCTTTCGTAAAAGTTACGAACGCAAACACAAGAGGCTTTTCCTATCAGTCAACAAGTTTAACGGCAAGCACTTTGTTTAAGTATTTTGCCGGAACACCTTCAGCGGTTACCGTAGTCGGCAGTGTTCAGCCGAACTTCTTCGGCAACGGCGACTTTGCAAATCCAGAAGGTTCATGGAAATTCTATGTTATGGAACAGGTTGCGGCCCCGTTCACGATTTATGAAGTTGATACTGCAACAGGTACAATAACTTCGAAGGGTTCTCCGACAGGTATAGGCGCAGGCCTTTCACCGATTTTGTTTGAATGGAACCATGTTACTAACCAGTTCTATGTTTACGCTTCAAACTCCACAGTTACATCAGCTCAGTTGTATTCAATGAACTGGACAACAAAAGCATTAACACCAATCGGCCCAGCCAACACAACATGCGCGGGTCTTATTGCGGCGGGTATCACGGCTTCAGGTACAGCATTAGTAGGTTTTGACCTCGCCAATGACAACATCTGGAGATTGAATTTAGGAACAGGTTTAGCTTCACTGGTCGGATCGAGCGGATACTTAGGTAATTACGGACAGGATGCAGGTTTTGACAGGTCTGACTGGACTTTATACTGGGCATCTTGCGGCGGCGTTGTCGGTTTAAGGACAATCGATACAGCCACAGGCGTTACTGCACAAATCGGTACATTCCCGTACACGCAGGTTCTTGCAACAGGTTTTGCGGCGGCTCCGGGACCGTCAATTGTACACACACCGCTTCCGAACACGCAAAATCTTGCAGGTCCATATGTGGTTAATGCACAGGTAATTCCGCAAGGTTCGGCAATTTCATCTTCTAAGATTTTCTGGTCAAGGAATAATCCGACCCCGACAGACTCAGTTTCAATGACAAATTCGGGCGGAAATAACTGGACCGGAAATATTCCGGGCAACGGAACTGTAGCAACATATAGGTATTATATTAAGGCAATCGATGCTCTTAACAGGTCAGTTCAGACCTCTTTATACACATTTGTTGCAAACAATGTTGATACAACCAAACCGGTTATAACGCATACACCCATCGGCGCAACACCGAAAGTTCTCTGGCCGATTTCGGTGAACTGCTCGGTAACCGACCCGTTTGGTGTTGACAGCGTTTGGGTAGTATGGAGAAAGAATGCAAATGCGCCGACAAGGTTCAACCTTGCAAAAGGCTCCGGCAATAACTGGTCAGCTCTTTTCAATTCTTCAAACCCTGACGTAAACCCGGGCGACGTTATCTATTATAAAATTTTCGCAAGAGATGCTTCAGCACAACTGAATAAAGACTCTACGGCACAGCTTCAGTTCAATATCATTGCGCTGGTAAATGCATGTATAGGCACAGGTACTTTATCATCCAACTATCCGTTTACAACTTTCTGGATGGACGGAAGAACACAAATGCTCTTTACAGCTGCTGAATTAAATGCAGCAGGCGGTATAGGCAATCAGAACATTACACAGGTCGGATATAATGTTATTACGGTAGGCGCACCTGCTATGAGTGGTTTCAATGTTAAGTTCCAGCATACAACAGCAACATCCTTGACAGGATTTGTAAATACAGGCTGGACTGTAGGTTATTCCGGAACTTATACAGTAGCCGGAACAGGCTGGCAGTATATTAACATGACTTCACCGTACTTTATCTACAATGGAACAAGCAATCTGCTCGTTGAAGTATGTTATGACAACAGTGCATATACATCATTTTCACCTGTAAATGCAACTTCAGCTCCGGGATTGACGTGGGGATATTATACAGACAACCTATCAGGATGTACAATGGCAGGCGGAGCGGCACAGACAATCAGGCCAAATACATGCTTCACACTGACACCTGCAACAGGAATAGGTAATGAAGGCAGTATTGCGCCGTTAACATATTCATTGTCACAGAACTATCCGAATCCGTTCAACCCGGTAACCAAAATCAATTTTGCAATTCCGAAACAGGGATTTGTAACTTTGAAGGTTTATGACGTACTCGGAAGAGAAGTCAGATCACTCGTAAATGAAGTTAAAATGGTTGGAAACTACACTGTTGATTTCAACGGCTCAGAACTTTCCAGCGGTGTTTATTTCTACAGGCTCGAATCCAACGGATTCACAGACATAAAGAGAATGATGCTCATCAAATAATCGTTTTTTGATTATATTAAAACCCTTTTGTCGTAAGGCAAAAGGGTTTTTTATTTCCTATTTAGTTAAGCAGAAAACAGTTAAACAGTTAAGCAGAAAACAGTTAAACAGTTAAGCAGAAAACAGTTAAACAGTTAAGCAGAAAACAGTTAAACAGTTAAACAGTTAAGCAGAAAACAGTTAAACAGTTAAGCAGAAAACAGTTAAACAGGGAAATTAATTATTTTCTTCTTTTCGTTTTTTCTTTCCTGTCATTTTAATTTCAAACTGTTTTCTAATTACTGTTTTCTATTTTCTATTAAAAAATTGACTTTAATTTATTGACTCTATTAAATAGTTTGAGACAAATTAAATCAAACTAACTATGGCAAAACTAACAATAGATAACCTTATTCAAAAGAATTTTATTAGAGGGAAACGGGTACTGGTAAGGGTGGATTTCAATGTTCCTCTGGATGAAAACAGGAAGATAACGGATACGAAAAGGATAACAGAAAGCCTTCCGACAATAAATACCATAGCAAGAAACGGCGGTAAATGCATCCTGATGAGCCATCTCGGCAGGCCCAAAGGAGAAAGG
>Ga0209450_10001719_pt1 | contig 10983 bp, 10 predicted proteins | sample FrelakmetLWP11LW_FD_187149 | JGI IMG/M metagenome (GOLD analysis project Ga0209450, IMG submission 187149) | Freshwater lake sediment microbial communities from the University of Notre Dame, USA, for methane emissions studies - LWP11 LW (SPAdes)... | ecosystem: Environmental > Aquatic >... | reverse complement strand
GTTAAGAAATAATTATTATTGGAATTTGCTGACCAAATCCGGCCGGTAAGGTTTCCAGGGTCATTTTTGCTCATGCATGATGAGGATCACAACGGCCGCCTGCGGTCAATGTTTTCCGGCGAAAGGCGGTCATCAGCACTGGCTGTTACACCGAAAGTTGCAACGACATCTCAGAATGTAATCACCTTATCGCTTTCAATTGTCAGTTGTGCCAGTTCTTTCATGGTGCTGAATTCAGCACCTTCAACAAGCTTCATTGCTTTAAGTCCGCGAGCCTCTGCACATGACCCGCAAAGTTTAACTTTACCATCCTTCATTAAGACTGCCTTCAGCATTCTTTCAATATTGTAATACCCGTTGGGTGTGTTCTGACCAGGCAGTGCACAAGTAACTGCGTCAGCCATCAGAAATACGCATACGTCTGCTCCTTCGTAATCTTTCTGTATCTGCATGGCCAGTCTTAAAGCATTATATGCCTTCTCTGTCCCGTAAGGGGCATCATTAATGAGAATAAGGATTTTTTGTGCCATCGGTAGTGTTATTATTAAGTATTCCGGAGTAATTAGGAAATGATTTTATCAATTAAAGGTTATCATAATTTCAGCCTTTTCTGTATCACGGAACCGACAGACAGTTTTTTCATATTCTGATGGTATTAAATGAACCCCGCCCCCAATGCAACTGATAAAATGACAAGCATGACAGCAACCAATACCTGGATAAACCGAAGGGTAATTTTCTTCAGCAGTTTATTGCCTAGGAATGCCCCGGTCATTGCTGCCAGTGTTGCGGCAAAAAGCAGAGGCAGTTGTTCATTAAGGTTTAATTCCTTCAGCCTTGAAGCATAAACTGACAGCCGGGTAAAATCAACCAGACATGCAATCACCACACCTGTAGCGATATAAGCCTCTTTAGACAATCCGCTCTTGATAAGGAAGGCACTTCGAATTGCACCCTGCATACCGGTCAGACCGCCAAAAAAACCACTTAAGAGACCACCCAGGGCAAGTTTGTTCCTGTCAAACTGTATTCTTCGAACAGAAGGGGCAATTTCGAGTATCGAGAATATTATTAAAAGTATGGCAATAATAAGCTTCACAGGGGTGATTTCAAAATCCCTGCCCCATAACTGATATTCAAAAAGTGACGGTATACGGGTTATTCGGAGCAGCAACCATGCTCCTGCAAATGATGACAGCATTGCAGGAATGCCGAATCTTAACAAAACAACTTTATCTGCTTTTTTCCCAATCAGTATAATCTTAAATAGGTTGTTGAGAAAATGTACTACCCCTGTCAGCGCTATTGCTATTTCAGCCGGAAAGAAGATAACAAAAACCGGTGTCAGGATTGTCCCAAGACCAAAGCCGGAAAAGAATGTAAGAATAGAGGTTAAAAATGCCGCCAGGCTAATAACTATAATTTCCATTATAATGATTATTAATGTTTAAACAGAATTCATCAAAATATGTTTATTCAGGATACACAGAGGTTGAACAGAAGGAGTCTCAACAGTCTAAAAGCGAGGCATATTGATCACCATAGGCCGATCCGCTCAACAAATATAACAAAATCTTAAGTACCGGTGCCGGACCGCAACCGGGAACCAACCTCTGGTCATTCTACTGGATGGCAGGAACCAGCATGGCATCACCTCATGTTGCAGGGGTGGCTGCGCTTATTATCGGGAAAAACGGAGGAGAAATGAAACCTGTCGATGTTATGCAGCAACTATTTGAAACTGCTGATAAAATTGATAAAAACGGGATATCCGATTATTACGGAAACGGACGGGTGAACGCTTTCCGTGCGGTGACGGAATAAATTTCCGGGGGTTTCCTTTTCTCACATAGTTGACCTGCTAACTCATTATTCTTTGTGCATCAAGCAGCAGCGATCTTGCGGCCACATTATGCGGACAGCTCTTTTCGCAATCACCCTCGCAGGTTGCACACATGTTGGGATATTGTGACATCAGCTCCTTATAGGTATTTCCCGCGCCATTCTTTTCATTATAGTATTGAGTATAGTAGTAATATCTCAATATCGTGCCAACCGGAATGTGAGCAGGGCAACTTCCTTCGCAACTGTTACACCCTATGCGACAGTTGAGAAAGCCCATGCTGTCCCTGAAATCGGAAAGCAATTCTGCCGAAGCACTGTCAAGCTTTTCGCCTGAAAGGCCGACAAACAAACCGATATCTGCGAAAGTCCTGAATCTGCAGCATATGGTGCTGACATTTTCATTTGACAGTATATAACGGTAAGCCCCCTTCTTCAGGTCATCCATACTTGTCATATTGTATTTGCTGAAAAAAGCCCTGGCTTTTTCCATCTGGACCTTCTTCGTTTCATAATCCTTCCTTTGAAATACGCCCAGCTCTCCACCACTGTTAATTATCCTCTCATATTCTTCGAAGACGCCAATAGGGTTGGATTTCATAACCATGGTGCCGATGTCATTTGATTTGCAGGCCTTTAATACTCTCTCTCCCATCTCCGGATCAAGGAAGTTGTAGGGAAAAAACAGAACATCATACCTGCCGTCTTCAATTGCAGCCATAAGTATATCTTCAAGACTGCCACCCTGTTCCTGCCACCATAAAGATCCGTGACATGAGAGTCCCCTGAACCTTATTTTTCCCTCCTTCTTAAGCTTGTCGCAGGCTTTGTGAAAGTTTTTGTCACCCACTTTGACAATGCTCTGGGCCTGGTGCATCATGTAAAGATCTATATAAGCCGTGCCCAGCCTTTTACGGCTTGCTTCCGCCCGGTTGTAAATATCATCCTGTGATGCTCCAATGCCCAGCGATGTATTTATCTTGGTTGTAACAAACAGCGATTCCCGCTCAATCTTACGGATGGCATTCCCGATCAGCGATTCATTGTTACCGTTATCATAGCTTTCAGCAGTTTCAATGAAGTTGACACCGGATGCAATCGCTGCTTTTAAGACAGATTCTGAGTAAGGTACACCTGAGCCTATGTCAGAGACCATTGCTCCGGTCCTTCCCATCCGCCGGTAGTCCTTGATTTTTGGCAGGGCACCTGTCTGATCTGACAGGGACATTGCCTTGTGGACTGTCAGGCCTATTCCAAGTGTGCCTGCAGCCGTTTTTCTTATGAAGTTCCTCCTATCGAATTTGTTTTGAGCCATTGTTTCACAATTTACACCAGAATTTGAGTCAAGTCAAGTGCTTCAGGAATTAAATCCGGAATAAATTACAAAGGTTGATACCCGGTTTCAGCCTGTCGGCCCCGGCCATTAACCAGGCTTTGCTTTCATTTGCAGATTATCGCGGTTCATTTATGGCGTAAAAGACCAATATAAAAATAGCATGATATGCATATACTTATTAAGTCATTTTACTTACTCTTTGCTGGCCGGGTCTTAATATTTTGCACTCTGACATCGGAATAAAACACATTTATGATTTCTCCATTATTGAGTCATCTGTTAATCCCCTTCATTATTGCAATGTTTCTTGCAATAAACATGGGGGGAAGTGGAACGGGACCTGCATTCTCAGCTGCTTACGGGGCCAATGTCATCAGGAAAAGCCTGATACCCGGGCTTTTTGGCCTGATGGTATTTTTAGGGGCTGTAATTGCAGGAAAAGGAACTGCAACAACAATTGGCAAGGAAATACTTTCCCCTGAACTGATGTCATTTCCGCTGGTATCCATTATCCTGTTTTCTGTTTCAATATCACTTCTCATAGCTAATCTGTTTGGCATTCCGCAATCAACCAGTCAGTCTACGGTTCTTGCAGTAGTAGCACCGGCAATGTATTTCAATGAGCTGAATAATGAAAAGATACTCTTCGAGGTGATACCTGCCTGGTTCATATTACCACTCTTCTCCTTTTTAATTAGCTTTCTTCTGGGGAAATATATCTATCGACCCATGCGAAGGAGAGGATTAACACAGTCAAGGGCCCAGAATGCCAATCTGAATCCGTTATGGAATGGACTGATCCTGACGATGTCATTATATGTGGCTTTTTCCATCGGATCAAATAATGTAGCGAACGCATCAGGCCCCATAGCTTCAATGACAGCAAATGAGCTAGGTATATCAGCAGATAAGAATTTCATGCTTATCATGATTCTTTCGACCCTGCTTGTCGCCCCGAATTTTGCGATCGGATGCTCGGTATTTGGAGATAAAATATTGAAAAATACGGGAAAGGAAATAGTATTGTTCGGGAAGTTTGAGGCTGTCATAATATCATTTGTATCAGGCAGTTTGCTTTTATTTGCATCGATAAGCAAGGGAATACCATCCTCTCTGGTCCAGTTAAATGTTGCCGCAATTCTCGGCATTGGAGTCGCAAAACTGGGTACTAAGAACATCTTCAGAAAGACCGAGGTACGAAAGTTCTTTGTGATGTGGCTTATCGCGCCAGTGATTGCCTTTGCGCTGTCTCTGTTCCTGACCATGATGGCAGACAGGCTGGGGTATCTGGATTAAAGGTACTGCAGGTCATCCGGCTACCCGCTTCGTTATGACAGCCAGTCTCCTGGTTTACCGTGATCCGGAATTGATTGATCATTAATTTTGTATAAGTTCGCCTCCAGTGCCTACAGCTTCAATAAATGGAAGGTCTTTTTGATTACAGCCTCTGGGGATTATTCCTGGCCAGCTTCCTGGCAGCCACCGTTGTCCCCTTCAGCTCCGAAGCCCTGCTTACCTTTCTGATCATCAACGGTACTGATCCCTATGCTGCTGTCCTTGTCGCCACAGCAGGAAACTGGCTAGGCGGAATGAGCAGCTATGCTATCGGATATATGGGCAAGTGGGTGTGGATTGAAAAGTACCTGAGAATAAAACGGGAGACTATAGAAAAATGGCATGACCGGCTCTATCGAAAAGGGGCAATTTTTGCATTCCTGAGCTGGGTCCCTGCAGTAGGGGATATTTTTGCTGTCGGGCTTGGACTTTTACGGTCAAGCATCCCGATCACTGCCGCTGCAATGCTTGCCGGGAAGTTATTGCGTTATGTCGTCTGGGGATGGCTGACAGGGCTTGTATTCTGAGATGGGCGGTACAACATAAACCTTAACTTTGGACGATAAAAGTTCGATTAATCACTCTTTACAATGTCAAAACTCTTTTCATCACTGACCATAGGGGATATAACCCTGAAAAACCGTATCGTTATGTCTCCCATGTGCCAGTATTCTGCAACAGACGGGTTTGCCAGTGACTGGCACCTGGTTCATTATGGCGCCAGGGCGTCGGGGGGAGCAGGTCTGATCATCATGGAGGCGACAGCGGTCTCTCCGGAAGGGAGGATCACTCCGGGAGACCTGGGTCTATGGAATGATGATCATATTCAGGGACTTAAGAAAATAATAAGTTTTATTCACGGGCATGGTTCCGTGGCCGGGATACAGCTTGCCCATGCAGGGCGGAAGGCCTCCTGTGCTGTGCCGGTGCAGGGAGGGAGGCAGCTTGATGAGAAGCACGGCGGATGGCAGACCGTAGCCCCGTCGGGCATCCCTTTCATGGACGGAGACCGGACCCCGGAGGAACTGAATAAGGAAGGCATCGGCCAGGTGATATCAGGCTTCAGGAATGCGGCTGTGCGGGCCCGTGAAGCCGGGTTCAGGGTGGCGGAGATACACAGCGCCCATGGCTACCTGTTGCAGGAATTTCTCTCTCCCCTCAGCAACATGCGCAGTGATGAGTACGGTGGCTCATTTGACAACCGTATCAGGCTCCTGGGGCAGGTCGTTGAGGCTGTCAGATCAGTATGGCCCGCGGGAAATCCCCTTTTTGTCCGCATCTCCTCGACAGAATGGACGGCAGGGGGCTGGGAGACAGAGGACAGTGTGAGGCTGGCTTCAGTATTGAAGGAGAGGGGCGTCGATCTTATTGACTGCTCTTCAGGAGGCAATGTTTATAATGCCGTTATACCGTTCAGCCCCGGTTTCCAGGTCCCTTTCTCCGAAGCAGTGCGAAAAACAGGAATACTGACTGGAACAGTGGGGATGATAACCTCGGGCGGGCAGGCCGAAACGATTCTGCAGGAAGAGAAGGCAGACCTTGTCCTTCTGGGAAGGGAGCTGCTGAGAAATCCCTACTTCGCGTTGCATGCCGCCCGCGAACTGGGCGATGACATATCATGGCCCGTGCAGTATCTAAGGTCAAAATAAATCTGCAGGTTACACCTCCTTCGCAGAAAAGCGAATTTCAATCCAGTGTTGCCAGTATACTGTCGAGAAACACCTGCCAGTCAATCACTCCCCGGGGGGTGCAGCCGGTGCGTACTATAACCAGGTTTTTCGAAGGGATAATGAATATCCGCTGTCCGTCATAACCCGTACAGTAGAACAGGTCATCCGGCTTATCGGAGAACTCACCGCCGTCATTCAGCCAGAAGAGGGCGCCGTATTCACCGTTTGAACCCTCAGCCGGCGTGGATGTAAATTTTACCCATCCTTCAGGCAGCACCTGCTCTCCCAGCCAGTTGCCATCATGCAGGTACAGAAGCCCGTAGCGGGCATAGTCGCGCATGGTGGCATAGAGATATGATGAGCCTACGAATGTTCCTGATGCATCCACTTCCCAGACGGCGCTTCGCATTCCGATCCTGTTGAAGAGTGCAGTGCGCGGCCAGGAGTGATACTTTGCATCGTCTCCAATGACAGAACGGAGACAGCCCTGTATGATGTTGCTTGATCCGGAGGAGTATGACCATAATGTGCCCGGTTCAGCAATAAGATCCTTTGATATCGCATATTCAAACATGTCTCCGTTCTTAAGAAGCATCGTCGTGGCGTCTGTCAGCTTCAGTTTGCTGTACTTCTCATTGAACTCCAGCCCGCTGTTCATATTCATCAGGTGCCTGAGTGTTATTTTACTGCGGTCGTCTTTTGCCCATTCTTCCAGTCCAAGAGGCTTGTCTATATCAATGAGGCCCTCTTTTACCATTGTGCCCACCATGGTGTTCGTGAAGCTCTTGGCCATTGACCAGCTGAGGAAACGTATCTCCTGAGAAAAGTCACTGCGGTATCGTTCGGCAACTATCTGGTCTTTATATACGACAGTAACTGCAAAGGTACCCCCGTGGGTGACAGTATCTTCAAATATCCGGTCCATCGTCTCATTGAGAAGTTGAATATTGATGCCTGACGGAACGGTATCGCTAAGAAGGTCACCAGCAGGCCACGGGATAGTGTCAGGGTCTCCCTCCGGCAGCTGAACGGCAGGATAATCGAGCTGCTCAACATCCGTCCCGGAAAAATCTTTGACCAGGGTACTGCCAAGCCCTTCGTTGAATACTGCCTTTGACTTCCACAGAAGGAATCTGCTTGTCACAGCCATATTTTCAAAGTCGACAGTGTTTCTGCTGAACTGTACGGGGAAGAAGTTTATGTCTTCCTTTTCAATGCTTTCCTGTGTCCTTCCGGCCACGAAAACACCTGAGGCCAGGTTTTTTGCAGCGTAGCCGGTTATGCCGGGAGCAAGATAGTTTATGTACAGCATCACTGCAGTAAAGAGCAGAAGAACAAAAACAAGCAGGGAAGTAAGAATACGTTTCTTCATGGGGTTAAATTTAATGGGCAAATATGGAATTTATAATTCAGAATATAATGTCTAAATTCACTCATAATCGATGACATGATATTAGCTCTCCGAAGCTATTTAAAATTAATATATTAAAGTTCAAAACCGGATTTTAGTCACAGAAATATCATAATTCATGAGTGAGTTGCATGAGCCGAATATGAACCTCTACTTTATTGCCATTATTCCGCCACCCGGGTTGAGCAGCGAGATCCGTGCCATTAAAGAGAGGATGCTATCGTTGTACGGATCTGGCCACGCTCTTAAGTCACCGGCCCACATAACGCTTCAGATGCCTTTCAGACGAAGCATTGATGATGAAGAGGCCATTTCTGACGCACTTCGCGATTTTGCCCTGAAGGAAAAGCCTTTCACAATTGACCTCGACGGTTTCGGAGCCTTTGCCCCCAGGGTGATTTATGTCAGAATAAGAGATCATAAACCTTTTATTCAACTCCACTCGCGCCTGAAGGAGATGCTGCTGACAAGTCTGAAGTTCTTACCCGGCGAGGTAATGAAAGATGCTGAGCCGCACATCACGGTAGCGACCAGGGATCTGACCAAAAAAGCATTCAGTGAGGCATGGCCTGAGATAAAAGGGGAAAGAATTATCTCATCATTTAGGGTGAACAGTATTACCCTTTTAAGACATACCGGAAAATTGTGGGAGATATTGGAAGATTTTAATTTCAGGCACATTGATGAAGGCGAATGAATTCAATATCTGGATCTGTGCAACGATACTGTTTCTGTTTTCCGCTGTGATTAAAACAGAGGCGCAGAGTATATTTCAATACATCAAAGGAACTGTGGTTGATGTTGAAACTTATGTACCTCTTTCAGGAGCCAATATAACCGTTGCCGGCCAGAATGGTCAAAACGGCGTTACTTCCGATTCAACCGGAAGATTCAGGATATTTACTTCTGTCGGAAGGGTAACGGTAAGAGTCTCTTATATGGGCTACGAGGAGCTTGTGTTAAGTGATGTGCTTGTGAGCACCGGGAAGGAAGTAGAGATAACAGCTGAGCTTAAGGAGTTAGTCTTTCAGGCCGGGGAAGTGGTAGTTTCAGGCAGGAAAAGCAGCACAGCTTCACTGAACACAATGGCGACGGTAAGCAGTAATACTCTCAGGGCAGCTGATGCTCTCCGCTTTGCCGGGGGCTATTATGACCCGTCGAGGATGATAAATACTTTTGCCGGCGTGGCCACTGCAAACAATGACTACAGCAATGAACTTGTAATACGTGGCAATACACCGAGAGGACTTTTATGGAGGATAGAGGGGATAGAGGTACCTAATCCAAACCACTTCTCATCAGGTCAGGGGAGTAGTGCGGGTGCTTACTCAGCCATTTCCTCCAATTCAATAGAAAGTTTTGGTTTTTATACAGGAGCTTTTCCGGCGGAGTTCGGCAATGCTATTGCAGGTGTGATTGATGTTGACCTGAGAAAAGGTAATTCCGAGGAGGGAGAGTATGCTTTTCAGACAGGAATGATAGGAGCGGAAATGGCTGCCGAAGGACCTTTGTCCAAAAAGACAGGAGCATCATATGCAGTAAATGCCAGGTATATAAACTTCGATATTCTGAACCGCCTTAAACTTATTGATCTGGAAGAATCAAATATTGCACCTCAGACACTAGATATCGTTTCCAATTTAAATCTGCCCCTGGAAAAAGCGGGCACTCTTAACCTGTTTTGTATGTATGGCACCAGCCATGTGGGAAAAAGCGCTGAACACAATACGGCATTATGGGAAGACGAGACTGACAACTGGGAAGAATCGGAAACGGGAAGTGTTTTGATTACAGGGCTTAAGCATCTGATCCCTCTAAAAGGGAAGAAGACCTATATCAGGACTTCCCTCGCCTTCACATCACAGACGGACAGTTTCAGTGAGGGATTTCTTGATTCAAGTTACATCCTTACAGAGACTTATCGCTATAAATACGATTATCCTTCCTTAAGGGCTGCCATGCTCATCAATCACAAGGTCAGTCCTTCGGCAAGCCTCCGGACAGGATTAAGCTATGACAGGCTTTCTGGAACAATGCTCAACTACAAACTGCTGAAGTCAGGTAAGAATGATACACTTGTCAATGCTGTTGCGTCTACGGATATGGGGCAGCTTTACAGTCAGGTGAAATATAAAATAACAGGCAGGATGGAACTTATGGGGGGATTTCATTTGCTCTATTTCCGGCTGAATAATGAGTTTAGTTTTGAACCGAGGATAGGGTTGAGGTGGGAGATTTCAAAGTCGGTATCATTTATTGCCGGAATGGGACTGCATTCCCGCGCAGAAGCTCTGTCAGTTTATTACACCGAAATCAAAGGCGCCGGGAATATAAGAACAATGGAGAATATTGACCTCGGGTTAATGAAGTCCGTGCAATGGGTAACAGGATTGGATATGGCTCTGGGCAAGGATATCACTCTTCGATTGGAGGCATACTATCAGCATCTTTATAACGTACCCATTATAAATGAACCGTTGTCGAGATATTCAATCCTGAACAGCTCCCAGGGCCTCCCAGAGTCAGATCTGGAGAATGCCGGATTTGGCAGGAACAAAGGCATTGAGTTGACTCTTGACAAATCTTTTACAAAAAGCTACTATATTCTTTTTACTGCATCACTGTTTGATTCAAAATACATGCCCGGCGATATGCAGTGGCACAATACCTACTATAACTCCAGATATGCCTTGAATTTCTTAGGGGGCAAAGACTTTCATGTAGGAAGAAACAGACAGAATATCATAGGTATTAACGCCAAGCTTCTCTCACGCGGCGGATACCGCTATACTCCTGTAGATTATGAAAAATCGATGCTGGAGAAAAAAATTGTAACTGTTTCATCTCAGCCTTATTCAGAAAGCCTGCCTGATTTCATGAGAGCAGATGCCGGGATCAGCTTCAGAAAGAATAATAACAGAAGCTCGTGGATATTAATGCTCGATATTCAGAATATTACAGACAGGGAGAATGTTTTCAGAAAGAGGTATGTTTATACTGAGCAGGGAGTCACTTCTTATTATATTTATAGTCTGGGTGTTGTTCCGGTATTCAATTTCAGAGTAGAATTTTAATCTCTGATGAAGAAACAGATGTAACTGATTTTTCTGACGTGCAGACAAAAAATGGAAAGACGAATCTTCGTTAAAAAAGGATCTTTACTCACTGCAGGATTCTTTACAACTTATAACTGTGGGTTACCGTATCAGTCATTTGTGAATAAGAGGAATGCGGTTGACGAGGAGGTATTCAATATGTTCTCGGACCCTGATTTACATTATCACCCATTTGTGAGGTGGTGGTGGAACGGCAATAAGATCGAGGCCGGTGAGATCAGAAGGGAGCTTCGCCTCCTGAGAGAGGCGGGGATAGGAGGTGTGGAGATAAAC
>Ga0209450_10001718_pt1 | contig 10983 bp, 10 predicted proteins | sample FrelakmetLWP11LW_FD_187149 | JGI IMG/M metagenome (GOLD analysis project Ga0209450, IMG submission 187149) | Freshwater lake sediment microbial communities from the University of Notre Dame, USA, for methane emissions studies - LWP11 LW (SPAdes)... | ecosystem: Environmental > Aquatic >... | reverse complement strand
AAGAAAACAGATACTCCTCTTTTCTGGAGTATCTGTAATAAATTACTCCTATCAGAATATATAATACAAGCAGGTTAGCGAAAAACCGGACGATTATACCCAATAGTGTGTTTTCGGCAACAAGTGTTTCTAACGACATAAATTAATCATTGTAGAAATTATACATTACCCTCTTTAGGTTCTTCGCTGGTCTTCTTCTTGATATTTTCAGCAATATCTTCCAGTTTGTCTGCTGTCTTATTGGCTACTTTTTTACCGAATTCTTTAAGTTTTGATACAGTCTCCTCGGTTTTGTCTTCAGCTTTGTCGGCAAATGCCTCAAGCTTTTCCTTTACACCGCTTTGCTTCAGGTCCTCAATTTTGTCCTCAACATAGTCCTCCGCCTTATCAAGGGCATCCTGGACTTTTTTATAAGTCTCGCTCTTCTTAACCTCATCAACCTTTTCTTCAATAAAATCATCAGCCTTGTCAACAAGCTTTTTTGCTTTATCCATTAAGCTCTCCTTTTCGGGTTCAAGCGGATTTTGATTCGTTATTTCTTCCATCTGATTAAAATTTAAAATTTTTGATTTATGAAGTAATATTCTAATGTTTTTATCCAATCCCGAATAAAGATAATAAAATAATTATTACCCGTGATGGTGGATTTTTTCATTTTCGTGAATCTGGGTTATCTTTAGAGAAATGTTTTGAAATGTCGGAAAAAGAAATAATCATTGCAATTGCAATCGGATTCGGACTAAGTGCCAGCTGCGGATTCAGGGTGTTTGTCCCGATGCTTGTGGCAAGCATCGCAGCAAAAATGGGGATCTTTCCTGTCAGTGATGGATTTCAATGGCTTGCAGGCTGGTCCGCAATTATCTGTTTTGGAACTGCAACAGTCGTGGAAATACTTGCATATTATATACCTTTCATTGATAATATGCTCGACACAATCACAACTCCACTTGCTATTGGCGGGGGGACTCTTTTAATGACCTCGGTCCTTCCTATTGATAATGACTTTCTGAAATGGGCTTCTGGTTTTATTGTCGGGGGTGGTGCAGCTGCGACTGTTCAGAGCGGCAGTGTTATAACACGGATTGCATCATCTAAACTTACAGCCGGAACAGGAAATGCAGTAGTAGCGACAGGGGAACATGCAGCGGCACTAGGCACTTCAGTGCTTGCGTTGTTTATCCCGTTGCTAATCGCATCTGTACTTGTCCTTCTGATATTTTACATTATAATGAAACTCGGGAAAGAGCTTTTCAGATTCCGCAATAGTTAACAAAATTCGGAATTGTATAATTATCTCCAGTCAGGTTCAATAAAGACATCAGCCCAGGGAAGGTTTACAAAAGTAAATGTCATATAAAGTATAACAGACGAAACACATAAAACAAGAATAACTGCTTTTAGTTCCCTGAAATAGGTAATATGGGACAATCCCTGTTCGAATATTGCACCTGTAAAACCAACCAAAAGTGTGATGATATTGGCATAAAGTATCTCAAGTGGTATACTTGGCATTTTGCCATATAATGCAGGCCCCAGATACCATAATACAAAAACAAACCAGGGTATAATAGTAGCTGTACATATCCTTGAATAAAACCAGACTTCACGATCACCGATCTTTTTCCGGATCAAAACAAATTCGGACAGGCAGAGGATAAGCCAGGAAAAAAAAGAAGCCTTATAATGCTGAAAATTTGATTCCGTTACGGCACAAATTATTTTGAGAGGCATAACAGGGAAATTCTTATAAGCAAAATAGAGTAATAAAAATATTCCCCAGAAAGAGAGACCTTTGATATATACTTCTGTCCTATTCATGAATGTCATGATTTGGCACTCCAGAAATTTATCTGCAAAGTAATAGTTTTCTACGGGTTGATTAAAAAAAAAGCTATTTTAGTGAATCTAATATTCAAATAATGTAAGGTGCGAATTATAAATTGGTTCAGCCTGCATGAGAAATTCATCATTAATAAAACCTTTGAGATCCGGACTTAGTCTTTCGGATACTGGTAACAAGGCGAACTCTCTATTATATCTTCACAAATTCAGATTCAGAATACCTTCGACCTACATTATTACCGCAAGTATCTATGATAATTATCTTAAGAATAAACAAAATTTTCTTAAAGAACTCCGACAGGAACTGCTAAGACTACCTGATAAATCATATGCAGTAAGGTCATCCACAACCTCTGAGGATTCTGAAGATTTTACATATGCAGGTCAATTTAAGACGCTCACAAATATAATCGGTGCGGATAATCTCGTGAAAGCGATACAGGAGATCTGGGATTCCACCTTTTGCTGCCAGGAAACTGAATACCACAAAAGGACTTCGAAAGGAAGAACAGGATGCGCTGTTATAATCCAGGAGATGATCAACTCAAAACTGGCGGGGGTCAGTTTTAGTAAGAATCCTTTGACAAACCAGCAGGAAATTATTGTTGAAGCAATTGAAGGGCCGGGAGAGGATCTTGTTCAGAAAGGATTGACTCCTCTGAGATGGAAATTCAGGAAAAATTCTTTAGCAGAAGGAGATCATGATTATAAGTATATTTCATTAATCAGGAAGATCGCCTCTGACACTTTGAAGCTCAGGCGTCTTTTCCGAAAAGATGTTGATATTGAGTGGGTATTTGATGGCAATCATATTTATTATGTGCAATTCCGACAGATAACCGGTATGAGGGTTATGAACATCTATTCAAATAAACTTGCAAAGGAAATGTTGCCCGGACAGATAAAACCACTTGTTTGGTCAATTAATATTCCTTTAGTAAATGGTACCTGGGTAAGGCTTCTTTCAGAAATTACCGGGAAGCTTGATATCCGGCCGGAAGATCTGGCTCAATCCTTCTATTACAGAACATATTTCAACATTGCTGCCCTAAGCAGAATTTTTAGGGAATTCGGATTGTCAACACACGATCTTGAAGCATTAATGCTCGGTAGCGGGAATTCAAAACCATCATTCAAACCGGGTTTTAAAACTCTGCGACATACATTCCGAATTGTGAAATTTATAAATAATAAGTTAGCCCTTGAAAAGACTTTTTTAAGGGAATATCCACGACTTAAAACAGACTGTGAAAAAATCAGGGACTCAATAGATGCTGAATTCTCACTTAATAAATATTCGATCCTTTATTCAGTTCTTTTTGAGAATGGGAAAAGACTTGCATACTATAATATTTTAGTGCCTATTCTGATGCAGATTTATAACAAAAGACTTTCTCAAAAACTAAAGAAGATAAAAGTCGATTATGATCTGCTTGATTTCAACGCAGACTTTCCTGAGTTGCAAATACTATCCCCGCTTACGGTTATAAATAAGATCAGGGACAAAATTGAAGCTTTACCTGACATAATAAGACGGGAATGCACTTCACTGGAGAAAATGAAACTATATCCTGAAGCTGAAGCAATAATAACTGATATTGAATCATTCCTGAAAGATTTTGGTCATTTCAGCGAAAGCGGAAATGATTTTTCAGTTCCTAAATGGCAAGAAAATCCGGAGCAGGTAATTAAAATGATCATGAGATCTGAAGCCACACGGAGTAAGGCAGGACTGTTAAACTTTTCACAATTGAGAAGCAGAAGAGGAAGACCTGATTCCGGCATAAGACGTACATACCTGAAAGCAGGCCGGTTTAAAGTTTACCGCGAGCAGATTAGTTCACTATTTATTTTTGGACACGGACTTTTCAGGCACCTTTATCTAAAGATCGGAATTGAATTCACAAAACTCAGAATAATTGAATCGGCTGAGGATATCTTTTATCTGAGCAGGGAGGAAATTGAAAATATACTGGAAGAGATTATGACTGCAGATAACAAAGCCATACTTGAGAAAATCAGCACCCGCAAAAAGGAATTTGAAGCAACACGTGATTATGTTTTACCTTCCATAATTTATGGAGATCAGGCTCCTATACTTGAAATTGGCAGAAAAAAGAACCATTACGGAGTTGGTACAAGTTCGGGAGTCTTAACAGGACATACAAAGATTATTACCGGACCTGACAAATTTGATTCTGTTATAAAGGGAGACATACTTATTATTCCTTTTTCTGACGTAAGCTGGACACCCATACTCACACTTGCTGGGGCAATTGTTTCGGAAACCGGAGGGCTACTATCACACTGCTCAATAATTGCAAGGGAGATGGGAATCCCGGCTCTTGTTTCAGTCGAAAATGCCTGCTCAATAGGAAACGGACACCTGGCAACAGTTGACGGATCAAACGGCATACTAACAATCCATGATTATGACTGAAATAGTTTCTTTTCTTGAGGACAAGCCTCTGCTGCTTATTTCATTGTGCGCTCTTACAGGTTATCTTACAGGATCAATCTCTTTCGCGAGGATTGTTTATTACTCTGTGACCAAAAATAAACAGATTGAATTTTATTCGGAACCAGTTAAAAATTCTGACGAAAAATTCGATACGAATTTTGTCAGTGCCACCCTTGTTAACAAAAGAGTTGGTGCAAAATACGGATGCATTACATCCATAGCTGATATTCTGAAAGTAGCAATCCCGATGCTCATTGCAAAACTGCTTTTCAAAACTGAACCATATTATCTTATCGTACCGGTTTTTGGAATGATAGGACATTATCTGCCTGTTTATCATAACTTCATAGGAGGGAGAGGTGAGACTATTATGCTGGGATCAATGTTTGTTGCAAGCTGGTTTGGGACTTTAGCTGTAAACATTGTCTCGATTTTACTCGGATTTATAACGGGCAGTGTTGTAATTCTCAGGTATGCAGGATATCTGCTGATGATATTCTGGTTATGGGGGCATTTTCATGATTACCGGTATGCCCTTTATATGTTCCTGATGATTTTTCTGTTCGTATTCTCAATGAGAAAAGAAATAGCTCGTATTATCGAATTAAGAAAAAAAGGATTGATGAATATGACCGGGGAAGAACTTTCTGAAAGCATGTTCATGGGCAAAGGAATAGGCAGGGCAATCGACCATTACAGCCTGCCTGCACTATTTACAAAGCTTAAACACAGAACCGGGCAAAATAATACAGGTGAGAACAAAGGTTGAACTGATAATCTGGGTTGCCTTTTTGGGGTTGGTCCAGCCTGTCAATGGTCAAAAGACAAGTCTGGATTTTAACAACCAGGTAAGTGCATGGCTTGGGATGAATTACACTGACCAGGTTTTCTGGCAGTCCGGGGCCAGGTATATTCCAACTTTAAGCCCGGCATGGAATCTAGGTAATGAAAATAAGCTGGATGCTGAATTTTCCATTAACACATATGGGAATATGCTGTTTTCAGGGTCAAACTTTGATACAGCAACTTACGATTTCAAAGCATACCGCCTCTGGATGAGATATTCCACTTCGAACCTGGAGATAAGAGCAGGGCTTCAGAAAATAAATTTCGGCTCAGCTAATATATTTCGTCCGCTGATGTGGTTTGACAGGATGGACTTCCGCGATCCTCTTCAACTTACAGACGGTGTCTATGGCCTGCTTGGTCGTTATTATTTCAACAATAATGTAAACATCTGGCTATGGACTTTATATGGAAATAAGAATGTTAAAGGATGGGAAACAGCGCCCTCTGTCCCGACAATCCCTGAATACGGTGGTAGAACACAAATACCTGTCCCGAAAGGTGAACTTGCCGTAAGTTATCATCATCGTATTGCTGATTATTCGGAGTTTTATATGAACAATCCAATGATAACCGACACCCATTTTGCTGAAAATCTTCTGGCGGTTGATGGTAAATGGGATCTCGGACCGGGAATCTGGTTTGAATATGTCCTGAAATTAAATGATAAAGGGAATCAGCTGATGGGCAGGTATGAGACTTATTACAGTCTGGGATTTGATTATACTTTCGATATTGGCAACGGACTTAATTTCATAACCGAATTCTTCCATTATTCCAATGATCCTGAGGAGGCTCAACAAAAAACAAAAAGCAATTTTTCATCCCTGTCGGTGAACTATCCGTTTACTCTTTCTCATAATATCTCCTGCTTCGTGAACTATAACTGGGAAACTCAGGAGTGGTACAGATACCTGAATCTTCAGCTGAAATATGATTATCTTAGCCTGTATATTATGACATTCTGGAATCCTGAAAAATTTTCATTATTTACAGGTAAGGACGACAGCAATACTTTTGCCGGAAAGGGATTTCAGCTCATGCTGGTACTTGATATTTAATTACAAATCATTATAAGGATGAATAATAGTAGCATCATTACTATTGAAGGTCTTAAAAAACACTACCCTATGGGCAGCGGAAAATTCACAGCCTTGAACGGGATTGATCTTCTTTTTGGAGAGGGTGAGTTTGCAGGTATAATTGGTCCCAGTGGTTCGGGAAAAACAACATTGCTGAACATTATCGGGACTCTTGATTCACCTTCCGAAGGCAAGGCAGTAATACTCGGGCAATCTGTCGGAAATCTTTCACCGGGAGCATCAGCTGCTCTGCGTAAGTCACAACTGGGCTTTATTTTCCAGACATATAATTTGTTCCAGGTATATTCTGTATTTGAGAATGTTGAGTTTCCCCTGTTGCTACAGGGCATAGAGACATCAAAACGAAGAAAAATGGTACTCGATGCACTGGAATGGGTAGGATTGACAGAAAAAATCGGATCACGGCCGGCTCAGCTCTCCGGAGGTGAAAGTCAGAGGGTTGCAATAGCCCGGGCAATGGTAAAACGACCGGCGATCGTTCTGGCTGATGAACCAACTGCAAATCTCGACGCAGCAAACTCTCATCATATACTCCAGACAATGGAGAAGCTCAACCGGGAACTGCATACTACATTCCTATTTGCCACTCATGACGAAAAAGTTATTGGTTATGTCAGGAGAAAAGTATTTCTTCTCGACGGAAAGGTGGCAAAGGACGAGATAATTGAAAAGAACTAAAAACTGGAGTCTGTCATGCTGGCTTTCAAACTTGCATTAAGAAATCTTCTGGGTGCCGGGTTACGAACCTGGCTTAATGTTATTGTTCTCTCATTTTCGTTTGTAGTCATAATCTGGACCAAAGGCATTCTCGAAGGTTGGGACCGGCAGGCAAGAGCTGATATGGTTAAATGGGAAATAGCTGCAGGTCATTACTGGCATCAGGATTATGATCCTTATGATCCTTTGACACTAACCGATAGTCATGGACCTGTTCCTGATGATTTAATTACAAATATTAATAGCTACTCAATTGTTCCTGTACTGATTACCCAGGGAACTCTTTATCCTATGGGAAGGATGCTCCCGGTAATTATACGAGGTATTGAGCCCCGGCAAAAACTTCTGGCACTTCCTACCATGAAGCTGAAAGAGTCAGAAGGCGATGTGCCAGCCATAATAGGAAGTGCGATGGCGGAAAACACAAAACTCAGGGAAGGCGATTATGTAACCCTTCGTTGGAGGGATAAGAACGGGACATTCGATGCAACGGAGATCAGGATTGCAGGAATATTTGAAACCAATGTACCTACAGTTGATGTTGGTCAGATATGGCTTCCGATCGAAAAACTCAGGGAGATGATGCTTCTTCCGGAAGAGGCAACGATCCTGATAACAGGGACTGACTTCAGCAATGCTCCCGTCCTGGATCATTGGATTTACAAGAATCAGAATTCGCTTTTATCAGATATTGAAAAAATAATCAAATCCAAAGGTGCTGTGGGAATCATTATGTGGGGAATTTTGCTAATGATGGCTATGCTTGCAGTATTTGATACCCAGGTATTATCAATATTCAGAAGGCAGAAAGAGATTGGCACTTATGTAGCGCTTGGCATGACCCGTGGTCAGGTCGTCATTTTATTTACGATCGAAGGGGCAATGCATTCGGTACTTGCAGCAATTGTTGGTGCTGTTTACGGGATACCACTACTTACAATGCAGGCAATTAAAGGGATATCAATTCCTTTAAGCAGCAGTGATTTTGGTATCGCAATGGCGGAGAAACTATATCCTGTTTATAGTCTTGGACTTATCACAGGCACAGTTCTGATCGTACTGATGGTTACAACAATAGTCAGTTACTGGCCTTCACGCAAAATAGCTAAACTTAATCCGACAGAAGCATTAAGGGGGAGAATACAATGATCAGATTTCTTTTTAAAGGGCTCCTAAGGGATAAGCACCGCAGTCTGCTTCCTTTTCTGGTCACCTCTTCAGGGGTTATGCTTACCGTAGTATTTCATGCATGGATGACTGGCGTCATTGGCAACAGTATTGAATTTAACGCACGATTTTCTACCGGTCATGTAAAAATAATGACAAGAGCTTACTCAGAAAATATTTCCCAGTCACCTATTGACCTTGCAATACTTGGTACAGATTCTCTAAAAGATGTTATTTCGGTACAGGTGCCGGATATGGATTTTGCCGAACGAATTTATTTTGCAGGGATAATTGATGTACCTGATAAATCAGGTGAGACCCGGGCCCAGGGTCCGGCAATGGGAATCGGAATCGATATGCTTTCAGGGAATACGGCTGAAATAGAACGCCTCAACATCGAGGCATCATTGAAGAACGGACGTCTGCCCTCACAAAATAAAGAAGCCCTGGTTAGCAGGGCATTTGCTGATAAGCTTGGATTAAACCCCGGGGATACCATGACCCTTGTCAGCTCAAGTATGTACGGGGAATTTACATTGTATAATTTCATACTTTGCGGCACTGTAGAATTCGGTACCAATGCCCTTGACAGGGGAACAGTTATAGCAGATATAAACGATGTAAGAGAGGCTCTAAACATGGAAAATGCCTCTGGCGAAATACTTGGCTTTTTTCGTACAGGAAAATATAACAATGAAGAGGCCAAAGCTGTTTCTGACCGGTTCAATAGCCAATTCTCTTCAGAAAATGATGAGTTCTCTCTTTTGATGAAGAGTCTGCCACAACTAAACAACATGGGATTTCTCGTTGAATATTCAGACAAACTTCAGGGTATCCTTGTCGCCGTTTTTATTTTCGGGATGTCCCTTATTCTCTGGAATGCAGGATTATTAGGAGGATTGCGCAGATATGGAGAATTTGGCATGAGGCTTGCAATAGGCGAAGAAAAAGGCCATGTTTATAAAACTATGATGATGGAATCATTCATAATTGGGTTGTTCGGGTCCTTTGCCGGAGTACTTTCCGGGATGGCAATTTCATTATACCTTCAGAATAAAGGTATTGATCTTGGATTTGCGATGAAGAATGCATCAATTATGATGCCTGGAGTATTCAGAGCTCAGATAACCACTGCATCATGGTATATAGGCTTTATACCTGGTCTTGTATCGACCCAGTTAGGGACAATGCTCGCCGGAATAGGTATTTATAAACGCCAGACAGCACAACTTTTTAAAGAACTTGAGGCATGAAAAAATTGGTGGCTTTTTTTCTGTTACTGCCTGGTTCCTGTATTCTGCAGGCTCAGTTTCCTGACGGGAAAGAAATCCTTTCACGGATTGACCAGAATATGACTTCCGAAAACCGTTTTTATTCTTCATCCATGATTATTCACGGACGGAGAACAATCCTTACTTTCAAACTTAAGACCTGGACAGCCGGGGAAAATAAATCCTTCACCGAATATACTTTCCCGGTCCGGGAGCAGGGGACAAAAATGCTCAAACTCGATGATCAGCTCTGGATCTATTCCCCCGGTGCTGATCGTATAATCCAGATTGCCGGTCATATGCTCCGCCAGTCGGTTATGGGTTCTGATCTTTCTTATGAGGACCTGATGGAAGACAGCCGGCTGACTGATAAATATAATGCAAAAGTAACCGGGACAGAAATGATTGATGGCCGTAACTGCTGGATTATCGATCTCACTGCTTTTATACCTGAGACTGCATACCACAGAATGAAATTATGGGTTGATCAGGAAAGGGATATTCCGCTTCGTGAAGAGATGTACGCAAAGAGCGGCACTCTGCTGAAAAGAAGCCAACTATCAAACGTAGTACGCATAAATGAAAGATGGTACCCGAAAAAATTAGTCTTTAAGGATATGCTGAAGGAAGGAATGGGCACTGAACTGATAATCGAAGAGATAGACTTTAATGTGAAAATCGCCGATCATGTTTTTTCCAAAGCCAGCCTTAAAAAATAATAGTCCTCTCGTATGGGATATTTTCAATTTTAATTACACTCAATCGGAAGTGGTTTGGATTGAATATATTCAATGGTTGAGTCCTGCCCAATGAATGAATTAAACTGTAAACCTGCATCCAGGTCTCCCTTCAGATGGTATTTCAGCCATGGTAATAAATATTTTGCCAGGATACGTAGCTGCTCTTCCTGACTGATTCCTTCCCTGCACCCGGCTATCTTTTCACCTGCACCGCACTTGGGATGGCTCACTCCCATCTGACAATGAGTTCCGCCTTTAATTAATATATAGGTTTTAATTTCACCCGCCAGGGAGTTATAGATAGGCAAATGGTGTTTCCCGGATGGAGTTATACAATCGTTACTTCCGGAAAAAATCAGTACGGGAATTTTTACCGATAGAGCAGCCTTTATTGCTGACGGTCTCGTATCGAAAGGGGAAAGGGCTACTGCCGCCTTAATCTTCTGGTTCAGATTTGCAGCAAGAAACATAGAGCCTCCTCCCATGCTATGACCCATAAGACATTTTACCGTATCGACAAGGCCATACAAATCAGCAGATGTTTCCTTCCCAAGTCTGCTGACCTGTTCCAAAGCAAAATTCATATCTTTTGCAAGGGTTTTATGCGATGGAAATAATCCGGTCTCACTCCCCGGAAACATCAGAATAAAGCCTTGCGGCACAATCATTTCAACAATATGCCGGTACCAGATCCCTGAAATAAGATAACCATGTCCGAAGCAAATAACCGGAAGCTTACTCTGTGGATCCGAAGAACTGCCGGAATCTTTTTTCCCGGATTCTGAAGGGTAAAATATATCGACCGGGACTTTCCTGTTATTTCGAGCATTGTCCCT
>Ga0209450_10001715_pt1 | contig 10986 bp, 6 predicted proteins | sample FrelakmetLWP11LW_FD_187149 | JGI IMG/M metagenome (GOLD analysis project Ga0209450, IMG submission 187149) | Freshwater lake sediment microbial communities from the University of Notre Dame, USA, for methane emissions studies - LWP11 LW (SPAdes)... | ecosystem: Environmental > Aquatic >... | reverse complement strand
CCATATCACATCATCATTGAAGGTATAATAGGATGAATAATCGGGGTGTCCTTTTTTATTAAAATCATATTTCAGGGGATAACGCTGAGGCCATCCGCCAACAGGGTACTGGCTTTCAATTATAAAATTAATTGCTTTATCAAGAGCCGGCTTGTACTTCGGATCCAGTTTTGTAAGGTAAATCCTTAAAAGAAACCGGGCTGCATCGGAAGATACATCATCATCAAAGGTATCATTGCCATAATAATGTTGAAACTCCTCCAGCCTCCAGCCATTTTTGCCGATGGTGCTGTACCACTCTTTCATTGACCGGTCGCCTGCAAAATCAATGATGTAATTCCAGCCTCCGGCATTGCTTTGACCCCAGATTAAAGCCGCAGCAACTTTTTCTGCCGCCTGATAATAATATTCATTCCCCGTGACGCGGTATGCGTCCAGAAATATATCGCCCATGCTTGTTGTTCCGGGGTATTGGGTCCATATCATGGTCCGATAGGCTTCCATTTCCCCCCAGCGCCGGGAGAAGTCAGGAAGGTAATACCATACATATCCTCCGTTGGTGCTGACTTCTTCAACCATGTACTTTGTGGCACGAAGCATTGCCTGTTGGACCTCTTTAACCAGTTTGCCGGTCTGTGCCGTTAAAAAAGAATTGATAAAGAATGCAAGAAAAAAAATACAAAGCCAGCTTTTAATTATTTTCATATTTTACAGTTTTATGATTTTATTCAAAAATATTCAAATTTTTGAAGTTATTAAACTGACTGAATATTTATAATCTGAGATTATGGAATTATATTTAATGAATATCAATAAAATAACGGGCTTCCCGGTGATAAAGCGGATAATGCCCCATTGATTCATAATGGTCAAAACGATATCTTAATGTCAACACTTTATATTGTATAAGAGTTATCGAGGTACCTGCTATCTGTGCATCAAAATCATTTGACTGACAATTGCCCATCTCCAACAGCTGACGGGCTTCTATATTTTTTCCGATATAGCAGTTTAACAAGAAATTGACAGTACTCGCTCCAATAAATCCGGACGAGGTGAATATTGAAAATATAGCTTCAATATTATATCCTCTCATCTTGGATTCAGGCATTTGCACAAACCCGAAAACGAGAAAAATTTCAAAGAACCTATGATAAAATCCGGTTCAAGCCACCTGTGGGTAATACCATTTTTTAATTCTGAAATTTTATTAATATATTTACCCTGCAATGTGATTGTATTTGTTTATACCACTGTTAATATACTCAAAAACAGTACATTAGCTTACAAGCTATATGCCCTTAACAAGAGGTTAAGAGAATATGGCTTTAAAGGATTTTAACCAGACTATAAATATCATTAATTATGACAAGCAGGGAAAAAGTCGTCAGGGCCATTCAGTTTGAAAAACCTGACAGTCTTCCAATTTCACATGCCATTCTTCCTTCCGCCCAATACAGGTATGGGGAAAAACTATCAGAGATAATTAAATCTTTCCATGAGGATTTCGGATGGCATCTGCTGCCAGACCTGCCTCGCGAAAAGTTGCCACCCCTGTATAAGCTGGGGAAACATTTTGATGACTGGGGAACTCTCTGGTATGTTACCGAAGAAGGCAGATGCGGTATACCGATCGAATACCCTCTTAAACCTGACCTGTCGGACTATAACAATTACAAATGGCCGGAGGTTTTTACTGCCGGTGTTCCAAAATACCGGTTATACAGCGGGCATATGGCTGGTAAAAGCGACGAATATTATGCCCGGGGCGGGTGGATTGTTTTCTTTGAGCAAATGCAGCAATTATTCGGATTTGAGAATCTGCTTATTGCTCTCACAATGGAAATACCTGAAGTTTACCAAATGCGTGACGATCTTTTGAAGTTTAACCTTGCCTGGCTCGATAACTGGCTTGCATCCGATTATCAGGGTTTGCATTTTGCTGACGATTGGGGAAGCCAGTCAAGCCTGCTGATACCTCCTGATTTATGGAGATCATTCTTCAAACCCGTTTATAAAGAGATGTTTTCAAAAGTAAAAAGCAGGGGTCTTCATGTCTGGTTCCATAGCGATGGCAACATTCTTGAAATCATACCCGATTTAATTGAACTCGGTGCAGATGTTCTTAATTGCCAGTCTTCAGTAATGGATATGAACGAACTGGGTCGATTCGCCGGTAAAATCGCCTTCAGGACTGATATTGACCGTCAGAATGTCCTGCCTTTTGTTTCTCCGGGCGAAGTTAAAGATTATATCTTCAAACTTTTTCATCAGCTTGGTACTTCCGATGGGGGTATTATAGCATGTGGCGAAATAAGCGAAGATGTTCCTCTTGAGAATATTAAAGCCATGTACGAAGCATTTACTGAATTTAAATGGTAAAAGAATTATTACAAATTTTCACTAATAGGCAATAAAACTAACACTATGTTCTTTGAAATTATGAATTAATTGCACTTTTAGCAATCTTTTACAGCGTGACGATTTGAATTGAAAAATTGGATTTTTGCTTATTTAAAAGCATTAATCCATGTGTCAATATTGTGCTGTCATCGCCTACTGTCTGGTTGCCCTGGCTGGTTACAAATTGAAAGTTGACAGAATAATCTACGAAATCTTACAATCTTGAGCATATCGTTACTGGACAAAACACCTATAAGAGAGGTACTTACGAGGTGCGATTACAATAATGTCAAAGAACCGGAAAATAAACAATTAATTATCAGTGGATTTTAATTGCCCGCTAATGAGTGCGAATAATATTACGTTAAGGGAAGGTATACTGGTATTTGCTTTACTTTAAACAGATTGTTAACCGTTGATAACGATTTAATTATGAAAGGAATATTGGTTTTTTTGATAAGTATGGCTTTATTATTGTCTGCTTGCAGGATTGATAACAGGAGATTTAAAAATGGCTCCGGAATAATAAACTCAAGTACATCATTTCATTCAGGTAAAGGAAGCAGAGTAGAATTTTCAGGTAACCGCGAAGCTGAATTATTTTCGCGCGAACTGACAGAATCACTTAAGGGTGTTTTAAAGTACAATTTTGTTACAGCAGATTCAGTATTACCTGTCGGATTTGTCCATGCTTCACCTGTGCCTCAGGGGTGGAGCAATACTTTCTGGACACGCGACGGGGGAACCTTTATGCGTGAACTTGTACATTGGAATTACACAGAGCATGCCAGTTTGATGGCGGAATGCCTTATTAAAATGGTTGGTATGAATGAATATGGATTTTTCGCCTTCCCGGAATATTTTAATAAATACTATCCTAAAAGCGGTAACGAACTTGATGGGACAAGTTCTATCATAATCGGAATGGTCCTTTTATATAAACATCTTCCATCTGAAAGTCCACTTAGGAAAGATATTTATAATTTTCTGCATAAATCTTCCTCTCCGGTTGCTTATATACAGTACCAGTTAAAAGGGGGACCTCTTTTAAAGGGAGAGGGCGAATTTGGAGCCGGATGTTATCTAAAAGGCTTATATTGCAATGTTGTTCAGAACAACCTCTCTGCTCTTGCATTATTGGCAGTATCAGAAATAGAGACTATGGCTGGTGATCTGCAGCGGGCTGACAGCCTTCAGGGTGATGCTGAAAAAATCTTTGATAACATGCAAAAGTATCTGGTTAATAACGACGGAACCTGGATATGGTGTGTCAATCCGGAGACCATGAAACCTGACTTGCATATCATCCAAGATTCTATCAATGTAGGCTTTGGAGGAATTAACGGAGTACTTAGTATGTATTCAGATGTTTGTGGTTTTGAACCGGCAAAAAACAAATCCATATTCGATCCTTCATTCCGGACATTTTCTAAACTTTATAACACTCCCCTGCGAAAGGAACAATTTGATAAATATGGGATATGGACTCAGTTTGATGTATATGTTGCCGGGTTACTAACATCACCTTCATATGGTCAGGGTTATGCTACACAGGTAATGTTGTTATCAGACAGCATTGAAATGGCTTCTAAAGCAATTGGATTTTTTGCCAGGCATACTTATCAGCCAATACCGGGTTACATAGTCCATCGCAAATCACCATATTTTATTTATGAACGCATGTATAGCCCTGATGCACCGGGTAAAGTTAAAATTGTGGAAGGTTGCGGGGCCTTAAACCTTGTCAATGTGACTGAGCAACTTAAGGTCGGACGTTTGATGATTGGAATTGACGATTCAGATCCTGATACATTAAAGCTTATTCCAAGGATACCATCTTCATGGAAAGGTTACATTGCTTCAGGATGGCCTGTTTATACCCGGAATGGCGTTTCTTACTTAGATATTAAGTATGAAAAGAAGGGAGATAATATTTCTTTGAAATTGAAGTCATCATTGCCAATTAAAGTCATAATGGTCCGTTTGCCCTCCAATAAAGGTTGGAGATGGATAAGCAATAAGGATTGTAAAAAAATGTCCATAAAATCTAATTATTTCACTAATTGAATAAGTTATACTCTCATGTGCGGTAAAAACATAATTAGCGTCCTTTTATTTGGATCAATTTTCCTGTCATGCAATAACAAAAATATTACAAACAGTGCAACAAATATTCAGGGTGGCCTATACAAAATACAGGTCAATTGTGCCGGACCGGCCATCGGGGATTTCCAGGCGGACCAACCATATGCTCCCGGAAGCTGGGGCTTCACCCGTGGAGGTCAGTATTGGATGACCTCAATTGATACCGCATCCCCTGGTTCGCCACCTTTGCAGGTAATCAATTCAATGCGCTATTCCTGTGGTGCCTCTTTCCACTATAAATTCGATGTTCCCAACGGTTTATACACTGTAGGTATGCACTTTGTCAGTCCGATGACTGTTCACCGGATTTTCGATGTGCTGATCAATGATAAAGTTGTATTGGAACATTTCAACCCGGTACCCAGAGATGCACTTATTAGCAAACAGTTTGATAGCATCCCTGTCGTCAATGGTCTGATTGACATTAGTTTCAAAGCCAATACGGATGCGCCGGCTATCAGCGCCATTGAGATCACACAGACTTCAAAGCGCGTGCCGCCAGAGTCAGTCCCTCTAATCACAAAAGCAACAGGAGGACTGGTAAGGGTGGAATTGGATAAACCCTCAATATGGTGGTCCGGAACGTGGACTGATAATGGAGGTGAAAGGTTCTGCAATATACCCGGTAACGCCGTGGACTTCACATTCAAAGGCCCGGTCATACGTTTGATCGGCTCCAGAGCTCCCGACCAGGGAATCGCCGAGGTCTATATTAATGGAAATACCAAAACGACTATTGATTCCTATGCCACTAAGCGAATGGTCAACCAAATTCTATTCGAGAAAAAAGACCTTGACACTGCAGGGTATCATACCATCCGGATCATAGTAACACCTCACAAGAACCAAAAAGCTACAGGTAATTTTGCCAGTATTATGGCTTTCGAATGCCGGGAACCTTTTAATGCTGCTGAAGCGAACACTGATGCAGCTTTCGATGAGGTAACGATCATTGAATCAGGAAAGAAACCTTTCCTCAGCCCGTCCGATTGGATACCGGTGACACTTCCTGCAATTGCACCGTCGGCCGGTGTGACGCTTCTGGAAGGTGACCTCCTTATCGCCTTTCATCGCAATATAGAATACCAACTCAGGAACTGGAACATGAAGGATACCTGGAAGGGCTGGTTTCCGGACAAGGGCGGACCTCGTCCTCATGTTTGGACAGGTTGGCTCCCTGGGAGCGAAGATGGACGCAGACTGCTTGGAGCATCCCACATCCTGAAGTGGTCAGAAAATCCGGAGCTAAAGGGACTGATGGACAAGTTGATTATGGAAATCGCAGAACGCCAGCGAGCTGACGGTTATGCTCTTCCATATGAGGATACTGAACTTGGCAAGATAGTATATGGTGCGAATAATGAACGGGCAGCATACGACCGTCGCTTCTTTACTCTCGGGTTAATAGACGCAGGGATAATCAATCCTGATAGTTATTCTATTGCCCGTCGTTTTCAGGATTGGCTGTATAAATCGCCATACATCAGCACTATGCTTGACCGTGGCCTGGGCTACCAGGGTGCGCAACCCAACCTGGCGATGTATTTCTCACCATACGGAAAACCCGAAGACATCATCAACCATGAACGTTACTTCCGACAGGATTGGTTGTTGAAACAGTTGAGTGAACATCAGCCTGCAGCAATCAGCCGTTTTCCGCTAAACCGTCCTCATAGTTATTTCCTGACTCTCCTGATCAGTTATTGTGATGCATACCGGGCTACTGGTGATCCTCGTTACAAGGCGGCAATCGAAGGCGCATGGAAGATGTATCACGACGGATATATACACACTGGCGGTAGTTCGGCCATCTGCGAGGATGGTGACAATGGCTATCCTTATCGTTCATACTATCTGACAAAGCACACAGGAGAGAATTGCGGTGGTGCTTTCTGGATCGAGCTCAATCACCGGCTGCTTCAACTTTCCCCTGATGATGTGAGATATGCTGACGAGATCGAAAAGACCCTGTATAACGTGACTTTGGCGAACCAGGATGGCAGGGGCTGCATCCGTTATCACACTAACCTGGTCGGTAAAAAAGAACGGGCCGGAGAATCTTGTACCTGCTGCGAAGTGACCAATACATCACTTTTTGGCAATCTGCCCGAACTGATCTACTCCATAGCAAAAGACGGTTTGTATGTAAATCTCTTCTCCCCTTCACGGATTGTATGGAAACAGGATGGGAAGGATTTGTCGCTGGTCACTCAAACCAGATTTCCGCGCGATGGACAGGTGTCTATGACCCTGGGATCCGGTACACCCATCAGGTCAAAACTGAGGATCCGTATTCCTTCGTGGGTTTCGGGCGACGTTGCCCTGGCAGTTAATGGAAAGGAGATAGCTAAGGCGAAATCCGGAACATATGCTGTTATCGATCGTACCTGGTCAGATAAAGATATTGTGAGTTTCAATCTAAATATCGGTTTCCGCTCAACACTTTACACAGGGTTCAACCGCGATCCCAACTACGATCGATATGCTCTGGAGTACGGTCCGCTGCTAATGGCGCTGATTGGTTCTGAAGACCTTGATATACCGGCAGACAAACTCACCGGTATTTTGTCGCCTGTCGCAGGAAGTCCATTGAATTTCAGTGTCACGGGCTTCCCCAATTGCAGGTATGTACCTTACTGGCAGATACAGGAAGAGCAATTCACATGTTTCCCGACTATGCGATGAATTCCTTCATTATTAAATATTTACATAAAGATTTTTAACAAAATGAGAAAAATCATTCTTCTTACTTTATCACTGTTGACTTTAATGTCAGTATATAGTCAAAACGTTTTGCCTCAAATCCGGGAATCTGTGTTGACAAACAACAGTGATTCGGCTATTTTCTATTTCGGCAATTGGGTGCTTACACCAGATGCTCCGGGTTTCCTGGCTGACGATTACAGAGCATCAAATGTGCAAAACAACAGGTGCTTGTTCACATTCAGGGGAACTTATGTTAAATGGTTTGGTTCAAAAAACAATAACCACGGTCTTGCAGATGTATATATTGATGAGGTACTGCAGCAAACAGTGGATTCGTATAGTGCTGCATTGATTACAAACGCTCTCCTGTTTGAGAAGAAGGGGCTCAGTGCTGACAAGCTGCACACTTTAATTATAGAGGTAAGAAAAGATAAAAATGAAAATTCCATTGGCTGTTACCAGGATGTTGACTACTTTGAATCGGATCAGCCGGTTAATTATGTGAAAGAGATCACCAATTCAATGAACGCAGAATATGCTCAAATTCAAAATCATACAAAGCCCTATGCTTTGCCTTCAACCTGGAAGCCGGTGTCGTATGAGGCAAATGCTCCTTTAAATGGGGTCACCCTTCAGGCAGGAGTGTTTTATGATGTATTCAACCGAAACATAAAATACCTGAAACACTGTTTTTCCAGTCCAACCTATTGCGACGGCACAGGCTGGGCAAAATGGCTGCCTGCATCTAATGACGGTCGGATGCTTACCGGAGCTTCAAACACCTTGCGTTGGGGAGAAAGGGCCGATATGCGTAATATAGCAGATACAATTATCAATAATATCAAAAACCGCCAAAGGCCTGACGGGTATCATAATTACTATCCTGAAAGTGAATCATTCTCATTAAATTCTGGAGCCGACAGTGAAAGGAAAAATTATGACCGGGTGTTCTGGACAAGAGGCCTGCTCGATGCCGGCAGGGCAGGCAATCCGGAAGCATACAAAATAGCCCGAAACTTCTACAACTGGTTCAATGTTTCATCGTATTTGCCAAACATGCTGTATGGAGCAAATGCAACCAATGGGCTTCCGGGCGGGGGACTTGTATACCATTCACCGGCAGGAACACCCGAGGATCTTGTGGTGACAGAAAGGTATTTTGATCAGGATTATTGGATCGATGAACTGAAAAATGAACAACCGCTTTGCCTTAGTAATTATCCCGGTATTAACCCCCACTGCTATGAACTTCTCGGATTAGAAGCATTTTTAGATGAATACACTGCAACCGGGATACAAAAATATTTGGACGCAGTAAAAGGCGGATGGGAAATATACAGGCGGAATTTTGAACATATCGGTGGTGCTACAGCAATTTGTGAAGGAGGTTTTTTTCCGCCAAAATCCTATTACCTGACCTCTCATACCGGAGAGCTTTGCGGAAGCGTATTCTGGACCAATATCAATACCAGACTCCTGCATCTTTACCCTGATGAGGAAAAATATGCTGCCGAGATTGAAAAATCAATTTATAATGTCTTAATGGCTGCACAGGATACTAATGGATATATCAGGTACCACCAGAAGCTGCATGGTACAAAGGATAAAACCGGATGCTCAAATACATGCTGTGAAGTATCTTCGGTTGGTATGATGAGTAAGCTGCCTGAGTACATTTATTCAATAGCAAGCGATGGATTATACATCAACCTTTTTGTTGCCTCAAAAATTACATGGAATCAGTCTGGTAAAAGTATGACGCTTACTGCAACAACAAGCTTCCCGTACAATCCTGATGTGACATTTACTGTAACAACAGCATCGAAAAATGGAATGAATCTCCGGATCAGGGTGCCATCCTGGGCATCCGGGAGTATGGCAGTAAAAGTTAATGGGAACCTGGCAGTAACAGGCACCCCCGGCACCTATGTTTCAATTAACAGAAAATGGTCGGATAATGATAAGATAACCTTCACACTTCCAATGTCTTTTACAACGGTTAAATACACAGGACTTGATCAGATTAATGGGAACTTAGATCGCTTTGCGCTTCTTTATGGACCGATCCTTTTAGCCCTCGAGGGACCATTAGCCGGTCCTGATAAAGTTCCCCTGCTAGCCTCAACTGCGAAGAACCTTCCGGGCCTGTTAATCCCTTTGCCAGACAACCCGCTGCAGTTCAATATTAAAGGGTATTCAAAGTACAGGTATGTTCCTTACTGGCAGGTTTCAGGAAACTTTACCTGCTTTCCGATTGTCCAGCCATAAATGTTAAAACAAATCCGGAGAGAATGTAAATATTCGCTAATAAAATATTTCAGAATGAAAAACAGTATTCTTTGCTTTCTTCTATTCCTGTTTTTTACGGGAGTATCTGCACAACAGACCAGTCGTATTATCATCAATCCTCAATCACGCCATAATCCGGACTATCAATGGTTTTCCGAGGCAAGATTCGGCATGTTCATCCATTTCAGCCTGGCCTCCATGTTTGGCGAGGATCTGGGTTACCAGGCACAGTATAAGGTGCCTTATAAACAGTACGAAGCAAATGTTAAAAAGTTCAATCCGTCACGGTTCAGTGCAAAAGCCTGGGTTGATGTGGCAGAATCGGCGGGCTGCAAATACATAATATTTACAGCAAAACATTCGGAAGGATTTTGCAACTGGGATACAAAAACCACTGACTTCAAGATCACCAATACTCCCTTTGGCCGTGACATCCTTAAAGAGTTGTCGGAAGAGTGCCGGCGCCGTGGTATGCGCCTAGGTGTGTATATTAATCCCAGTGAATGGCATTCCCGGTACAAGCCCAGTCTGCCCGGCAACTGGGGCGACCGTGACTGGAAGCGCGACGATGACGAACCGGATTGGGAGAAACACACACAATACATGGAGGCTCAACTCACTGAGATCCTGACCAATTATGGTTCCATCTCTGCAATCTGGTTCGATTGTACAAATCATCAGGAGCATCATTTCCAGGGAGAACGGTTATACAAACTGATAAAGCGTTTACAGCCTGCATGTATTGTAAACGAGCGCGCCAAGTATGGCGATTTCCTTACGCCTGAGTGGGATGTTAATGAAAATCTCAATTCCGAAGTTTACCTGATTGAACAATGTACTTCGGTTGTGGAGAACGGCTGGGGCTACAACAAAAATGCACGGCATCGCAGTTTAGCAGATTGTGTTGACTTCCTTGTTCGTACAGCAGGATGCGGATCAAACCTGTTACTGAATGTCGGTCCCCAACCGGATGGTGTCATTCCTGAAGCCCAGGCTGAACGTATGCGAAGCATAGGAGAATGGCTCAAAATCAATGGTGAGGCTATATATGGAACAACCGATGTTCACCTGGCAGGAGCAACCGATAATATAAGAATTACCCGCTCAGGCAATGACCTTTTCATAATTCTTCGTCAATGGCCGCTGGCGGAGCATTTTAACATACCCGGAATTCATACAGATCCTGTATCAGCCCGTTTATTAGGTGGCGGATTGCTAAGAATACGACGAATAGGGGATATGCTCGATGTGGATGGATTACCGGCAAGTCCTGCAGACAACTCCGCCAAGGTTGTACAATTGCATTTCGACAAGGTACCGGTACTGGAGGCGCCGCGGCGATCTGTAAGGATTGAGCATGTGATCCCGGTTGTCCATGTCGGACGGACGTCACTTCCGGTGGCTCAGGCCCTTATGGAAGGAATAACAGTTAAAGGATGGCAG
>Ga0209450_10001714_pt1 | contig 10987 bp, 9 predicted proteins | sample FrelakmetLWP11LW_FD_187149 | JGI IMG/M metagenome (GOLD analysis project Ga0209450, IMG submission 187149) | Freshwater lake sediment microbial communities from the University of Notre Dame, USA, for methane emissions studies - LWP11 LW (SPAdes)... | ecosystem: Environmental > Aquatic >... | reverse complement strand
CGCTGCGCGCCAGCCTTACGCCGCCTGCCGTAGCGGGTCCGGTTGACCGAGGCGTTAGGCATCAGCGCGCCGTGATAAAGCCAGGCGCACTGCGAGACCTACCATGACCAAGCCACTGCAGCGATAGAGCCAAACAAGTGCTGCTGGGCGCGACTGAAACCAAGACGAGAGCCGACCAGCGAAGTAGGCCACCGGTCCCTTGATGATGAAGGTGAGTGCCGCGAAGAGGACGCCAAGCACAAATATGGTTAGGGTCGGATCTGTTGCGCCAGACCCAATGAACTGAGGTAGAAAGGCGAAGTAGAAGACAGCGATCTTGGGGTTGCTGATGTTCGAGACTGCGCCGGTAAAGAAGAGGCGCATCGGAGACTGAGGCGAAGCCGTAGCGGTCTGTAGCTGGGCGGCGCGAGTAAGAAGAAGTTGAACACCGAGGTAGAGGAGGTAGGCCGCGCCGACGAACTTCAATGCGGTGAAGAGCCACTCCGAGGTACGCAGTAACGCGCCGAGGCCCAGCGTAGCGAGCAACGTGTGGCCTACTAACCCGACGCTGACGCCAGCCGCAGTAGTAACGCCAGCCTTCACTCCATGCGCGAGCGACTTTGACATTACGAGAATCATGTCTTGTCCGGGCGTAGCTATGACGACTACGGAGGCAATGAGGAAGAGGAACCAGTGTGCGTCGATCATGAAATGTGGTGTGATCTGATGCCTAACGTGGAAGGTAACCGGCCGCCGAGGCCGGCAAAGCCGCGCCGAGAGCGGTCCGGTTGACGGCAAGGCTAGGGCTCATTTGATGCGGAACCCCATCCCTGTTGCCACTCGCGCTCCCAGAAATGCACCAACTAATGCGGATGCTGTCCCCCAGAGCAGAACCGCGACGTAACTCAATGACGCATCCTTGCCCGGACTGACGCAGTCGGCGAAATAGGCGATGACTAACCACGGCGCGAAAAACGCACACGCCACCACCGCGCGGAGTGGGTTGGGAAACGCCAGGCACACGAGCGCAACAACCAGCGCAGGTGCCACAAACTGAACAGTCGCATCTACGAAGGACTGAAAGTCGTGCTGGTAACAGGCAAAGCTATTGAACGCCTGCAAGGCGACCACGGCCACCACGGCGAGTGCGCCAAGGGTGACCGCTTGCGCGCGCGATATCGTCATGAGCCCTAACGTTTGAGCTAACCGGCGGCTTGCGGCAGGACGCGCATGGCTCAGAATGAAATGAAGGCCATGCGTGGCATGCCGTGAGGCGTCCGGTTGAGCGAAGGGTTAGGCCGCATTGAACGCCGCGGAGTTGGCTTGCGCGTCTTGACCTGGCAGCACACACACCCACGGCAGGACGACGGCGCGCCTGCCGCACACTACAGCGTACGCGGCGCCGATGCGAAGTACTTCCCGGTGGTTTCGTAGTTCACCGCGGAGGCTGAACCGAAGAGCTGTGCAACTGCCGTGAACTGCGTCGCCGTAAGGAAGACCTGAGTCGTGGAACCTGCGCCCTGCAGCGTGTAGTAGAGCCAGAACTTCTTGTCCGTAGCGCTGAAGCCGAAGCTGTAGCTCTCAACCTTTGCCCAAGCCATGGAACCCTCCATTCACTGCTGGTGGTGAGATGCGAGACGACGGATTCATGGTGCCACAACGGGAGAGCAACTCAAGTCGCCGGCGACAAACCGCAGCCAAGGTTCGAGGCGACACACTGCTGCTTCCTATGCGGCCTAACGAGCTAAGGTAACCGGCGCCCACCGGCGGCGAGTTGTTGGCCGCCGGTGGGCGTCCGTGTTGACCGCGCGGTTAGGGCTGCGTGGATTAGCCCCGCTCCATAGCTGAGCCCAGCCAGCAATAGGAAGCCGTACACAAAATCAACGTCGAGAAGGCGATGTGGGACGAGCGCATTAACCCCGGCCAGAACTACGCAAAGATGGCCAAGACGAATTGACCATTCGCCCGCAATGCGAATGTTTGAATCGGGCAACTCGCTTGCCCAACGAAAGAAGGTACGAAGACTTGTTGCGACAAGGACAAGAGAGCCCCACCATACGGCGAGCACCACGACGAACGTCGGCCAAGCCAACCAAGCAATGTACGGGGAATCACGGCCGAGGGTAGTCTCGATCAACAGGCCAACGTACATGATGCCGCCGACACCGCCAAACGATATTCCCAGCCAGGCGATTACGCCAAGTATCGCAGCGTAGATGCTCAATGCGCGCAAGGCAGCCCTAACGAAAAGTAGGTCGTTTGGATGATGGATATGCAGATAGGCTACGCCGCATAATCGCGAAGCGTCAACGCCAAGTATCTGTTCTGCTGTGTGATTGGCGTGCGGTGTAGCGGGAAGGTACAGGTATGCAATGGCAGGGTGCCAAGCCCCCGGAACACCGGGACGCACGAGACGGCAACGAGCCCTGCGCAGCCTCTAACCCGCCGCGTCTGCTCGACGAAGTCCGCCGCTGCATCCGCTACCGGCACTACAGCTATCGCACCGAGCAGGCTTACGTGGAGTGGGTCCGCCGCTTCGTGCGCTTCCACGGCATGCGCCATCCGCGCGAGATGGGTGGCGAGGAGGTCGTTGCGTTTCTCGATCATCTTGCGAACGAGCGCGAGGTCGCAGCGTCGACGCACAATCAGGCTCTGTCGGCGCTGCTCTTCCTCTACCGCGACGTGCTCGGCGTCGAGCTGCCGTGGCTCGGCGACATCGCCCGCCCCCGCCGGCCGCAGCGCCTGCCAGTCGTCCTCACGCGCGGGGAGGTGCAACGCGTCTTCGCGACAATGGAGGGCACGCATGCACTGATGGCGCGCCTGCTCTACGGCACGGGGATGCGCCTTATGGAGTGCGTACGCCTGCGCGTCAAGGATCTCGACCTCTTGCGCGGCGAGATCGTCGTGCGCCAGGGCAAGGGCGGCAAGGATCGCGTGACGATGGTGCCGCGTACGCTGGTCGCCGACCTGCGCACGCAGCTCGCGCGGGCGCGCTCGCTGTTCGCGGCCGACCGGCACGAGTGCGCACCCGGTGTCGAGTTGCCGCACGCGCTCGCGGCCAAGTATCCGGGGTCGGGCGCTTCGCGGGGCTGGTTCTGGGTATTCCCGGCTCCGCGTCGCAGTCGGGACCCGCGCAGCGGCGTCGTTCGCCGGCATCACGTGCACGAGGAATCGCTGCAGCGCGCGATCAAGCGCGCGGTGCGTGACGCCGGTCTTGCCAAGCCAGCCACCACGCACACGCTGCGCCACTCGTTCGCCACGCACCTGCTGGAGTCGGGCTACGACATTCGCACAGTGCAGGAACTGCTCGGCCACACGGACGTAAGTACGACGATAATCTACACACACACGCTCAATCGCGGTGGGCACGGCGTAATGAGCCCGCTCGACCGTCCTTCGTGACCCGCGCCGGAAGCATCCCGCATGCGTGGGCGCGCGAGTCACGCGGCACGTGCTTCGCTCAGGCGATCCCCGTTTGCTCCCGCACCAGCGCATGCAGCGTGGGGCCGATGCCGCCCGCGCTCGCGATCACCGGCGCGCGCACGCCGAGTCCCTTCGGCCCCGGGAACGGTGCGACATAGCCGCCGGCCTCCTCGACGAGCAGCAGGCCGGCCATCGCGTCCCACGACGACAACTCGAGCTCGACATAGGCGTCGTAGCGCCCCTCCGCGACGTGCGCGAGCTGCAGCGCCGCGCAGCCGAAGTTGCGGAAGGCCACTTCGTGGTCCATGAATGCGCTGCGCAAGGCAAGGTAGCGCGGGTCGGGGAAGCGGTCGCTGTGGCCGATGCAGATCAGGCTGCCCGGCAGCGCCGTGGCCCCAGTCGCCGCCAGCCGCGTCTCGCCCGCTGCGTCGGTACGCCACGCTCCGCCGCCGCGCCGGCCGTGATAGACCGCGCCGGCGACCGGATCGCAGATCGCGCCGAGCGTGCGCACGCCGCGCTCGACATAGGCGATGGACACGTTCCAGTAGGGAATGCCACGCAGGAAGTTGTGCGTGCCGTCGATCGGGTCGACGATCCAGACGTGCTCGGGCGTGCCCTCGATCGTGTTCGCGGTCTCCTCGCCGAGGAACGCGTCGCCGGGAAACGCCCGCGCGATCTCGTCGCGAATCATCGCCTCGACCGCGCGGTCCGCACGACTCACGAAGTCCTGCGGGCCCTTCAACTCGACGACGAGCTCGGCACGGCGCCGCCAGAAGTCAAGCGCGTAGGTGCCCGCGCGCGGGGACAGAGACTGCAGGAAGCGGTAGCGGTCGGCGATCGTCATGACGTGGAAATTGCCCTCACCCTCGGCGAATTCATCGGGGCAGCACGATCACCGCGTCCGGATCGAAGCGCAGGCTTACTGGTGCGTCGCGCGCGATGCGCGTGCGCGCCTCGCCGTCGAAGGCGAGCAGTTCGCCCCACGGGGTGGCCACCACGTATTCGACGCGGCTGCCGAGGTAGGAAGCCCGCTTGCACGTGCCGTCCAGCGTGCCCTGCCCCGCACCGACGACGCGCAGCCGGTGCGGGCGCACCGCGAGCGTCGCGGGCCCGGGCCGCACCCCCTCGGCGCGCACGCGCGCCGCCACGCCGCCCGCGGAGAACGTGCCGCCCTGCGCGTCGAGCGCGAACTCGCCGTCGACCAGGTTGGCGTCGCCGATGAAGTCGGCGAGGAAGCGGCTTCGCGGCGCGTCGTAGAGCTCCTGCGGCGTGCCTTCCTGCGCGATGCGCCCGCCCTCCATCACGATCACCCGGTCGGAGACCGCAAGCGCCTCCTCCTGGTCGTGGGTCACGTAGATCACCGTCAGCGAGAGCGACTGCTGCAGCTCGCGGATCTCCTCGCGCACGTGCCGGCGCAGCTTGGCGTCGAGGTTCGACAGCGGCTCGTCGAACAGCAGCACCGCGGGCTCCAGCACGAGCGAGCGCGCGACCGCCACGCGCTGTTGCTGCCCGCCCGAGAGCTCGGAGGGCAGCCGCTGCTCGAGGCCGGTGAGACCGAGCATGCCGAGCTTCTCCTGCGCGAGCCCGCGCGCGCGCGCCTTGTCGACGCGCATCGAGATCGGCCCGTAGCACACGTTCTCCAGCACCGTCATGTGCGGGAACAGCGCGTAGGACTGGAACACCATGCTGACGTCGCGCTCGTTCGCCGCGCGCAGCGTCACGTCCTGGCCGCCGATCAGCACTCGTCCGCTGGTCACGGCCTCGAGGCCCGCGGCCATGCGCAGCGTCGTCGTCTTACCGCAGCCCGACGGCCCGAGCAGCGTGACCAGCGTCCCCGGCTCGACGGCGAACGAGACGTCGTCGACCGCGACCACGTCGCGGTAGCGCTTGGTCACGTGCTCGAAGACGACGCCGCCGGCTGCCTTGTTCATTGCTATAGCCCCGTGGGGAGTTCGGCGGCCGCCCGCCGCCCGAGCCGCGACTCGCCGACCAGGCGCTGCACGGCGAGCAGCACCGCGAGCATGAACACGATCAGCACCGACGAGTACGCGATCGCGAGCGGGTACTCGCCCGCCTCGACGCGCCCGATGATGTAGACGGTGGCGAGGTTGTACTTTGCGGTGGCGAGGAAGATCACCGCCGAGACCGCGGTCATCGCGTGGGTGAAGCTGAACACCAGCGTGGCGATGATCGCGGGCCGCAGCAGCGGCAGGATCACCTTGTGGAGCGTGCGCACGGTCGACGCGCGCAGCGTGGACGAGGCCTCGTCGAGCGTCTTGTCGATCTGGGCGAGGGCGGCAATGCCCGAGCGTACGCCGACCGGCATGTTGCGGAACACGAAGCAGATCACCAGGATCGCCATCCCCCCGGTGAGCTCGAGCGGGGCCACGTTGAACGCGACGATGTAGGAAACGCCGATCACCGTCCCGGGGATCGCGAAGCTCACCATCGTCAGGAACTCGAACGCGCGGCGGCCGACGAACTGGTGACGCGTGATCACGTAGGCGGAGAGCAGGCCGACGATCGCGGTGAGCGGCGCGGCCACGGCGGCCACCTCGATGGTGGTGAAGAAGCTGTCCCAGGCCGAGCCGACGAACCGCAGCCCGCTTGCGCCCCACTCGATGGCGAAACCCGAGGCGAAGTGGCTGACCGTCGGCGTCATGTCGCCGCGCCCGATGTCCTTGACGAAGCCTCCGGTCAGGATGATCGCGTAGCACGCGAGCGTGAACACGATCCACAGCGCGGCGAAGCCGAAGCAGCCGAGCCACAGCGGCCGCGGCAGCTGGGCGTGGATGCCGCCATCGCCCTTGCCACTGACCGTTACGTAGGACAGCCGGCCCAGCCAGCGCTGCTGCAGCCAGAAGGCGACCAGCGTCAGTCCCAATAGCACCATCGCGAGCGCCGCCGCCCGGCCGGGGTCGTGCTGCGCGCCCGCGACCGCGAAGAAGATCTTGGTCGAAAGGACGTCGAAGTTTCCCGCCAGCACGATGGGATTGCCGAAGTCTGCGAGACTCTCGACGAAGCCCAACAGGAACGCGTTGGCGAGCGCGGGGCGCAGCAGCGGCCACGTGACGGTGGCGAAGACGCGGGTGCGCGACGCCCGCAGCGTCTGCGCCGCCTCCTCGAGCGCCGGGCTGATCGCGGCGAGCGCGCCGTGCAGGATCATGAAGGCGATCGGCGAGAACGTGAGCAGCTGGGCGATGGCCACCCCGGGCAGCCCGTAGAGCCAGCGCGAGCGCGGGATGCCGAACGCCGCGTCGAGCCACCCGGTGACGAGGCCGGTGCGGCCGAAGAGAACCACGAGCGCCAGCGCCAGCACGAACGGCGGCGTGATGATCGGCAGGATCGACATCAACTTCGTGACGCCCGAGTAGCGCTGGCCGCCGCGCTGCACGACCAGCGCCAGCACGAGCCCGATCAGCGTCGAGCCGACGCCCACGATCGTCGCGAGGATCGCCGAGTTGACGGCGACGCCGCAACGCGTGCCGCCGCCGAGACAGCCGAGGCTCCAGATGTCCTGCGTGAGCAGTCGCTCGGCGGCGAGGCCCGGGGCGAACGCGCCCTTGGCGTCGAACAGCGCCGCGATCAGCGCCTTGCCCACCGGGAAGAACACGAACACCAGCAGCAGGCCGGCGATCACGACGACGACCGTCGCCACCACCGTGTCGCCGGCGAAGCGCCCGCGCCGCGCGATCGCGCGCGCGAACACCACGGTGAGCGCGAGCAGCGCGATGCCCGCGCCGGCGCCGAACGACGGTCCCTTCGTCCCCGCGGCGAAGCCCGCGGCGAACGCCCACAGGACCGCGATCGCGGCGGCGGCGGCCGTGGCCCGGTCGAGGCCGCGCCAGGCGAACAGCGCCGCGGCGGCGGCCGCCGCGACCGGGGGCCAGAAGCTCGCAGCACCGCCGGCCGCGCGGAGCAGGGCCGACGCGCCGCCGCCGAGCGCCCACGGCAGCACCGCGAGCGCGGCGAGCGCGATGGCCGCGACGATCGCCGTGGCACGGTCGCGCCCCGCCGGCACGAACACCGGCGCAGCGAGGGCGCCAGCGGTCATCCGGCCGGTCCGAACGTCGGGCGCGGCGCCGCGCGCAGCGCCCCGAGCCGACCCCGGCGCGGCGCGCGTGCCGGGATGCGGTTCGACGGGCTCATGTTGCGGGACGCGCTACTTGGGCAGCGTCGCGACTTCCTTGTCCCACTTTGACAGCAGGCGTGTGCGCTCTGCGGTCGAGCCGTACTTGACGAAGTCGTAGTTGATGAGCTTGATCTCGGACAGCTTCGGTGCCTGCGGCGGCACGGGCGCGCTCTTGTTCGACGGTACCTGGTAGGCCTTGGCCGGGCCGGCGATCGCCTGCGCCTCCGGGGACAGCGCCCAGTCGTACCACTTCCTGGCGTTCTCCATGTTCTTCGCGCCCTTGATGATGCTCATCGAGCCGATCTCGTAGCCGGTGCCCTCGCAGGGCGAGACGATCTTCACCGGTGCCCCGTTCACGAGCTGCATCACCGCATCGTGCTGGAACGTGATGCCGACGAGCGTCTCGCCGGTCGCGGCCGCACGCGAAGGCGCCGCGCCGGACTTGGTGTACTGGTTGATGTTCTTGTGCAGCGCCTTCAGGAACTCGAAGGCCTTGTCCTCACCCATCAGCTGCACGAAGGTCGCGAGCATCGTGTAGGAGGTGCCCGACGAGTTGGGATTGGCGACCTGGATCTCGTCCTTGAACGCGGGCTTGGTCAGGTCCGACCAGCACGCGGGCTCGGGGATGCCCTTCTTCTTCAACTGTTCGGTGTTGTAACTGTAGCCCAGCGCGCCCGCGTAGATGCCGACCGTCCGGCCCTTCGCGGCCTCCCACTGGCGCACCGCCCAGTCCTGCAGCTCGCCCATGCGCGGCGACTTGTAGGCCTCCGTGAGGCCCTCCTCGGCCGCCTGCAGATGTGGGTCGCCCGTGCCGCCCCACCAGATGTCGCCGCGCGGATTCGCCGCCTCGGCCTTGATCTGCGCGTAGAACTCGCCCGCGCTCTTGCGGGTCATCAGCACCTTGATGTTGGTTGCCTTCTCGAACGCCGCGACCATCGGCCGGCACCACTCCTCCTGCACCGTGCAGTAGACGACCAGCTCGCCCTGCGCGGCGGCGGTGAGCGGGGCGGCCAGCGCGATCGCCGGCAGGGCGGCGCGAATCCAGTTCCAGGGGCGCATCGTTGTCTCCTCCGTTCAGCGTGTAATGGGAATGCCGACCACGGCAGCGAGCTTATCGCAAAGCGCGGCGTTGGTCGCGATCAACGGGTTGCCGGCGCGAAGGCCATCGCCCGCAAAGAAGTCGTTGGTGAAGCCGCCGGCCTCGCGCACCAGCACGATGCCCGCCGCGCAGTCCCAGGCATTGATGTGCAGCTCGGCGTAGCCTTCGACGCGGCCGGCGGCGACGTCGACGAGCCCGAGTGCGCCGGAGCCCGCCCGCCGGATCGCCCCGCCCGCCGACAGCACCCGTTCCACGAGATTGACGTAGGCCGCGGCCGGGCGGCGGGTCGACCAGCCGCACTCGACCGTGGCCGCGCCGAGGTCGTCGCAGGGACTCACCGCGAGACGCTGGTCGTTGCGCCACGCGCCGCGGCCCAGCGCGGCGGCATAGAGCCCGTCGTGCGAGGGGTCGTGGATCACGCCCAGCGTCGGCACGCCTTGCTCGAGGTAGCCGATCGAGACGCAGTAGTGCGGAATGCCGCGCGCGTAGTTGGCGGTGCCGTCGATCGGGTCGATGATCCACAGCCGCTCGCCTTCGGCGCCGCCTTCTTCCTCGCCGATCACCGCATCTGCCGGGAACCGCTCGGCGATGCTACGCCGGATGAAGCGCTCGACCTCGGCGTCCATCGCGGTGAGGATGTCGTGGCGGCCCTTGAGCGTCGCGGTCGACCGGCCGAAGCCGCGGTGTGCCATGACGCCCGCCTCGCGGCCCAGCGCCTGCGCGAACTCGAAGCGGTCCGTCATGGGAGCTCCACGACGCGCCGCTCGACCAGCGAGGTGCGCAGCGCGATGCCGATGCGCGTCGCCTCGGTCGCGTCGTGCAATGTCAATGCCGGTGCGCGATCGTTGCGCACGCAGTCGACGAAGTGCGCGAGCTCGCGCAGGAACGCATCGGCGAAGCGCTCGTAGAACGTGGGCGTGGTCTCGGTGCGGATGCCGTGGGCGTCGGCGATCTCGACCTGCGCCACGCGCCCGTCGCGGCCGATCACCAGCCGCCCCGCGGTGCCGATCACCTCGCTCACCGTCTCGTGGCCGTGCGCCATCGTGCGGGACGCGTAGAAGCAGGCCATCCTGCCCCCCTCGAACTCGCAGATCGCCACGCCGTTGTCGACGTCGCCGCACTCCGCGAGTCCGGCGTGCACGGCGATCGTGCCGGTCGAGAACACGCGCAGCGCCTTCGGGCTGCCGAGAAGCCAGCGCGCGACGTCGATGTCGTGCACGCTCATGTCGACGAAGATGCCGCCACTCTTCGGCGCGAAGCGCACGAAGAAGCCGGACGGGTCGTTCATGTCCGTCGTCTCGGAGCGCACCATGAACGGCCGGCCGATCGCGCCCGCCGCCACCTTCGCCTGCGCGTCCTGGTAGCTCGCGTCGAAGCGCCGCACGTAGCCGATCATCACCTTCTGCCGCGGGTGCTTCCCGGCTTCGGCCTCGACCGCCAGGCAGGCGTCGACATCCAGCGCCAGCGGCTTCTCGCAGAACACGTGCTTCCCCGCGGCGAGTGCCGCGATGACCTGTTCGGGATGGATCGTGTTCGGCGTGACGATGAACACCGCGTCGACCTCCCGGTCGGCGAGCAGATCCTCGTACCGCTCGTACAGGCGCGGCACGCCGAGAGTGTCCTTCGCCCAGGCCCGCTCGTCCGCGGCCGGGCTGCACGCCGCGACCAGCGACACGCCCGGCAGGCGCCACGCGAGATTCTCCGCGTGGCGGCGGCCCATGCGCCCGATGCCGGCGATGCCAGCGCGCAGGATTTCCATCTAGAGCTCCACGATGCGCCGCTCGCGCCACGACGTCGTCGCCGCCTCGGCGAGCGCCAGCGCGGCAACGCCATCCCCGATCGCTGTGCGCGGCGCCGTCCCGCTCGCGAGCGTCTCGAAGAAGTGCGCCATCTCGTTCGCGTACGCGACCCGGTAGCGCTCGAGGAAGAAGTGCTCGGGCTTGTCGATCGAGATGCTCTGCCCGGTCCACGCGGCGACCTCGGTTGGCCGGTGGTTACCCGCCTGTAGCATGCCGAGGCTCCCCAGCACCTCGAAGCGCTGGTCGTAGCCGTAGGCGGCGCGGCGGATCGTGTTGATCTGGCACAGCCGCCCCGACTTCGTGCGGATCGTCACGGCGGTCGCATCGATGTCGCCCGCCTCGCCGACCGCCGGGTCGGTGAGGCAGCTGCCGGTCGCGTGCAGCGTCGCCGCCTCGTCGCCGAGGATCCAGCGGAAGATGTCGAAGTCGTGGATCAGCATGTCCTTGAAGATGCCGCCCGACCGCTTGATGTACTCCACCGGCGGCGCGCCGGGGTCGCGGCTGGTGACGACCAGCATCTCCGGCGTGCCGATCTCGCCCGCGTCGATCCGTGCG
>Ga0209450_10001712_pt1 | contig 10991 bp, 10 predicted proteins | sample FrelakmetLWP11LW_FD_187149 | JGI IMG/M metagenome (GOLD analysis project Ga0209450, IMG submission 187149) | Freshwater lake sediment microbial communities from the University of Notre Dame, USA, for methane emissions studies - LWP11 LW (SPAdes)... | ecosystem: Environmental > Aquatic >... | reverse complement strand
CCCAACAGAAACATCACATCGTCTTTGTCGACGCGCGACACAAGTGTCGCTTTGGCTGCGTCGCTTTCAGCCCATTTCGGATCAATCGGATCGAGCAACCGGCTCAATGCCTGCGCTTCTAAGACTGCGCCGGATAGATTATGATTACCCGCCGCCTGCGCCTTGTCGATGACGACAATATCCAACTGAGGCTTTGTTTTCTTCAGCGTAATCGCCGCCGCCAGCCCCGCCGGGCCTGCTCCGACAATCAATACGGATACACGGTTATAGGTATTTGCGTTTTCCACAGCTTATCCTTTTAGAGCGTTGATCAAATCCGGAATGACCTGTTCGGCGTTGCCGACGATATAGTAATCGCACTGTTTGAATATCGGAGCATTGGGGTCAGTGTTGATAGCAAAAATCGTCTCGGTATTTGCCACGCCAATCATGTGCTGAATCGCGCCAGAAATACCGATTGCAATATAAACTTTGGGACCTACGGCGGTTCCCGTCTGACCGACCTGATGAACACGTTCAATGAACCCCTGTTCTACAGCGGTTCGTGATGCGCCCTTTTCGACCGAAATTTTAAATGTGTTTTTGATGGTATCGCAAATACTGCCGAGCAGGCGATCATAGCTATCGCGATTTTGCATCCCCTTACCGCCGCTGATGATCACGTCGCTTTCGAAATTGACCTTGCCGTGTCCAATCTCTGTACGAATGATATCCAGGCTCAAGTCAGCCCCGGTCAATTCCACCCGATGTTCGATAACGCGACCCTTGCGAGATGGATCTGCCGGCAGCCGCTGCATGACGCCCGGACGGGCGGTGGCCATCTGACAGGTCGAATCCTTGGTGCAGATGGTCGCCATCACATTGCCGCCCAGCGCTGGGCGAGTCTGCATCAAAATGGCGAATTGTCCCTTGCGGGAGCTGTCGCGAATATCCAAACCCGTACAATCCGCAGTCAGTCCGCATCCAACACGATACGACACCATCGGAGCCAGCACACGTCCTGCAGGTGTCGCTCCATACAGCACAATCTGCGGCTTATATTTCTGGATCACTTCGGAAACCGCCTTGCGATAGCTGAATGGATCAAACTCCGCCAGCAGCGGATGCTCAATCAGATAGACATCGTCCGCACCGGCGGCAATCAGCTCCTGCGCCATGGAACGAACCTGGCTACCTGCCAAAATGACGCCGCAGCGAACATTAAGGCTGTCGGCCAGAGCACGAGCCTTGCCGGTCAGCTCAAACGTCGCCGACTGAAGCTTTTCGTGTTCAATTTCTGCCATAACCCATACATCGCCAGTGTAGGCCGCCTGGGCTGGCTTGTACCCTTCGAGCATATCGTCGAGGGCTTTTTTATGAAAATGAATCTTATTGGACTCGAAAATCTTTTCTTTAACCGTCTCGTTGATGTTCGATACGTCCCGAATCCCCAATTCATTAAACCGCTCAGCTAATGCGATAAAATCTTCGCTTTCTTTCTCCGTGCCTTCGTATGAACGGTCAAAGGGGTCTTTTCGCAAAGCGGGCAGCACATAGCCCTTTTCTTTACCATTAGAAGAGGCTTTTCCTTGACCTGCGGCAGCCAATTTTTCTTTCAGGATCGCAGCCATTTCCGAAGCGGAATGAATATGCTGACATTTGCGGGTGGTTTTGCCTGGCGGAAAAACGCGAATAACGCGCGTTTTGGAACCGGCTACGCCCATCGCTGTGGCTTTTACGTCGTCTGCGCCCCACTGGGTCAGCTTAAATTGATTTGCTTTGCGTACGCCGGAAAATGAGGCGTATAAAGGGTATTCATATTTGGCAACCGTAATAATACACGGCTTGCTGCGGGGGGCGATGACCTGACTGCCGCCGCTGATAATATGGGTAAATTGAAACTGACCATCGCGATATTCGGCTCCCGTCGCATAAGGAATACACGGAATGTTTAATTCCTCCGCCATTTGGGCCGGGACCTGCGCTGTATCGCCGTCAACAGATTGCATTCCGGCGACCACGTAATAATCATCACTGCCGCCAAACATCTCCCTGACTATTTTTCGTACCGCAAATGCCAGCGGATTGGCCGTTGCCCAGGTATCGGCGCCGCCCAGCGCACGGTCGGTCAGCAAAACCGCGCCATCGGCACAGCGGCTTAGGCTGTATCGCAACACTTCGGCGGCCATCGGAGGCCCCATAGACAGCGCAATTATTTTGCCGTATTCATCGCCGGAGGTACGCTTCATATTGTGGGCAAAAGCCAGCGCCTGTGCATCCAGTTCATTGATAACACTCGGCAGCTTTGTCCGGATCAGATTGCCCGTCTTTGGATCAAAAGCGTTATCTGTAATCTGGGATACATCCGGCACCTGTTTGACAAGAACAATATAATGACTCATTGGATACCCTGTACAGTCGAATTTCAATTACCTTTTCGTCGCCGATGCTGAAAAAAGATACTCAAATGTAGCCCGTTGACAGAGTCGTGTCAAGACCAAAAAAAACCACTGGTTAATTTTGAACAACCCCACAAAAATCGCCAAATACTTCTATAAACCCCCTAAAAATTGCGGTATTGTGCTAATCTGCTGAAAATACGGCTCCAGATGAATGCAACCCCTTGATTTCGATAGGTTTCCGTAGTACAAACAGCGTGGAAATAGCGGAATCGGGCTGGATTTGTCCACGTCCGATGGAATAATTAATCGTTTACTTGAAGAACAAAGGGAACAGAATATGGCAGATCTTAAGAAGCTCAGTGATGCAGTGATTAAAGGCGATCAAAAGACCGCCGTGGAAGTAACCAAACAAGCCATCGCCGAAGGCATGGCTCCGGCAACCATTCTTGGCGAAGGACTGATCTCCGGCATGAATGTCATCGGCACGCGGTTTAAGGCCAATGAAGTCTATATCCCGGAAGTGCTTATTGCCGCACGCGCGATGAAAATGGCGATGGAATTTTTGGAGCCCAAATTGGTCGAAGCGGGCGTAAAACCCCTCGGTAAAGCAATGATCGGCACCGTTCAGGGCGACCTGCACGACATCGGCAAAAATCTGGTGATGATGATGCTCAAAGGAGCCGGTTTTGAAGTGATCGATATGGGCGTCGATGTTACGCCCGAAAAGTTTGTCGCCAAAGCGAAAGAGTGCAATCCCAATGTAATTGGTCTTAGCGCCCTGCTGACAACGACCATGCCCGCAATGGAAAAAACCATCAAAGCACTCAAAGATTCAGGATTAAAGGTTAAGGTTATAATCGGCGGAGCCCCAATCACACAGGCGTATGCCGACAAAATCGGAGCCAATGGTTATGCTGCGGATGCCGCCAGCGCCGTAGATTTAGCCAAAACGATGCTCAATTAAATCTGACAACCCGTCTCGGATTGTAAAAATAAGGCCGTTTGCGAATGATCTCAAACGGCCTTATTCTATAGGCCGAGAAAGCATACCTAATCGCAAGTCTGGGTTATGATATTTTGGCCTTGCAGGCCGCATTACTAAAAATGGATAAATCTACTGTACTGCTTTCCAATTAACGCGGTCATTATTAATGGTTTCGACCTCGGCTCCGGCAATTTTCCATTGATGATTATCCTTGCGCAGGTCAACGCTCATCTCGACGAAAAACAACCCGCCCGCCGCGGCGTAGGAACTGTTGGGATCCAGAAAAACTGCCGCTTTAATGGCTACCCGTCCTGCTGCCCCAAACAGATTGACAGTCATCTCTTGGAATTTAATCTTGGAAATCGCCGCAGTTTTGAAGACGTTGTCGATATTGGCGATGAAGACATCGCGATTGAAATGAACAGGGTCCTGATAAGACGGAGAAATCAACGGGGTAATCATACGAATATCTCTGGCAATCGTCGCATCGCGACAGGTATAGATCACCGTCTGAACCTGCTCATAATCAGTAGCGACCGCATAGTCGAGCCCGAATCCCCCGGCGGCAGACAGTACCCCTGCCAGAATCAGCCACAAACCCTTTTTCTCTGAAACAGTATTGCGAATCCAGACCCCGATGATCAAAACCACAATGCCTACAATCAGCATCAGCCATGGGTCTTCATAGAGATTCCGCATTGAATGCTCCATCTGTAATGTTTACTGCAATGTGAATTTTTTACCGGTCAGCCGCTCGTTGCCTTTCGGATCGGTCAGGTTTAGTCGCAGCGATGTCAGCGTAATAAAGCCAGCGGCAATTGCTGTCGTATCGACCCAGCAATTCGGGTCGTGTATGTCCCGATGTCTTCCGCCTGCCAGATGATAAACGCCCTGCCCTTCCTGCTCCTGTACGGTATGGTAAAACTCATCAAACCCACAGGACGATTGCGGCACAACTTTAACGCCCGCCGGTTTGCCTTGTGACAAATGCGGGATATTGATGCTGACAACCTCGCGCGGCTGGACCGGCAAAAGCTGCTTAATGACATCCACAGCGTAATCGGCTGCCAACTCTGAATTCCAGGGGTCTTCCATCGCGGCACTGACAGCAATGGCCGGGAGATTATAAAACGCCGCCTCGATCGCAGCGGCAACGGTTCCAGAATAGAATACGTTAAGACCGATATTGGTGCCGTGGTTCATTCCCGACACGACAAGGTCTATGGGAGTTTTTTTGCTGATTAATTTATTTACCGCCAGCTTGACGCAATCAGCCGGGGAGCCATCGACGCTAAAGCCGCTAAATTTACCCATAATCTCGAGCGACTGACAGGTCAAATCCCTCAGGGAAATACTGTGGCCGGCGCCAGATTGCACATCGGCGGGGGCAACCACGGTAACCTGACCTACATGGATCAGCCGTTTATAAATCGCCGCCAGTCCGGGGGCGAAAATACCATCATCATTGGTCAATAATATATGCATGTTGCGTTCCTTATCTTTGTCTGACACTTTAAAGGCAAACGCATGGAAAGTCAATTGACCTTTTCCGCATCCCGCATATAATAATCCTATGGCTTTTTGGACACTCTATGACAGCACAGTTCACGCGATCATGAGCCGCGACGAAGTCCGCGACTTTGACGCATGGGCTATCAACCAATTGCATATTCCCGGCGCAGCGCTGATGGAAAACGCCGGCCGCTGTGCCGCAGAAATCGCCCTAACGATGCTGCCGAGAAAATCCCCGCAGCGGGTCTGTGTGTTTTGCGGCGGAGGCAATAACGGCGGCGATGGATTTGTCATTGCACGCCATTTGGCTAACTGCCAGATTGACACCCAAATACTCCTCTGTGCTGCGCCCGAAAAGATCGGCGGAGATGCGCGGATTCATCTGGAGATTTGCCGACGGATGAATCTGCCTATACAAACCGTGGATTTAAACGGGAATCCGTTATGCCGACAGGTTCGCCAGGCCTGCCTCGATTGCGGGCTGATTATTGACGCATTATTCGGCACCGGCTTAAAGGGTGAGCTGGCAAGTCCTTACGCGGGTCTGATTGCCTGCCTAAACAGCGCTAAAGTCCCCATTTTAGCGGTGGATATCCCATCGGGTCTGGATTGCAATCTCGGCATTCCACTGCCGGTCTGTATCGAAGCAGACGCAACGGTCAGCTTTGTAGCGGCCAAACAGGGATTCTTCCAAAACGAGCAAGCCGCCCAAGTCATCGGGACGCTCTATATCGCATCGATTGGCATTACAACAAAAAAGGCCCGGATTTAACGCCGAGCCTTGTAAGCTGCCTGATAATTGTGGTTTTACTTGATCGCCTTTGTCGCCAGCAGGGCCTCGTAGCCAATCAGATACAGAAACCGCTTCTGGTTGAACACCGGCGTCGAAAGCGTATCGGCAGTATCCAATTGGGATTGGTACACCTGCGCAGCATTAATCGAATTCTCATATTTCTGCTGCAGGGACGGGTCTAAATCCATCGCAGCCTGATCCGGACGCATCATCGGCTTCGGTTTGCTGCCAACAACCACGAAATCCGTATCAATGGTTACTTCATTCTGTACCTGTCCGCCCCAGTGTTCGATCATCTCACGTATCCGCTGATTGCCGTCGCTATCGATCTTGCCGTCATTGTTGAAGTCAAAATCACCCAAAACAACAAATCGACTGGCTGTCTTGCTGTCCCAAATCAGGTTGGCAACAAGGTCATCTATAACGATGGGGTTTTTCTTGCTGCTCTTAACAATCCGCGCTACAGAGACTTTGGGGTCAACCTGAAATACTTCAATTTCAGCCTTACCTTCTCCGCTTTCAGGTATTGGCATATAACGGTCAAAGACGGCAAAGGTCAGACCGTGGTAAACATGGTCTTCCGAGCCGATGTTAAGATAGACAAGACCGTTATGCAAGTCCACCCGCAAAATACTGGCATCGGGCTGGTATGCGGCAACGTCCATATCTGGACGCGGACGTATAGACTCCAGTTTTGCCAGAGCGTCTTTGAGGGATTTATCCATCTCAGCCATTTTCGTCTGCATATCGGTTAACTCTATCTGCTTTTGCCGCAACTTGGCTTGCTCACTTTCGAGCCGTTTATTGGCAGCCTGAAGCTGTTCATCGGCAGAAGAATCCATCTGTTTTTTCAATTCATCGTATTTCGCCTGAATTTCATCCGCATTGGCCTGATAGGTCAGGGCCTGCTCGACGAGCTGCTTTTCCTTGAACACCTCTTCTTCTTTGGCAGCATTAAATTCCGTCTGCAATTGCTGATACTGGGCTTGCGCCTCAGTCTGCTGTCGGCGGGCATCGTCGAGTTTGGCTTTTAAATCACTAATCAGCTTGATTAATGCCACACCGTCGGGACCCACTGTCGGACTCATATCGGTACCGAGCAGCTTACCCAGTTTTTCAACTTCAAGCGTAATGTTGTTAAATTTAACATCCGCCGACATATCCTCAGCTGGCACAACGCCGGTTACTACCGCAACCAGCTTGTTGTAAAACTCGTTGAGGGTGCCGAGATAGCTCGCAGTCTCCGCTTTACCCACTATTTTGCCCAGCGAACCCTGCTCCTGAATATTGGCGATCTTTAGGGTTTCAGATTTCATATTGTCTAATTGTGTACGATATTCCTCGCTTTTTACATAAAATACGACTGCGCACACCACCCCAATGATGAACAACGTAACAAACGTGATAAGGGCATAAAGCATCGCACTGCTTTGCGTTCTGGCCTGAGCCATAGGACAACTCCTTGGATAATCAATAACTCCGCATTTTCAACATTAACCTACAAGAACCGGACAGTATCCAGAATCTGGCCTGTTACGTCAAGAAAAAACGCCCTAATTTGGGTTTGTTTTGCGAAACTATGTAGAATACAGCTACAAACATTCTTTAGATTGTGCCAATCCATGAGAAAATGTCCAGTTTTATTCCACCGCATCGTCTATCATCGGGATCGTTCTCCCCAAAAACAATCCCTCCGCATTCGCCCGAAAGTAGCCCAAGCTCTCTGCATCGGAAATAGCTCTACCCCTTTTCAAGGGTCAGTACCGCTTTAGCGGCCAGGGGCTGTGCCGCAGACGTTCCTCGCACAGCCTGAAAGGCTAAGATATACCGCCCAACCCAGGCGGGCCGGGAAAAAAGTAAAAAGATAAAGGGCAAAAGGGGGAATTTTTGTGCTTTTATGGTGCAGAAATGTCTTGTATGGAAAGAAAAATGAGGGTACAATTGCAGGCGAAAATTGGATTGGGAAATAAAGATTTTAAGTTAAATGGGAAGATAAAAATAATTAAGAATAAGGCAGACAAGCTATTTTTTCGTAACGGGTTAGGTAAAAAATTGTCTACCCTCTTTAATTCTCCCGGAGCATCGCAATTAATCCTGTTCCATAGACCATAATTATCGGAAGTTTCTATATGAAAATAGATCGTCGATCATTCTTGAAATCTTGTGCTCTTGTTGGAGGAGGACTATGCCTGGATGGATGCCCGTCGGACGCCAAGCAGGCAAAAACTGGAAAAGTATTGCATCTTCCCCAGTTGATGGGCAATCGCTTCCTCACCTTTAAAACGGTAATTCGTGTTAACCAGATTGAAGTAAGCCGTGATCGTAACGAAGGACACGATGAATCGTATTTGCACACGCTTGAGGCGGTTCGTGCTATGCGGGATGCCTTTAAGAAGGGTTTTCCTGACGGGCGGATGACCTGGGCGTTTTCCTGGCTTGCCCTGCAGGACCCAAGACAGAATTACCAGGACATTCGGCGTCAGGTTGCAGAATACCACCACGAATTTGGGGACGAAGTTACCTTCATCCCCAGCGGCTACTTTGCCCCGATGTACAATCCCCGCCAGCAAATCAATCGTGATCTTCACGATGCCTTGCAAATGGTGTCGGAAATGGTTGGTGATGGGTATCGGCCCGGCAGTATTGTAGCTGGTTATTTAGCGGCGGAAAACCTCCGCTACCTTGCGCAGGAAGAGAACATTCATGTCGCCCAAGGCAACATTTGGAGCCAATATTCGATAGACAATGGCGATGGCGAAGGCTCGCTTGTTTACCCTTATTATCCCAGCCGGGAACATTTTCTCAAGCCGGCTCAGGGCAGGGCGGACTTTATTGATTGTGTGAATCTTGACGGCTGGACGATGGATTTTCTGGCCGCACGGCGGGCGGGCTTAGAGGTGGGACTCAACAGCCGGATGGGCGTAGGACCAATTGAAACCCTGGGGGCATGGGGCCACGAAAAGGGACTCAAACAAATGCTGGCCACAACGGCGGTGCACTTCGACGAAGGCCTCAAACTGAATGGTTTTGCCTGGGTTACTAATAGCTGGGAGGTTTCCCTGCACCAAAAGTCTCCCTCTCTAAGTGAGCCTATAGCAATTGAGGGACTGACTGCATGGTTGGATGGAATTCGTTCTCGGTGGCCGAACACACTTTGTACTACGCAAGCCGACTTCGGTCTCGCATGGCGGAATCATTTCCATGACAATCGTCCGCTGGATTATCGTTTTGTGCAGCGCGGCACCGGCATCGGCGGATCAGACGAGAACCTTGAAATCCGCTGGTTTATGAACCGGCAATTCCGTCTGGCGCTGTTGCGTGACTGGAAAGCCAACGGGCCGGAACTGGTGATTGATTTTACACGCTACGACCTCAAGGCACAGGAACCGTCTGACGCACAGTCGGACAAACCGTCGCGCAATTGGAGCCTGATGAACCGTATCAATCAAAAACACACACGCCCACAGGATAAGCCCGTGCCGCTGGTCGAGCTTCTTCCAGAGGAGCAGTGCCTCATCCGGCGTGTTATCGGAACCTTTTAGATGCTGAAACAGACAGGGAACTTCTTGTTTCAAATGAAGTATGGCGTCAGGGGCCGAAAATCGGAAATAGAATTATTATATTAGAGCCACCCTTAATTTAGAACCGAAATCTGATTGTGAAAGCAACTATTCATGTCCAAAAAATTATATATTGGCAATTTAAGTCCTGATGCAAACGAGGCCAGCCTGAAAACATTGTTTTCCATGTTTGGGACGGTCGAAAAGGCGTACATCATTCCTGACCCGCAGACCGGCCGGTGCAAGGGGTTTGGTTTTGTTGTCATGAGCAGCGAAGCTGAGGCACTGGCCGCAGTGAAGGTACTGGATGGGAAAAAGTGCGGCGAGTACACCGTCAAAGTTGAGCAAACCAAAGGTAAATAGGGTTAAGCGTGCCACTGGAGTTATATTATGACAGAACAAAATCAAGAGCAATCGGACAATGGTCTATCGCCGGAGACCCTCAAAGCTGCTCTGAAAGCATTTAAAAAGCGGCTAAAGCTAACTGCGCTGGATGAAGATTCACATCTGGGTCGCGGTCCATTTTCGGGCGGGCGCACGGGGGTGTACGCGGTACGTCCGCCGGACCAGTTTCCACGCGAAGTGTGGGACGAATTATGCCGTCAGGGCAAACTCCGCAACAGCGGCCACGGTTTGTATGAACTGCCGAAAGAGACTCTGTCGAAAAACTCATAACGCCTTAGCCGTGTGAAAAAAACTGGATACTACGTCTAATTACTGCTTTTTTATGCTGGAATTCTCTTTACCCGCCACGCCCTAACGTGCAGTCAAAAACTCAAAGACAGGTTTACTATGAAGCACAGGGACAAAATGAATTGCTACTAACGTCCGGTTTTGTTAGAATACGCGTTTGGAAACTATAATTATGGAGTAACCATGGCGAAAAATAGTACAGGTGGCCGGCGAGAATTGTGCAGTTTTTGCGGTCGTGCTAAAAAACCGGTTGAATTCTTTGTCGAAGGTCCGGGCGGGGTTTTTATCTGCCCTGAATGTATCGACTTATGTTCAAATATAATCAAACAGGAACAGAAACGCGGTCGCGGCAAAGCACTAACCAAAGAGACCCCCAAACCTCGCGAAATCAAAGAATTCCTTGACCTTTATGTGATTGGTCAGGAAGAAGCCAAAAAGAAGCTTTCTGTAGCCGTGCATAATCACTACAAGCGGCTGATGCACACGGACAGCAACGATAATCAGATTGAGATCGAAAAATCCAATATTTTGCTTTTGGGCCCTACGGGTTCGGGTAAAACCCTGCTGGCCAAGACGCTAGCGCGGATGCTGAATGTCCCGTTTGCCATCTGCGACGCGACGACTGTAACCGAAGCGGGGTATGTCGGCGAAGACGTTGAAAACTTTCTGCTGCGTCTTCTGCAGAGCGCCGATTATGACATCGAAGCAGCGCAGCGCGGCATCGTCTATGTCGATGAGATTGATAAAATCGGGAAAACGAGCCAGAATGTCTCGATTACCCGGGACGTTTCCGGCGAAGGCGTTCAGCAGGCATTGCTGAAAATGCTGGAAGGAACGATAGCGAATGTTCCCCCGCAGGGCGGGCGCAAACACCCCGAACAATCGTGTATTCAGATCGATACGACCCAAATTATGTTTATCTGCGGCGGCACGTTTGTCGGGTTAGACAACATTGTTAAAAAACGCCTCGGCAAACAAATGATTGGATTTGGCAGCGAGCAAGGCAGCAAGCAAGACGATAAAAAAGTCAATTACAGTACACTAATGAAACAGGTTACGCCTGAAGA